>Ga0123355_10009899_pt1 | contig 14553 bp, 12 predicted proteins | sample TergutEmb28metaG_3_FD_89872 | JGI IMG/M metagenome (GOLD analysis project Ga0123355, IMG submission 89872) | Embiratermes neotenicus P1 segment gut microbial communities from Petit-Saut dam, French Guiana - Emb289 P1 | ecosystem: Host-associated > Arthropoda: Insects > Digestive system > Gut ...
CCATGAAGCGCAAAGGACACCCCCTTCGCAAAAAAGTATCCCAAGGCGAACTTAAACTTGTAAGTCCTTTAGACATCCCTGATAAAGAGGCTAAGTTGGCTAAGCTCACCCCTAGCGAGCGAGTGTTTATCACAGGATTACTTGATTCACAACGTATTAAGTCTTGACAGGAGCGAGTATGCAAACAAATGAAAAGACAAAGCCCACCGTTGGAATGTATACCAAAGCTTTAATCGTACACAACCGAAGGGTGCTTATAATTAAACGTTCAAACTATACATGGAGAGGCGAAGGGGAGTGGGATATCCCTGGAGGCGGCCTGGATTTTGGCGAGGCCATTTTAGATTGTTTGCATCGTGAGACAATGGAGGAAACCGGGCTAACTATTTATGTTGATAGGTTGCTGTATGCAATAACTCCCATTTTACCCACCAAAACAAACGATGGAGCGGTTGGACTAATATACATCTGTCGCACAGATTCCGATATAGTTACGCTTTCCCATGAACATACCGAGTATTTATGGGCTACAAAAGCCCAACTTATGGAGTTGCTAAGTAAACCTGCGTTAGATGATTACTCAAACAATGGCGTTTTTGAGGCGTTGAATATCGACTAATTTTCAAGACCTACAAATTGTATCAATAGTATCGTTAATACGGGGCTGTCTCGTTAAGCATTTATTATGAATAATTATGCGATCCGCCCGTCATTGTGAGGAGCGAAGTGACGAAGCAATCCAGGAAATTTGCGGATTTCGACGCTTTTGGATTGCTTCGCTTCGCTCAACGCTTTTATGTTGACGACAGTCTGCATATTTATGAGGTGCAACTATATTATGGAAATAACAACGGCTCCTTCATCTAAAGTGATCCTTTCTCGCATTGTGGGGTTTGGCACCTCCCTAACTTCGGACAATGTCTCACACTCGATATCCTTTACATAAGCCTTCAAAACCGACTTGACTGCTTCGGAATCGGTTTCAAAGGCCAGGGAAACTTTATCCGATATTGCATAGCCGGCTTTTTTGCGCAATAGCTGGCAATGGCGCAATATTTCCCGGTACATACCTTCCGCCTTTAGAGTCGCGGTAATTTCTGTGTTGATGGCAACAAAGGCGTTATCCGCTGGCCTTGCAATATTCTCTTTATCTTTTTGGGAAATGGTAAAGCAACCGGCGGGTATTTCATTGTCGTAGCCTTCAATTTTTACCGCATTTCCTTGCTTAACCGCGCTTGCTGCGTTTATATTTTCAGAAAGAGACAGGTTCTCGCATAAGGTTTTAACTTTGTTCAAATCACCTTTTAATTGCCGCCCGGCTACTTGAAAGTTTAGAGAAACATATTCTTGGCTGAGGGCATCAAAATCATCAAGAAACACGATTTTTTTAATGTTCAACTCCTCGCGGATTACTGCCTCATATGAAGTCAGGGTTTCGTATGATTTATCTAAATACAAAATAGACAGCGGTTGCTTAACTTTCAAGTTTTGCTCGTTCCGCAATTTAAGAGCCTGCGCGATAACGTCTCTGACTTTTTCCACATCACCAAGTATCTGCAAATTAAAATCGCAAGCACCGGGAAAGTCTGATAGGTGAACGGACTCTTCCGCTGACTCTTCATATGCCATCATCATGTTTTGCCATATATGTTCGGTCATAAATGGCAAAATCGGGGCCATTACCTGGGTGATTTCTTTTATGGCGAAGTAGAGAGAACTGTAAGCGCTTTGCTTGTCGGCATCTAAGGCTTCCTTCCAAAACCGCCTGCGGTTTATACGTACATACCAATTAGAAACGTCACTAACACATTGCTCAAACTCGCGCACTACTTCCGGCGTATTGTAGTTTTCATAACTCTTGACCGCCTTACTAACAAAGGATGAAACACGGCTTTCCAGCCATGCATCCGATAAATTACCAGACGGCTTACGCTGTATTGCAGGGTTGTCTATTTCCGCATAAGTCATAAAAAACGAATAGATATTCCAGAAACTAAGCAGTTTCCTTCGGGCTTCTTCACCAAGGGCAAAACCAAAACGGACATCATTTGCCATGGATGCGCCTGCAAAAAGATAACGTGCGGCATCGGCACCCATCTTGTCGGCGGCTTCATCAAAACGTATCATTAAGCCTGTTTTCGAAAATTTGGAGCCATCTTCTGCCAGCACCCAGTTATTGGTCTGCACGCGCTCGTACGGCGCCTTCCCTGTTATGGTCACACTCATGAACAATTGAGAATAAAACCATAACCTGACTTGCTCCTGCATCTCTATAACCCACTCTGCCGGGAAGTTCTTCTCCCATTCCTGCCTGTTTGAAAAATAGCCAAGGGTGGAGAAGGGGACAATCCCCGCATCCAGCCATACATCGCCTACTTCCGGTATGCGTGAAACATCCTCGCCGCACTTGGGACAGTTAATAACCACTTCATCAATCCATGGCCGATGCAATTCCGGCAAATTTTTCGCCGCATCACCGCCCAGCATTGTAAGCTCCTCTTTAGATCCTACTACGCTTAAATACCCGCAAGACTCACATGGGTAAAACGGCAACGGTAGCCCGTAAAACCGCTTTCGGGATATATTCCAGTCGCCCATATTATTCAGCCAGTCAAGCATACGTTTTCCGATGAAAGCCGGTTCCCATTTTACCGTATTGGCCGCTTCAATTAAGCGGGGCCGTATCTCTTCGGTTTTAATATGCCATTCACGCACAAGGCGGAACAAGACCTCTGTTTTACAGCGCCAACATACGGGGTAACTATGGATGTATTCATGGGTTTTGTATAATTTGCCCTGAGCGTTCAGTTTTTCAAAAATCAAATCGGCCGCCTGGGATGCGGTTCTCCCGGCTAGGAAATCATATTCGCTTAAGAAAACTCCGGATTCATCTACAGGGCATATCTCCGGGAGCGAAAACACTTTGCCTAAGTCATAGTCCTCGGCTCCGCAACCCGGTGCGATGTGCACAATTCCGCTACCTTCATCCGCACCTACCGCATCCCATGGGATTACTCTGTGAATGACATCTTGTTGGGCAGTAAGCCTTGGGAAAAAGGTTTCATATTCAAGCCCGACAAGCTCCTCACCTTTTATGAACCGCAACACTTTCTTTTCACCATCAATGTGCTTGATTGCGTTTTTAGCTAAGACAAGCGGTTTGACGAAATTTTCGCAGTTTACTAGCGCATAATCCAACTCTGGGTGGACTGCCAGCGCCATGTTTGCCGACAATGTCCACGGTGTGGTGGTCCACACGAGGGCATCAAAGTCGGCATTCTTAATTTTAGCGATAGCAAAAACCGCTGTGTGCATTATCTCTTTATGGGAACCGGACATTTCATGTTCGGACAAAGAAGTCCCACATCTCGGGCACCATGGCATGGGCCTGTGTGATTTGCCAATCCACCCATTCTCGTGGCATATTTTAAGAAAATGCCAGATTGCCGAGATATTTTCATCGGTGTGGGTGAAATATGAGTTGTCCCAGTCCATCCATTGGCCAAGGCGTTTAGATTGCCCGGTTATAGTATCGGAATATTTTTTGACACGCTCGACGCATTTCCGTGTGAAGTTACCCATACCGTAGGATTCGATGTCTTTCTTGTCCTTGAAGCCCAGCTCCTTTTCAACTTCGACTTCTACCCATAGCCCTTGCGCGTCAAAGCCGTTGCGGTAATGGCAAGCGTAGCCGTTCATCGCCTTATAGCGCAGGAAGATGTCTTTTACGCTTCTACCCCAGGCATGGTGTATTCCCATCGGGTTATTTGCCGTGATTGGGCCGTCCAAAAAGCGGAATCGCCTGTTCTTTTTATTCTTCTCCCGCAGTTTGTCAAAGCAACTGCACACATCCCATAATTTTAGGATTTCTTTTTCCATTTTAACAAAGTCGGGTTTTGATTCTATTGGCATGATAATTAATCCTTTCAAATTTTATTTTTTAGTGTCTGAAAGGTCATCAATTACACCGGCTATAACCATAACCTGAGCACCTCCTATTGCGAAGGCGAGCAGTTCGCGAAGCGTACGACCAGCCTGGATTTTGAGGCAAATAAAAAACTTCCGCCCCAAAACGAAATGCCTCGCATTGGGACGAAAGTTTATACTTTCGCTATACCACCCATTTTACGCCATACAAGCATATGCGTCCCTAGTTACGGTGGGAAACCGTCGCAACCTACTTGCCGTCTGGCTTTAAGCGCACCGCTCGGGAGTGATTTTCGGCTAAAACTACTTGTACCGGGTTCACACTGTCTCCGGCTCACTGGGACTTTCGTATATAGCTTACTCTCTCCGTCTTTGCGTTTATGGGTTATATTATACCAAAAACAACATGTATATTCAAAAGGGGCTGGTTTCAGGACAGCCCCTTTTAATCACTACGCAGATATTTTATTTCTACTCATCAGCCTCCGGCAACGGATCCTCGGCTGTCACAACTTCAATTTTTGCGGTACTAACCTCATATGCGGTTTTTTCCAGAACTTCGCCGTCATCTTTACGCTTCTGGTATTGGCGGCTTTGCATCCGGCCCCATAGCCGGATATTATCTCCTACAGTCAGCCTGCCCGCATAGCGGGCGTTACGCCCCCATGCAATGCAGGGTATGTAGTCCGACTTGTTATACGAACGGTTAACAGCCACCAGTAAATCTGCAATTTCGCGGCCAAATGGGGTAGTGCGGTATATTGGCGGCTTGCACAGGTACCCGTTAAGGAAAACATCGTTGGGGCTAGGGTCGGCCACTTGGGACTGGATCTCGATGTCCCTTGCAAAGACCGTCAGCACCAGCTTGTTTTTACGGTCGGCCTCTACATAATTGTTATACGAGCGTATCTGCCCCCGAATAAGCACCAGCCGGCCCGGCTTTAAATTGTCTTTGTCAATGATTCTTTCCGAGACCGTTACCGGTAGTGCATCGGCAGCACCGCTTAACCGTTCCACTTCTACGTCAAAGCGGTAGAAACCTTCGCCGTAAATTTCGTGGCTAAATACCAAGTTGGTCAGGACTCGCCCTCCAACCTCTACAAAGTTATAGCTATTTTCCATTTGATTCCCGCCTCTTCAGTTTCTTCTTTTGTAAGATATGACCGCTTGGCTGGTTTTAGAACCAGATCATTAACCAAGCCGAAACATATGTTGGCAGACACCAGTATAACACGTATGGGTGTTTCCAAACGGTTTGAAACACAAATTTAAGCATGTTTCATCATTCTATCACATTCTACCACAAATTGCCCATACCGCGGCAGCCCCAAGTGCCGCCTCAGGTGAAACAGACAAAGCCCCACCTGGTGCCGCAAACTCTTGTGGGTCGCGGGTTGCGCCGTCCAGTGTGGAAAATGACCGCTGGATACATACATGTAAACCGTCATCTGTTATGCTGGACGCGGTTATACAGGCCTTATTGTTAAAGCCGTATGTTATTAGCTTAGCGCGACGAGGTGATAAATACGGGAAAATTTCTTTGTCATCTGCGTTAACAACCAAGTACCCCTCATGTGACATTTTGGGCACCAGCTCCGCCAAAATAGGCGATGCCTCCGACGCTACAAGCACATCCAACTTAGGGCCTTGTTGCTGGTTTTCTGTTATGTGATAACAACTTGCGGTCCCTTGGCACATACGCAAAAATGCACGTGCCATTTCTCGTCCGTTTTGACCTACCATTCCTACTGATGGCATACCCACCTCCGTATTAGCGGGGGCTCTGCCCCTGCGCCCCCGCCGTGCTGGCGAGCTAAACCCGCCTACTATTCCTACGCTTCGCTTCAGGGCCGCGCTGTTTGCGCGGCATTTTGTCCGGTTGCCTTTGGTTGCTCTATGTTGAAATAAATATTGCTGGCTTTTTATTGCTTATCATATAATCTTTGCTTAACCGGCTTTATTATGCTGTTAATTTTTTGGTGTCGTATTTTCGAAATGTCGTTGGCATTTCAAGAGCTTTATTGTATATACTATATCCATGGATACCCTTAATATTCCAACTAAACGCAACTTGCTTTTGGCCAGGCATAGACTGGCTTTGGCACGCAGAGGATACGATTTATTGGACAAGAAGCGACATGTACTTATTAGCGAGCTTGCGGCCACACAAGGGCTGGCAAGGCAGACATGGAATTGTTTATGCGAAGCTATACATGTAGCTTCAATAGTACTCCATGTAGCTCAGTCAGAAATGGGGCTTGAGCGGGTACAAAAGGTTAGCCGGGATATGCCAAGCCGGACAGTGGTAGATATGTGTTTCCACGGCATTATGGGTACAGAAGTGCCGCTTATTAATAGTGTAGGTATAAAAAGTGATGAGTGCTCGGTACCTTATGATTTAGGTAAAACTACAGCATCGCTGGACGAGGCTGTGCAGGCTTGGAATAAAGCTCGGGAGCTTATTGTTGCCTGGGTAGCGATAGAAAATACAATCCGCCGGCTAAGCCTGCACATAAGAAAGACGCAAAAAAGGGCCAACGCACTTGGAAATATAACTATCCCATTGTATGAAACCCGGATAAAATATATACAAGAACGGCTGGAAGAGCGCGAACGGGACGAACTCGCACGGCTAAAGCTGGTTAAGGAGCGCAGTTTGAAAAGTAATTTCAAATAATATATGGCTGAGGTATAATTATTTGCCAATGTAAAATTTAACGATTTTATACAAAGGAGACAATATGAAAACAAATAGTGCCGGCATAATCAAATCAATAAGGAAGGAAATGGGCATTAGTCAAGAAGAAATGGCAGAGCAACTGTTTATAAGCGTCCGCCAGCTAGCCCGCATCGAATCTGGGGAGGTAGGCATGGATGTGTGGCAGTTTATCACTACTCTGGAACTGCTGGGGGCTCCTTCCGAAGATTTCTGGTTGCTGTATTTAGACTCAGGTGAATACGCCGGTTATAGAGATTACAGGCGTCTTAAGCGTCAGCTAAGTAGCGATGACTGGTCCGGCATAAAAGATATTATTGCCGCTATTGAAAAAGGGAATCTAGCAAAACAACCCATGGTAAAGCAGTTTGTATTATATGCGAAAACGGCATCCAAAATGACTACACCATCTTTTGAAATAATCAATAGCTTACTTAAAGCCATGTTTATGTCTAAACCTAACTTTGATGAAAGCAAGATATCCGGATACCGCTTGACTTATAATGAGATAACTATTGCGCTTTTTATCGCCCAGTGCTTATCTGCTTTAAAAGAGTATGACAGAGCTATTGCTATGGTACAATCTATGATTGATAGCCGTGAGAGTGCTAAAGTTTCAGAGGAAGACAAAATAATACTTTTCCCGTCACTGTACTATGTTTTGTCCTGCCTGCTAAGAAATACGGGCAGATACAAGGAGGCGTTAAAGGCTTGCGACAATGCCGTCGAAGCCTGCCGGGAATATAACAACTTAAGATATATCCCGGAAATGCTATTTTGCATAGCAGACTGTTATCACAAGCTGGGGGAAGAAGAACATATATATAAAACCTACTTAGTGAGGGCATATCATGTGGCTTATGCGATAGGGCGAAACAAGGTAGCCGCAACTATAAAGGATGATGCGTTAAAATACTATAATGTGATGTTGCCATGACAAAGTAGGCATAATATACGCACAGTTCTAGGACGATTATGTCATGGATAACAGATAGCCGGCATCGTATCATAAATAGAAATAGAGTCAGAGCCTGTTCTTACTAAAGAAACAGGCTCTAACTTTACATGGGGTGACAAAGCGCAGGTGCCGGTGCTGGATGCAAGCCACTGTGTATTTGAGTGCAAGGTATCCAATACTCATGTAATAGGTGATTAATAGGTGATTTTCAAACGTTTTTTGGCGAAGTAGGCTGGTATATCACTCTGTCCTTAAATACTTCCGGGTAGGGGAAAAGATAAAATCTTCATTAAACCGGATGATCAAATAAGACAACCCGTTGTCATATTTGTATTGTTATTATCTTTGAGGCGAATCAAAATAAAACGATGACATAGAATATAGTCTATGCAAAAGCAAAGGAAGTGAAGCTGATTAATGTGGGAAACATGGGCTAGTATTATTCTTTATTTTGAAAATAATATGGATGCCTTTCTGATTATGCTTAAACGGCATATAAGCATAAGCCTTCGGGTTCTTGCTTTATCAATTCTTATTGGTTGCCCAATGGGTATACTGTGCGTTAATTTCAAAAAACAGCAAAAATGGGTGTTTGGGCTGTTTCAAGTACTTAGAATAATACCCAGCTTGGCGGTTTTGGTTTTGTCTATCCGCTTCTTAGGTATTGGAATTGGGCCTGCTGTTACTGCCCTTACATTTTTAGCCGTTCCCCCAATCCTGATGAACACCGTGGCGGGACTTGAAGATGTTCCGTTTTTTATGCTTGAAACGGCAAAGGGTATGGGTATGACCCCGTTACAAGTGTGGTTGAGGGTACGCCTGCCTCTTGCATTACCTTTGATGCTTACGGGCATTAAAACGGCTACGGTTGAAATAGTTGCCAGTGCTACAATTGCCGCTTTAATTGGGGCTGGGGGCTTGGGGCAAATAATTTTTCAGGGTCTTAGCGTAAGGCGCACGGAACTGTTGTTAATAGGTGGTATTTCCGTGGCAGTTTTATCGCTTGTAGCAGTACTCCTGCTGGATTTGCTTGATCGTTTTCTTCAAAGATATAAATACGTTTAAGAGTTGTGTTAAATTTTTATGAATGGAGAGAAAGTATGAAAAAGAAATTGACTAAAAACATAGTTGTTGTGATGGCGATGCTCATCCTCATATCTGTTGCCACTGCATGTACCGGGAGTAGCGATGATGTGATTCGCGTTGGAAGCAAGGACTTTACCGAGAGTCTGATTGTTGCCGAGATATACTCCCTTGCCCTTGAAGCTGCCGGGTTTACGGTAGACCGTACAGGCCACAACCTTGCCAGCGGAATTGTTCATACCGCTATCGTAAACGGTGAGATAGACCTTTATCCCGAATATACCGGCACGGGTTTGCTGACAGTACTCGGCCTTCCACTAATGACCAACCCTCTTGAGGTTTATGAACTTGTCAAAAGAGAGTATAATGAACGTTTCCAGATTACATGGCTGGATTTTACCGAGGCGCATAATGGCCAAGGGATTGCTATCCGTACCGAGCCGGCACAGGAATTGGGCATTGTTACCATATCGGATTTGCAACCCCACGCGCATGAGTTACGCTTCGTCTCAACTGCAGAATTCCTGGACCGTGGAGATGGGCTCCCTGCTATGGTTACGGCCTTCGGCCCTTTTGATTTTTACAGTGTAAACATAATGGGCGGCGGCGCAAGGTATGAAGCCCTTCGCACAAACGCGGCAGATGTGAGTGTCGCGTTTACAACGGATGGTCATCTTTACAATACCCACTACTATACATTGCTTGTAGAAGATATCGTAATTTGGCCCCCATACAACTTGGTGCCAATAGTCCGGAACGTTATTTTGGAAGAGCATCCCGGTGTTGCCGATGCTTTAAACCGTTTAGCCCCTCACTTTAATACGGCCGTTCTCCTTCATTTAAATTCCCAAGTAATTGTATACGGCAGAGACATACAAGAAGTAGCCAGGGAATTTTTTGTGTCTTTGCCGTGATGGAAAAATCATCAGTTGCCATACAGTATCAGCATGTGTTTAAGCGGTTTGACGGTGCCAATTATAACGCAGTAAATGATGTTGATTTAAGCATCAATGAAGGTGAGTTTATAACGATCCTTGGCTCGTCTGGGTCGGGTAAGACCACTTTGCTGAAGATGACCAACCGCCTGTATGACCCGGATGAGGGCAATATTATTTTATTTGGGGAAAATATACGCGATGTGGATGCCGTACAAGTACGGCGGCGCATAGGCTATGTGATACAGCAGGTAGGTTTACTGCCTCATATGACAGTAGCGCAAAATATAGCAATTGTGCCAAGGCTTTTGAAATGGGATAAAAAACGCATAAATAGCCGTGTACGTGAGCTGATTAATTTGGTAGGGCTAGAGCCTGACGAGTTTACCGAGCGCTATCCCGCGCAATTATCCGGAGGGCAACAGCAACGGGTAGGGCTTGCCAGGGCTTTGGCTGTCGACCCTAAGATTATGCTCCTTGACGAGCCTTTCGGTGCCATTGATGCCATCAATCGCCTCAATCTTCAAGATGAGCTGAAGCGCATTCATGAGAGTTTTGGGGATGGGATGAAAAAGACGTTCTTATTTGTTACTCATGATATTAATGAAGCGTTGAAGTTAGGTACAAGAGTTATAGTGATGAATGAAGGCCGGGTATGCCAGTTTGACACGCCTGAAAATATCGCTAAATACCCGGCAGACGGATTTGTCGAGTCTTTGATACGTTCGTGTCGCGAACAAGAAAAGTTTTGGGAAGGGTTGGTTTAGTTGGAACTGATCAGATTTGCCCAGCGAAACCATGGTTTACTGCTTCGGGCACTTGGCGAGCATGTGCAAATGGTTTTGATTGCCCTTGCCCTGTCTGTTCTTCTTGCTGGGGTGCTGACGATTGTAGCAATGTTTTTTATACGAATAGGGACAATCGTCACTTATTTGTTTTCCGTTATATATTCCATCCCTAGCATCGCCTTGTTTGCACTTATGATACCTGTTATGGGGTTGGGAAGAAATACAGCGATAACTGTGCTGGTGCTTTATAACCAATTTATATTATTGCGCAATTTCATAGCCGGGCTGGGCGGGGTAGACCCTGCTATAATTGAGGCTGCCGCCGGTATGGGCATGACTCGTGCCGGGATTATTTTTAAAGTACGCGTACCGCTGTCATTAAAGCCGATTTTTGTGGGCATTCGTTTGGCCCTTGTATCAACCATAGCTATTGCTATAATTGCCGCTTTTATCGGTGCCGGTGGCATCGGGCTACTTGTGACCATAGGCTTGGAAACAGGTAATAATAATAGAGTCATGTGGGGTGTTATACTGTCGGCCGGGTTGGGTATTATAACAAATGCGGTGCTGGTATTTGTTGAAAAGAGAGTAAACTAACTTAACGCACAAATCTCCGAGCCGCCGCCACTTAATGTAACGGCGGTCTCGGGAATTCCAAGTTCCCGGCTTAGTAGCTCCACAAGCTTTGTAAGGCAAAACCCGCCTTGGCAACGGCCCATTTGCGCGCGGGTGCGGCGCTTTAGGGCATCTAGGTTTTTAGCCCCAATCGGTCTTCTTATTGCGTCAATTATTTCGGCTTCCGTTATTGTTTCGCAACGGCATACAACCCGGCCATAGGCTGGGTTTTGTTTTATTAGGGCGGCTTGCTGGGCCTTAGGTAGCTCGCGGAATCGCCGGATGGCTTTGCGCTCTGGTTTAAAATGGGGGTCTGTTTTTGGCTGTAGCCTTGCGGTTGCTATGGCGGTTATTTTTTCGGCTATCGCGGGGGCGGCTGTCAGGCCGGGGGAGTCTATACCTATAGCGCTTATAAACCCGGGGAGAGTTTCTTCTATAATAAAATCCTTGTTATCATGCTTTGCGCGTATCCCGGCGAAGGCGGTTATGCGGTCACGGATTGGTACGGTTTTTAGGATTAGGTGGGCTTTATCCAGAGCTTCTTGCAGGCCGCTGGCGGTGGTGTTGGTTGCAGTCTTATCTTCCGGCGGCTCAGCGGTTGGGCCTAGCAGGATGTTGTAGTCTACGGTCGGGACTACCAGTACCCCTTTGCCCAGGTGAGTTGGCAGTTGGAAGATGGTATGGCTAACCAAGTCGCGCTGGGTGTTATCTAGGAGATAGTATTGGCCGCGCTGGGGGGATATGGCTTCCTCTCGGGGGTTTACATAGTTGTGTATTGTGGCGCTTTCTATTCCGGCGGCGTTAATAATTATTTTGGCGCTTAACGGTGGCTGGTTTGTACTCATGTCTTTGAATTGCGGGTTTGTATGCTTTGTCAAAACAGTATAGCCGTTCTTGTCCGCGTCAATACCGGTTACGGTTGTTTCCAGTAAGAATTCTACACCATTTTCGGCGGCGTTCTCCGCAAAGGCTATCCCGGCTTCGTATGGCGAAATTATACCTGCGTTCTTGGCTCTTAGCGCGCCGGTTATGTTGGGGTTTAGGTTTGGCTCAAGTGAGAGGGTTTCTTGGGCAGTTAGCAGTTCCATATCCGTAACGCCATTGGTAAGGCCCCTTTCGTATAGGGCCTTTAGCTTTACCGGGCCGTCTTTGCCTGTGCTAACTACCATAGAGCCATTTATCCGGCATGGGATATCCAGTTCCTTGGTAAGTTTCGCGTACATTGCCAGGCCTTTTACGTTGAGCGCGGCTTTTAGTGTGCCGGGGTGGCAGTCATAGCCGGCGTGTAATATGCCGCTATTGGCCTTGGTTGCGCCTGCGGCTATATCCGATTCGCGTTCTATTAAGAGGATTTTTAGCTTGTAACGGCTTAGCTCGCGGGCTATTGCTGTGCCTATTATGCCGCCGCCGATAATTACGATATCGTACATATATCCTCCTTTTGAATAGGGGCTCAGCCTTTTAAAAGCAGATAGTCCCACCACCAATAACCAAATCCCCATCGTATAGCACTACCGCCTGCCCGGGAGTTATTGCCCGCTGGGGTTTTTCAAATTGTACATGCAGTTCGTCCGGGCCGGTTTGCCATAGCTTTGCCGGTTGGGCTGGTTGGCTGTAGCGTATCTTGGCCTGTACATTAAGCGTCACATCTAATGAATCCATTGGGATTAGATTGATATCGCGGGCGGTTAGGCTTTTTGTAAATAAATCCTCAGGAGGGCCCACGGTAACGGTATTGGCATTGGGGTCAAGCGCGCTTACATATTGGGGGGCGGGGCCGTAAAGTCCCAGGCCTTTGCGCTGGCCAATTGTATAATGGATTAGCCCGTTATGCCTGCCAAGCACCCGCCCGTCTGGGGAGATAAAATCACCTTTTGGGCTTGCTTGGCCGGTATGACGCTCTATAAACCCAGCATAGTCACCATCCGGGGCAAAGCATATATCTTGGCTGTCGCGCTTGTCGGCTGTTGAGAAGTTTAGGTTCGCGGCTATAGCCCGGACTTGATCCTTGGTAAGCCCGCCTAAAGGAAAAAGAGTGCGGGCCAGTTGAGTCTGAGTCATGGCGTATAGTACGTAGGTCTGGTCTTTGGATGGGTCTGCGCTACGTTTTAGCAGGTGCCGTCCGCTTTGGTCTTGCGCGACTTGCGCGTAATGGCCTGTGGCGATGTAGGTCGCTTCCAGTTCTGTAGCACGTTGTAACAGTTTTTCAAACTTCATGTAGCGGTTGCAATCTATGCATGGGTTGGGAGTACGGCCATTTTGATAAGCGTGGATGAAGCGATTCATAACCTGTTCCTCGAAGGAACCTGTGAAATTAAACACAAAAAAAGGGATGCCTAAAGCCGTTGCCACGGCTCGGGCATCCTCTGCATCTTCAAGGGAGCAACATCCTTTATTGGTTGCGGGCGGCATTGTGTCACTTTCATCCGCGTACAATTTCATCATTGCGCCTACGCAGTTGTAATTTTGTTCTTTTAATATATATGCGGCAACGGACGAGTCAACACCGCCGCTCATGGCTATTAGTACTTTTTGCATCAAGTCACCGCTTTCGCCATCGCTACTTCCAATAATCAAACTCATGCTCGTATAACTGCACTGTGTCATTCTCCTGTATGCCCAGTTCCTCAAGCTTGTCAATAATGCCGCGCTGGCGCATAAAGCGTTGGAAGAACGCAAAACCTTTTTCGTCGGCCATGTTGGTGTAGCCCAGCATCCGCTCTATTCCCGGGCCTTCTACACTGTACAAGCCTTCTTTGACTTTTTCTATGATGATTGATTCTTCACGCCGCTCTGGTTCAAAATATGTCTCATAATCCGTTTCAAAACTGGTTGCCGCCGGGGCGGTCTTAATCGCTTCGGCAATGCCGCGCACAAGGTCGGTTATGCCTTTGCCGGTTGCGCCGGATATCAGGTAAACCGGCCAGCCGTGGGAGGCGGCGTATTCTTTAAGCTCCGCCATATAGTCATCATCTATGGGCAGGTCGCATTTGTTGGCGGCTATAATTTGAGGACGTTCCATCAACGCCGGGTTGTATGCGGCCAGTTCGTCATTGATTTTTTGCACAGCTTGGGTCGGGGTTAGTCCGTCACCTTCTAGCCTTGGGGCGTCAACTACGTGTACCAGCACCCGGGTGCGCTCTATATGCCGCAAAAACTCGAAGCCCAGGCCTACACCTTGGCTTGCCCCTTCGATTAGCCCTGGGATGTCTGCCATCACAAAGTCATGGCCAAAACCGTGGCGCACGACGCCCAAGTTTGGAGCCAGAGTCGTAAAGTGATAGTTTGCGATTTTGGGGTTGGCGTTGGTAACCTGGGACAATAAAGTGGACTTGCCGGCATTGGGGAAGCCTATAATCCCAACATCGGCAATAAGTTTAAGCTCCAGCGTAATCTTGTAACTGCGCCCGTTTCTGCCGTCTTCCGAAAATTTTGGCGCTTGCCTTGCAGGGGTGGCAAAGTGCTGGTTTCCACGACCGCCTCTGCCGCCTTTGGCTAAAATGCGTCTTTCGCCGGGGGTGCTCATGTCCG
>Ga0123355_10009900_pt1 | contig 14552 bp, 7 predicted proteins | sample TergutEmb28metaG_3_FD_89872 | JGI IMG/M metagenome (GOLD analysis project Ga0123355, IMG submission 89872) | Embiratermes neotenicus P1 segment gut microbial communities from Petit-Saut dam, French Guiana - Emb289 P1 | ecosystem: Host-associated > Arthropoda: Insects > Digestive system > Gut ...
AAACTGCATTTTGAAGAGGAAAAAACGGAGAGTATATACCATGTTTAAAACATTCAGTACCTATATTTGTTGAATAAATATATAAAATGCAACGTTTAGAGGTTAGCGGTGCGGTACGACCACCATAGTTGTCGTTAGGCGTGAAAAGGTTGAGATAAACCGGAAAGTTCCGGCGATTCAATTGAAGACAACAGTCGCAGATTTTTCACAGCACGGCGGAGCAAACAGCGACCTTCACAATCAGAAAAGTCGGTCTTTTGGTCTGACTTTAACATGGACCACCCAGCAAGATAGGAGTGCCTAACACGTGTCGTGTCTTATCATTCTTCCAGAGCCACTTTTCACACATTGCAGTGTCGCGGCTACAAACAGCGACACAAGACTGAGTGACTGCGCTGCTGCCGCTAGCGGCCGCTCACAGAACCTGCAGCGGCACACGTAGTCCGAACTGGATAGAAATCGATACCAAGAGAGCAAAGCTCGCACGCCACGAATGCAGGACCGTTGTGTTAGGAGCTACCGGACGCGCAAAACAAGAAAACTGCATTTCCATTACAGCAGCAGAGAAACTTTGGGCGCGAGAAATAAATTGTGCATTTAAAGGTCCCGAAGTATTACAACGAAGTGCCTGAAACCAGGCACGAGGCACAGATTCCCTGTTACCTGATAGTTTACAAACACTTTACAGGCCGAGATTAACCAGAATTAGATCCAAACATTCACCTCGTACCGCGCAGTAAACACTCTCTGTCTCGGCTATAAGCACCAGTCAGTTAATGTTGTACAGGGAAATATTGGCTGTTTGTTCTGAGATCCACACAAAACACGTAAATACACTGTGTGGGCAGAAAGTATAAATTTTAAAGTTAAATCTACTGGTGCTTATAGTAACCACTGAAAGCCCTAATAAGGCTAGCCAATGGACACTTCCCTCGCTGTGTAAGACCAGCAGATAAGCAACTCACAAAGCCCTCCACTGTACCTTCCTGTATAACTGCAAAAGTTTCATGTTCGTATCAAGCACACATAAAGCACAATACACCTGCTTCGTTAACGGAGACTCTGGGTTCAAATCCCGCCATGACGACCAGCTATTTTTACAGGTTCGTTTGTGGCTTTCTTCAGGCACTCGAGGCACCTGAGACGCGGTACCTCAAATCAGGTTACAGTTGATCCCTCTTCTAAAACATTTTAAATTCGTTAAACAACGTGAAAGAGTCTCGGCTATTGACAACGTGACTGAACCATAAATGAGAGACGGAGGGAACACTGTTTATGGCCTTGCACCGAACAGTACACTAGACGATGTTAACTAACGGAGAAACGCAAGTCCATTGCCACTTTTCACTGCAAATCTTAAGCGGACTGGCCTGGAATCAAATTTCGTCAAAACAGTAATGAAAAATGCAATACTTAAGTCAAAGGAATTGCATTGTGGAGAACAATTGTAAAAAGTAGTTTACGTAAACAATCGGTGTTTGCATTGAGACATTGGACGAAGCACGCAAATGCGCTGTGGGGCAACTGTAGGACATGTGCACGTAGAAGCGAGAGGTGCATATCATTAGCACTACACCGTAAAGGGGTAAGGGGTCGAATTGATTTTTAAATTGCAGAAAATAATGCGGTAGGACGCGATTCTGGACTTCCTCGCAATTTGCGAGAACAGAAGGCGACCAGACTGGCATTTGCACACAGCTGTTTGCTGCTGCGTGCAACTAGCGACACTGTTCTTCCTAGCCGCACTGCAGCCACTGTGCGCCACTGACGTGACAGCAAGAGTTCCAGCAGTGGCTAACACACCGACTGTGCACACGTAATGGCGCACCCTGAGCATCAGTCGTGTTCAGCGTCAATGATCTTTGGAAACAGGAATAAACAACTCTACGAAGGGCTGCCCGGAGTCTGAATTCGGACTTCTGCAGTGACAAGCTGGCTTCTAAACTTCCGAACTATGACCGGACCCATCATCACTATCATCACTATCATCAGCATCACCACAATTAAATTCCATGTGCATTCCAAAGGTCCTACGTTTGGATGTGGAACTGGAGGTCAGAATAATGAAATACCTAAACAAAGCTCTTCACTATCTTCAGAAATATTGCAGCAGTGCATTAAATAGTCCACGACATTTCCCTTCAAGGTGTTTGCACCTCATTCGATGCAGCTGAACACGTGAGTGTGACGACTGTCATTAAATAACTCAAGTTTTAGACAAACCGACAGAGAAGGCGACTTGGATCAGCTTTGACAGTGTTTGTATCTCCTCTGAATGACCAAATGAGCAAGCGGTAAGCGCCCTGACACGCCCTGTCACTTGTCAACAGGCCTACTAAGCGGAAGGCGTGTCACCTGCGTGGATGCGGTGACAGAAGGGTGACAGGGGCCAACAGCAGCAGGCCATGTCACCATATAACCCCAAAGTAGGTACCTGATTGACTAATGATCTCCGGGGCGGGAATGGCTACCTAATGTGCCCCCCCTCCCCCCCCGGCAAGTTCACATCCTACTGTGTGGGCTGGTGGGTGAGAGTGGCACACTGTAGCCATGCCCACCTGCAGCTCACGCGTACTCACTCTACAATGTCGACATTCAGAACTCTGAACCCCACTGTTCAGCTGCTGAACGAGCGAAGTATTAAATTACAGTGTTTGTGCATGGTGAAGTTGGTTTGGTCTGTCCATCGGTTGTGCCCCTTCAGACAGTGCGGCTGGTCCTGGCGATACTCTTGTGATGCTCACTAAAAGAAAGGGAAACCTACCAGCACTGTGAACACATTGCAATGACCTCAGTGCACAGCGCAACGAGCAATCGGTATATCGGCTTTAAAGTTGCGTTTCAGTGAATTAAAAACTAACCGAACGCTGGTGATTTCGAGAGACAGCTGTGTTCAGGCGATACACACGTGTATACATTTTATTGTGCTCCACCTTTGATCGGTGAGGCAGGCACATACAAAAACTGCTGGCTGGTCTCTGCAGTAACCAATTCGTTACGAACGACAGCAAACCTTCCCCACATCACTATATCACACTACCACACGTATAACAACACACACCACACACACACACACCACACACACACACCACACACACACACACCACACACACACACACACACACACACATGTGACACGACTCTCTCTTTATCTTAACAAAGATGAACATAAGGAGTGTATCATACGGTTCGTCATCTCCGTTGTGTTTATAATTAAACTAGATTGAAGTGTGTGTATTTGTCTAACACAACTATATGGTGGTAGAAGTATGTATAGAATTTATTACATAAAGAACACCTACATGTTTCGGCACTTTGCATTAGTCATCTTCAGGTTGAGAAATGAAAAAACTTAGTAAGCAGCTATACTCGACTTATGTGGGTTGTAGACAGTGGGGGGGTAAGGGGTGAAGTGGGTACGAGATCTGGCGTGTGTTATGTAGGATGGGTGGTGTGGGTACATGGGTTCTGCTGTTATATGCTATTCTACGTTAATATAGTTGGATCTACGGTATCATCTTATGTTTGTAGAGACTGTATGTACAGGTACAGTTAGCTTATAAATACCTCGTACAGTGTGCAATTTTTATATAAGTGTATTTTCTATAATTATGGTTCGTTCATCGATCTAAGACTATACAAAATATAGTTCCTATAGTTATAGTGGGTTCATTGATCCAATCACTTTGTTATTACATTTACTATTACAGTACATCAAGTTTGATTTCCAAAATTTGTCAGTTCAGTATCTGAAGTAAAAGTGATATAGGATGGACTAAAAGCTCCATCCTATAATAGTACATGTACATACAGTCTCTACAAACACGATACCGTAGATCCAACTATATTAACCTACAATAGCATATAACAGCAGAACCCATGTACCCACACCACCCATCCTACATAACACATGAGAGATCTCGTACCCACTCCACCCCTTACCACCCCACTGTATACAACCCACACAAGTCGAGTGTAGCTGCTTACTAAGTTTTTTTATTTCTCAATCTGAAGATGGCCAATGTAAAGTGCCGAAACATGTAGTTCTTTATGTAATAAATTCTATACATATCTCTACCATCATATAGTTGTGTTAGACAAATACACATACTCCAATCTATTTCAATGAGTGTATTATTTCTGTACAAGCCTAGAGTAGCCAACCACGTCACTGCCTCCACGCTTCTACTGACATATGAAGAACAGTACCGAAAAACAAAAAACCTCTGTATTGTTATCCACCACCTTAATCCAATTCAAACTTTCACATCCTATGTCATTAAAATGGTTATTAATGTTATCCTCCCCTTATACCTACGTCACACAGGTAGTACATTAACATCGGGGTTTCCGACCAATATTTTCTATGCATGTATCATTTCTGCCACGCATGTTAGACCTACTGGTCATGTCCGTCTCATTCCTTTAGATTGAATAATGACCAGCAGCAACAGGGTATAACCACCACAGGCCTGTTACGTCCTCTGGCGTGGCAGACTCTCCATACTGCCCATCGTCGACCTGCATTTCTGCTGACAGCTGGAATGTATTCATGCGCTAAATTGGTAATACGTGTGCTGAGTACACGCACGTCTGTAACCCACAATAATTTTATGTACATTGAACATTTCCTGATTCCTGTAACAGCCATATAACGTACGTAAACCCTTCAAATGGCCCCAAAACTCTGTTATGTCACTTAATTTTTTCTCGCGCTACAAGCCGGAAGATCGCGGGTTCGATTCCAGATAGTGCCATTGGAATTTTTCATGGACATAATCCTTCCGGCCGGACTAATGTCCTGGGTTCGACTCAGCCTCTAACATAAATGAGTAGCAGGAATATTTCTTGGGGGTAAATGCGGCCGGTGCGTAGAGCTGACAACCTTACCACCTTCATGTGTCGATTGGTATGAAATCTAGGAGCCTCAAACTCCTGAGAACGTCAGCGCTTGTCCAAGCTTGTATTGGGATTGCTTTACCCTCACATTTGCCAATTTTCACCCATAGAAGTGCGTTGGTACCGATGTAGAGCGTTTGGCCACAATCACTGGTCCTCTTGACAAAGTAATTCCATGACAGACAGTGCCTGAAACGATGACAGTGCCCCAGCCAGTGAGAAAATTACCCACATTTTATGGAGCCCGAATATTCCTGACCGTATTCACAACAGCCCACCACTACAAAATATCCTGAGCCAGATCAATCCAGTCCACAACCTCTTATTCTATTTCTTTAAGACTCGTTTTAATATTATTCTCCCATCTTTGTCTGTCTTTGTCTTCCAAGGTGTACGTTTCTGCCGACTGCCTCACCAAAACTTTGTATACATTTCTCTTCTTCCCCAAAAAATGAACATATCTTGCCCCTCTCATGCTCCATGTCATAACGCGGAAGACTTTCAGTTGTTTATTTTACGGAGTGATGTCTAGCCAACAGCGTCTATTGAAATTCTGTACAAAGAGCCAATAACAACAAACCAAATTCGGTGACACAATCGACTTAACAAAGTGTAACATATTTCCTTGTAATTTCAATATCGATTTGTATCGATCGCAGTTTCAGTGATTGAGTGTCTAGCCTTCTCTCCGCACTCCGCGCCATTGTTCAAACACAAAGCATTACTGCAGCTGTTTTAACAAAGAAAATCGTAACGTCTGAAGGAAATACGTCGGAGCGCCTGTAGAGCGTCTCTTCAGAGCGCCGTATTAGTGGACATTGTCTGCAGAGACGCTGCGCGCCGTCGGTACAGGTTAGCTCATCACGTACGTCAGTCTGCCATCTTAGAATGAAGCAGCTTGTTACACACAAATTCGAGTAAGCTTATACATACAGAAGAGTCTCGATGTTCGTGATGGGATAAATTAATGCCGATAAAACATCACAAACATCGGAATCAAAACATACAATGCATTTCAATGCACAACGCTGATTTGCTTCAAAGAACTTGCAAAATAATAGTAATTAAAGTAAAAAATAACTTCTAAAATCATAAAAACACGAAGGTTTCACTTCAGTAAAGTACAACCGCATTTTCCAACCAACCCACATTAAGTGCTAGGAGGATTCTCATTTGATAAGCAAGAAAGCGATCAATCAAATTCAATTAATGAAAGACAGAAATTGAGCGAGCTAACAGTGATTGGCTGAACAGTAGGTGAGTGGGTGAAATACGACTCACCATCCATGTGGTCTCATCCCGATTCATCCAAAGCAGTCCCGAAAGCTCGAGAAAACAGTATTAAAACGGGTGAAAGAAAAAGGCCGAAATTCTGAGAACTAAGACCGTACTGCATACCTACGACAAAGGGATGAAGGACTTCACCTTACTTTTGGGGCAGGCGGTTCTTACTCTGCTACGAATCTATACGGGCTTACGTCCCGTCCGGTGACGTACAACAAAATAGGTATATGGGGCGTTAAGCTCTGCTGCTTCGTGTGTTATGTGACATCTAGTGGCAGGGTTTTACTGCCGTCACTCTACAAACAACTAGCTTCATGTATTCAACGCGATATTCAGTCTCACTACGTTTTTCGGATTAGCCGAAACACGTAGCAGCGCCGTAAGAGAGACGGAGTCCGGCTAACAGAGCGACACGAACGCGCCGCTTCTGCGATCAGTCGCTCGGCTGCCAGCAAATCCTACGTTACTATCCGGATTTCCAGCACAGCAAATGACAGAGCGATTAATAATCTACTCACCGTCCTGTTTGATGGCTTGCCGAGGTGGCGCCAGGAGCAGTGTGGCGACAAGCAGCGGCACTGCCTCCGTCAGCAGCATGGCGGAACGGTCTCACACATCAAGACAACTGGAACACGAAGAGCGACAGTTTTAATTATGGCCGTCTTTGTAAACTTTCTGATGTGGAAGGCTTGACAGTCAAGATCCAGCGGAAAGAAAGGCAGTCAGACAATTAGAATTGTGAAGCGCTGGACGGGCGTTTCATGTGCACTGTACTGCAGACACTTCAGTCCACACGATTAGGTCAAAATTGACGACCTACTCCACGAGGCAGAGTTATTTTTGAACAAGCTAGCAGTTCCTTAGCTAGTCATGCTACGAAACCCTAGTGCGCACTACCCTCTTCACAGCAGTGCGCCACTTGTCTCTGTTCCGAGCCAGATTAATCCAGTTCACACACTTCCGTCCCATATCTTCAGGACACCCGGCCTTCTAAGCGGCTTCTTGCCTCGAGATTTCCCCAGAAAACTCTCTATGTATTTCTCTTTCTAAAACTAATAATTATACAACTCGTGCTTCCGATTTCCACTCAACAGTCATTCCCACAATTTCAATTTTGGTCAGTCTTACTACACTTCAGTTTTGGTCAAAGAGGCGTACAACACTTCAATTTTCGTCGAACAGTCTTACAACACTTCGATTTTTGTCAAAGAGTCGTACAACAGTTCAATTTTGGTCAAAGAGGCGTAGAACGCTTCAATTTTCGTCAAACAGTCTTCCAGCACTTCATTTTTGGTCAAACAGTCGTACAACACTTCAATTTTGGTCAAAGAGGCGTACAACACTTCAATTTTGGTCAAAGAGGAATGCAATACTTCAATTTTCGTCAAATAGTCTTACAATACTTCAATTTTGATCAAACTGTCGTACAACCCTTCAATTTTGGTCAAAGAGGCGTACAACACTTCAATTTTTCATGCTGCATCCAGTTCGTAACTGAACAATGCAGGCACACAATTTGTAGTGCAGCCAAGTGTACGATTTGTCTTCACACTAACCCTCACATTCAATGTCGCAACGGATCACTGACAGCCGTCGTCAACATCCAGAAGGCTCAAACGAGCTCCGTTCCGTTTCGGACGTTCCAGTGAGCGGGGGCTCTAACAGAGTATTGAAGAAGTGGCCCTCGTTTGTTGTCAGTGCCACATGCCTTATATGGGGGCACTGTTGTACGTGACAGCTGTCGTCGTTAGTTACTTCCCGTCGGCTCGCATTACTTATGTAACTTCGCTGTGCAATGAACAATGTAGCATGTCTGCGATTCGAACGGGAACGCTTCTAGCGTCTTTAAATAGGAGTGTGTCGAGTAAAGTACTAATTAACAGAAATTCATTGAACTAAAACTTTACAGAAGCTTATTTAAATATGGTGAAGAGGAACCCAACATTGACTGCAAAGTAAAGAACTAAAATGCGAATACCACGGCTCAGGGCAGACTGGAAGAGCGGCGAGCGCTTCGCTGCATGCTGTCACGCGATGCGAAGTACAGAGTGAAGTAAATCGTGAGCTTGGTTCTTGTGTAAGTGATCAGTGGGTGATTCTTACACCAGATGTCACTTGTCGTTAGGAATCTGCCAATAGGTAAAGACGTAAGTACGTTTCAGTATACACGCACACTACTCAGTACCAATTCTCTCATAACATGTATGAAGCTAAGACTTTTTTTTTATATATCCATGCCATGAATATGCACTGAAACCGTCTTGTCATAGTATTCCTGTTGGCCTATACGCGAAAGGATCGGTTGAAAGGTTACGTGTGAAAATCATATCTACGGACTCCGTGGAGCAGCGCTTGAATATTGTGTTAACGTGACACACGATGCGGCAGCGGCCAGTTCGGTACACTGATACAATGCGCCGAAATACCGGTGACGTCAGCTGGATCATAACGGAGATTCGAGATGGCGAACTCCTTCGCGCAAAACGCTAACGACTAAATTTTCAGGCGAAGCATCCCAGTTGTATTTTCCTATGATTAATATATATATATATATATATATATATATTCCTGTAAATAATGCCAACTTGGTGCACAGTTAATTCTTGGTATATTTAGTAATCTCTACATGTTTCGGGCGACTTTCTGCCCATCATCAGGAGAAACAACTCTGTGTGTGTGTGTGTGTGTGTATGACACTTGGTACTTGTTATTCTGTGTGGATGACTGTCTGGTATGCAGGAGCATATGCTCCTACATACCAGACAGTCACCCGAAACATGTAGAGATTGATAAATATACTAAGAATAAATTGTGCACCAAGTTGGCTTTATTTACAAGATTATACAGAGATGCACGGTCAACAAAACATAAGCAATATATAGATGTACAGTCTAACACAACTTTATTACATAAAATATAATTAAAGAAACATAGCAGTAATTTTCAGGTCAGGCGTCCCCCGTGATTTTAAGGCGTTGCCAATTGTATATTACAGGCCTTTTAACTCACAGTCTGAAGACGGCTTCGTGAAAGCCGAAACATGTAGCTACTATGTTCCTTTCACTATATTTTATATAATAAAGTTCTGTTAGACTATAAATTTATATATTTCTACTAAAGTTAACGACTAGACTTTGGTAAACGATGTTTAAGACAAAGTGCAAGTGCAGGTAAGTTACAAGTGATATCAGAGGGGAAACGACACAGACACCGTCAGAAAGGAGTGCCAATTGTGAACCGAGTGTTGTGGCTGCACTGCTTGTAGACGTTTCGTACTGTATTTGACAAATACCGTTGTTTAATTGCCATCACTATTCCGCCGAGCATTATGGTCGTCGGCTACAATACAATAAACGGGAAGCGAGCCGACAGGAAGTGACTCACAATATTTGTCAGATAAAATGACCCGATATACACGGAAGTCAGCGATTCGAATTCGACCCAGGGAATGGTTAGCATTTCTTAGCACCGTTTAAACACAGGCCATAGAGAGCACAAATAAAATGCAACCTCAAAAATGTGTCCGTGCGACTGAAGGCTGTAAATGACACTGCTGGAGTCTTTCCTTCTCATAGCGTTTACTAGATATAAACTCGCTTACAGGCCATTCACAATATTTATGTAGCTATAAGAGAGGGTTATGATACAGGAAGCAAATAGCCACCATTAGTAAAGTTAATGTGCTGCAAGAGGTGCAGAACAACACAGTCCGCCTTTCCTCGCTCAGCCGTTGCCCATTTTCCGCGAAACATTAAGTACTTGTGCTCTGACAACGTAGCCCTAGATTATGTCAGATTTTTCCGGTCGCAGGGGAAATTACTGGAAACAAATGAAATATGAGGCTTTGTGTAAATTTATTTAACTTCACAAAGCCCAGTGGTAACTAAGTATAGTGCATGCTCTTAACAATAAGAAGCGGCATTAAGACACGATGCGTGCTTAGATGAGTCGACCGGACACCGTGCTGCAGACGATCAACTGACCGGTCTTTATGACGGACAGGTAATGTGTTTTCTATGAGGTACAAATCGAAGTTCTATGTAAAATTGAAACGAATATCTTCAAGTGGTTTACGACTGTTTTAGGCACCTTCGCAAAATTGCGAAAAGCGACTTTTAGCTTCATCATGTCTGTCCGTATTGAACTCGGCTCCAACGGAACGGATTTTAATGAAATTTGGTATTTGAATATTTTTCGAAAATCTGCTGGGAAAATTCAAGTGTCATTAAAATCTGACAAGAACAGGGGGTACTTTACATGCAGCTCGATGTGTGTATATCTGTGATCATATCTAGCGCAATTATTTTTAGAATAAAAAGTGTTTCAGACAAAAACTGTACAGCAAATCAAAACACACATTTTGTGTTCAACAACTTTTTTCCCCGATAATCGTGCCGTTTATGAGATAATGTGCAAGAATACTGTAGAGCCGTACAGGTAACGGTACACCAGTCCCATTACAGGCCTGGAATGGCCCAGAGGGTTCCAGGAAGTTAAGGCTCCCAGATTTCGTGACAACGGCACAGGATGGTGGTAAGGTTGTCAGCCTTATGCACCGGCCGCCTTTACCCCCAGGAAATATTCCTGGCTGAGCCGACCCCAGGGCCATAGTGCGATCGGAAGGATTTTATGTCAATGAAAAACTCCAATGACATCAGCTGGGATCGAACCAGCGACCTTCCGATTTGTAGCACAGCACCTTAAACACTATGCTACCGCGGTCCCCACTGTAGAGCCGTACAGGCCACAAATGACAATATGGCGCATGCGCATTGCATGCTGGATAACTAAGACTACAGACACACACTCAGAATACGTAATAGGTGTACTTATTGCTTCCCCACTCCAACAATGGTTACACGAACGCACCTCAATTTTACGTTACACTGACATTGCCTGTCTTGTTAGGCGTCACTTGTGTAGCAAAGAAGAAATACCTCTGAGAAGATCACGCCCGTCCGCCCATCCGTGCCGCAGTTACGTGTATCAGCAGCTAAACATTAATGTATTTCCATTCAATTCAGTCCACTAACAGCAACACGCTCAGTTTAATTACGGCCTAAATGAATTTCTATCCGCGATTCACAATTAAGTTACAGTCCGTTCGGCCTCTCGCTGCACACTGCCGTTTAAGCATTTGTTGTGACTTTCGTGAAAATGGCCGCTACGAAAGCCATGATTTTCTATTCGCATTTCGCATATTTCTTGTCACATTTGGATGCAGTTCGGTTTATGACACCGGCACGTCACGCGACTTACCCTTTGTGAGACCTGTGACAATTATCGCAGGTAAGGCCGTACTTTCCATGTGGGCGTCATAAAATTACAGTTACAGTGCGCCGTGGAACTGCAATGACATTGGGAATGTAAAGAACACCTTGGTACAGTCCGTGCTGTGTCACGGATTGCACCTTTCCCAGGCCTGTACAGTCACTCTGTGGATGTGTGTATGTGTGGGTTTTGTAATGTGTTTTTGTAACATGCGTACTTGTATTTACTGCGTTTTGTATTGTTTGTACTGTGTCTTTGTACTGTTTCGTTTATGTATATTTATTCTTATTTGTTTTGTCTGTACTGGTGTAAGGACTACTGGCACACAGTGACAACTTAATTGCAGTAATAATAATAATAATAATAATAATAATAATCGGTACACACAACGTGCTTCAACGTACACTAACACTAAATTTCGGACTTGCCATTGACATTACGTGTTCTTTTCGTTTGTTGCATGAAACCCAAATGACTCCCAGAAGAATAAAGAATGGGACTTTTAATGACCCGACGTTTTGCAGGAGACGTGGAGAATTACTGAATTTTGAGATGATCGCTGTTTTGGTGTGTAATGCTGCGTAGATTTGCGGTCATTCACCGACGTTTCGGCACAACCTCTCGATCCCATCTTCAAGCAGTCCAAAAAGACATGACTAGCCCTTGATTTACAGCGGAACGGCGCATGCGTAATTCATGCCGTTATGGTAGATGGACATGAATAGAATAGAGAAAGTATTGTTATATATCATGTTACGTATGGGTGTAAAACTTCGACTCTCCAAAATAATTACTTCTGTTTGGGGTGTTAGGAAGGGGTGCTGCGGGGTGAAACTGTACGTAAGGGAAAGGAAATGTCAGGAGGGTAGAGAAAATTACAAACTTAGGGCTTCGTAACTCTCCGGCCACTTTACAACATGGAGAAAACCTCCATTACATAGTCTGAGCAAATGAAATAGAAGGAAAAGGAAAGGAAGGAAAAAGAGAGAATTATGAACATGAGAAGAAGGGCAGAATGGAACAAAGGAGAGGTACAAGAGGCAAAAAGAACGAACAGACACGAATAAAAGAGAACTGAAAACAAAAACATGAAGGTAAATCAGTTACGTATAAAAAGGGGATGAATAACAAACAAAAGCAGCAGCAAAACAACGAAGAGGAAAGAACTGACGAGGACAAAATGACAAAGCGAGAATTACAAAAAAAGTAAAATAAAAGCAAAGAGAAACAAAAAGCGCGGGGATATAAAGAACCAAAACAATAAAAACCGAAGAGCAGTGCAAAGGAGCCAGCCGATAACAAGAGACTGTCGTTATGGTCGTGTTCCTGCACCCGGCTGCCATCCAGCTGATATCGCAACGTCTGTTCAGGGCATGAACAGGCGTCGCAGAACCATCACAAAGCAAAATGACGCTTCAGACATTTACTGCGTCGACCGAGTTCGAGTCCAGACGTTTCCAAGTTTATTATCCCTTCGAAAGTACGCCATTTCATTCCCACCCGCCACGTGTGCGTCTGTGCATATCCGTTCTGCTTCTACTGCAGTTGCGACCCCTTAGCAATAAACCTGGAGTTTATGTCGGAAGAGGTTCGTATGCCTTTCCTTCGAACCTCATTCTTCATTATATCACAGCCCCACATTTATGTTCTTCCATCTGACCACTATGTCCAACAGCCTAAGACAGCGGTTCTAAATATTCGTGGCACTCCGAACCCCATACAAAATATCGCTATTACAACGCTCACTCATTAAAACAACAAGCGCACCTTTGACATACACAAATACAGTCTTGTATCGCTGTTACTTATTTCGGCGTAAAGCCATTCTCACAGGGCTTTACATCAATGTTTAAATATGAACATATATAACAGATTGCAAATGTAATTCATATAATATTACCTGTGGGTTTCAAAATCTGTAATTAAAACTGTATTTTAAAAGTATAATAGCCTATATTGGAACAATAAAACAGTAAGATTTGTTACGGTATTTTCATTACATACATTGAAAATTTTTAAGTTGCTCTGTTGCAGCTTTTCACTGTACCAAAAGATCTAATTTATCTCCGGTCCGTTGTGGATCCTGTCCCTGCAGGACGCGCAACGATTTCCGTGTAAATGGTGACAATAAACGTCCCTGAAGATGGCGTAAATGATGCCGAAACATGTAGTAACGATGTAAGACTGTATTTCTATATTCCAAAGGTGTATTTGTTGGTTAGTGAACGAACAGTTTAAGTGAGTAGAAATGCATGAAATAAATAGTGTCAAAAAGTCCCACTAATTCTGAAGACGCCTGCCAAGCATTACTTCAACTCGCGGTAATATTCAATGCTCGGACAGTTACAAGCAAAAACACACAAACTCTAAAAGGAAGACATTAAGTCAGTGTAAAAATTCTTTACAAAAAAGCAAGATTTTTCTGGAAATAATGACAATAAAACTAAGATTATGAAAAACTAAAGGAACAAACTGCGTTCTTTTTTTTGGCTGATGGCTGTTTTACGGCCGAAACATGTAGCTCTGATGTAACTGATATTTCATCAATGCGACGATATACATATGTTGTGTTTGAGACGGTAAAATACATACAAAAATTGCGTTCTACTGAGTTAAATGTACTCAATTCCAGGACATTGTACCGTATTGTACCGTCATTACAGGCAAATTATGTACAACAGTACAAGTTTTTAGCGTAAATTTGTTTCTTTTTAGAACAATATCCACGTGGGAAACAGACGTGTGTTAACTAAGTGCCGGTGATGTGGGTGGCCTAAGGCCAGGGACGGTGGCGATTCACTCAGAGTAATGGTGGGAGGTGCTGGGAGGTTGGGAGTGAAGGCACTGCAGATCTGCGAAACATCGGGTAAGTCATGCCACGACAGAGCGCCACGTCTCAGGCGTGACGATCTGTCAACATAAATCGCATTTTTGGCTACAGAGTTAAGGAGAATTTGCTACTATTAACATCTGCCGCTCACAAAATTATGATAACCAGTACAGGTTTCTATTAAACTGGAATTTATCTGTTTGCATACTACCTCGTCATGTTTCGGCTTGCTCTAGTCCTTCATCATGGAATCCATCCGTATGCAATA
>Ga0123355_10009901_pt1 | contig 14551 bp, 4 predicted proteins | sample TergutEmb28metaG_3_FD_89872 | JGI IMG/M metagenome (GOLD analysis project Ga0123355, IMG submission 89872) | Embiratermes neotenicus P1 segment gut microbial communities from Petit-Saut dam, French Guiana - Emb289 P1 | ecosystem: Host-associated > Arthropoda: Insects > Digestive system > Gut ...
AAACCTGCAAAACTCCTACAAAAAAATTTACCCGTTTTTTTCATCATTAAAAAAAAAAAAAAAAAAAAAAAAAAAAATTTAAAAAAAAAAAAAAAAAAAAAAAAAAAAAAATGTGATAATGGTGAAATATAAAAGTCTGGGGAACGCTCGACAAGTACCGTGGTCGGTGATTTCCCGTCAGATCACCCAGAAATGCAGACTACACCGCAACAAATACGGTCACAACTTCCCCGTCAGCACGACAGAACCTGCGCTGGCCATCTTAGCATACTAATTTATTCGCCCGGCACAGTGAAGATATGGAATAATGTTTATATCCCCTCGGCAGAACAAGCTTTAAAAAAACACTGTCACATTCATGAACCGACACTGTGCAACCTGGGACACTGGCAGCGTCGTAAAAAAAAACAGACCACACAAAACATTCACGTACATCATAATGCCTGTACTTACAAACTGAGATAAGCACCCCTGTACGCCGGCATCCCGCGACGCCGATGGATGGGTGGGGACAATGATAAAGAGAGGGACTCTGTAAAAGTGGCCGCAACAGGACCCGGCGTAGCTGAAGCAGCAGGAGTCGGTGGTGCCGGCGCCGGGATGCAGCTTGCTACCGACGGCCGAGGAAGAGTTGAAGACAACGAGAAGGGGGCGTGGTCTCATATGTCCTCTATTTTCCAATAGTCGGTAAGCCTTCCACTTCCACCCGAAAGCCTTGAGGCCATAGTAACTTGGTTTGAACTTGTCCGAGTCACCATGGCGTCCCTCTGGCATCCAGCCCTTGTGACTACTAGCTGCCCTGCACTATTGCCTGTCCTGCTCTGCTCTGTTCCACCCCAATCCAACCCCCATCCCATGCTACCGTCATCTGATTTCAACCAACCCCTTAAAAGAGTAGAGAGCGCATCGGGCATGCGCGACCTGCACCGGAGGCACAAGTGAAGTCCGCACACGAAACGAATCGAATGACGAGCAAGGGATCAGCTGAAGTAATGACATTTCCTGTTTAAGCGAGACAGCACTGGAGGGCAGTATGGACATGCGGGCGAGCGGAATGGATTAACCACTTATCAACCTAGGCGTCGTTAAACGAAGGTAAGAGTAAACAATGTAAGGTTTCTCGCTGACGAAGCCACGAAAGCCTACAGGGGGAGCAGAGATGTAGCGCCACTGATTCTTAACCTCGGAACTAGATGGAGGTAGGAGGTCAAATCACGCCCCGGCCGCTTTACCCCGGAAATGAACAGGAAGCTGGGTGGGAATCCAGAGCCGGTCTGAACGTGTTGGAGAAAAGTTTTCCCCTCCCGGGATTCGAACTCCAGACCATCCATACTAAGCTACAAAGCAAGGTAAATAAATAATTAAATAAATAAATATATACTTCTCAGTCCTGCTTTAAGTCCACGGTCTGCCTAAATGCGACTGGCATGAGACCACAGCTAGTTTAATAATTGTCCAACAAGATGCGACTGTATTCAGTTTATCACATTTCTGTAGGCAGCTCTACATGTTTCGGGTGTTGACACCCATCATCAAGAGCTCGTACAACTGTAAATACAGCTTCTGGTATTGATTAATTGAATTTGTTGTAAATAATTTAAAAATACTGCTTTTAACCATCCACCATTATTTTACATATATTCGTCAAGGCCAGCAACATTCAATATAACCAATCTAGAATTTTAAATTATATATGAGTATTAGTAGCAGCGTATTTTACTCATTGCAGCTAATCAATATCAGAAGCTGTAATTACAGCTGTACCAGCTCCTGATGATGAGTGTCAACAGCCGAAACATGTAGAGCTGCCTACAGAAATATAATAAACTGAATAAGTCGCATCTTGTAAAATTATTCAATTCGATTCACGATGCACGGACCCGTGTATATATATAAAAAAACTACAGCTAGTATTACACTGTGCTCACGAAACGCTGGATGTCAGCTAGAACACTGACCAGTTCTGTTGTCCAGACACTACAAGCGATTCAGCAAACCATCAACAATGGATTATTCTTCGGCTTTGGTATAATTAAACTAACCACCTTAATCTTAGTAATTAACCAACTTAATGCACAAATTCTTGTTTTGTAATAAGTTTATTATATGCCTCTACATGTTTCGAGCACTAAAGGCCCATAACCAGGAGGTCAAAATTGTATTATACAGCACCTGGTATCATCACACTATCTAAAAAAGTTGCGTTTATCCAGTTATTAAAATTGTACGACGTCTATTTACTTTACATTAATTGTCGAATCTACAGAAAATGCAACTTGACTGTTGTTAAAACGTGCTTGCCCTGTACGTGGCCGTCCCGTGCACAGGTCGAGAGAGGACTCTTGTACACAACGGACGGCCACCTACAGGTGTGATGATACCAGATGCCGTATAATACAATTTTGACCTCCTGATGATGAACACATAGCGCTCGAAACATGTAGAGGCATATAATAAACTTACTATAAAACAAGATTCTGTACATTAAGTTGGTTAATTACTAAGATTATACTGAGATGCACGGTCAGCAAAACAAAAACTACACTAACCATATCGAGCAGACTCGTACTTGAGACGCTAACTGTCGCTAAGCTGCTTATAGACTCCAAAGTTCAATACAGTTTCCTGTAAGCCTATCATTACACTCAAATGTTGAGCCAGATGACTCCAACCTACCCTCCCAAGCCCTTTTAATACTGTCCTTCCCAGGGGTCTCTTCTCCCTTGCAGGTTCTCCGATCAAACTGCTGTATTACTCATCTCTGCCAATGCACGCTGTGTGCAATGACATCATTCGTGTGGCCGTCCTATAAACAGAGGTGGGATGTGGGTATATGGACTGGATTGGGTTGGCCCAGGATAGAGACAGGTGGCGGACGCTTGTGCGTGCGGTAATGAACCTTCGGGTTCCGTGAAATGCGGGGAATTTCTTGACTAGCTGCAAACCAGTTAGATTCTCAAGAAGGACTCTGCACCATGGAGTAAGTACAAATTGTGTAGTGTCTCGTTACGGCGTTTTCTCCAAATTCCTGTTACTCCTTTCCTCTTAAGACCAAATATTCTCTTCGGCACCCTGTTCTTAAAAAGTGTACCCTTATCCCTTTAACCCTTTAAACGCCGAGTTAAATACCATCTAACCTTTGCCAACATTATTCGGAGCTCACCATATTCTGCACGTTATCAGGTAAAGGGTTAATTCATGTTCCTCTGATGCAAAAGACCAGTTTCATGCCCATACAAAACCACAGGTACAAAAATGAAGATGTGTATTTTGATATTCACGTTTTATACGGCGAACGGGAAGAGAAACGTCTCTGACTGAATGGTAACAACCAAAATTTTATCTGATCTTAACTCCTTTCTGAACGCAATACCTCTGATGTAGAGTAAAAGGTAAAGTGCGCCCTTGTACAGGCAATGAGGCTCTGTACAGGCCGTAAGGCCCATAGGGGAAGTAGAGGTATAGCTCTACTCTTTCTTTACCACGGCACTAGATGGGGGTGAGGGGTCAGCGTCACGCCCCGTACGCTCTTTACCCCCGGGAAAGACCCGGCACCCACTGTATAGGAGGCTGGGTGAGCCCTAGGGCCGGTCTGAACAGGTACGCAAAATCTCGTGGCCACCGGAATTCGATCCCCGGACCGTCCAACCCGTAGCCTGTCGCTATACCGACTGAGCTACCGGGCCCACCTGATTTATACTGGTTCTAAAATATTTTAAGTATGTCATATTTTCGAACCGTTCACCACAACACAAATTACACGTTATAAAACTTTTAAAACAACTTAAATTTGGGAACATGAATCGTAATGACACACGCATGTGTGAAAGATGTAGGACATGATTTTCGGAAGTTCGTGAATAAATATATCGTTGGCTGCAGCAATAATGGACATACAAAGGAGCTGCAGGGAACAGTAACCACAAAACCATGCACGATGGTGCAATATTGAACGCAATTTCGTAGACGTGCATGCCCCAAATGAAAAATAACAGCACGTACTCAACCGCTTTCATAGACACTACATGAGCGTGTTCGTGGGCCGTGTAGCTCTGTCGATATAGCGACTTAGCTACCCGGCTTATTTACTATTAGGCAGTGTTCTGAAAAATGACTGACAGACAGCCAGAGCATGCACATAAGTTCAACAACACATAATTCATATCTTTAAACGTAAGACGTGTGGTTTTATGACCACAGTTCTGGTGGAGACGTTGCCACATCAGCCTCCAGACAGGCCATTTAGCTATTTAACTATTCCTTTCTGCACACACACACACACACACACAAACACACACACACGCACACACACACACAAATTGCTACAATAACTGACATAGTTTTCTTTTTTAAATCCAGTCAGGTGGCAAACCTAACATCAGAACCTTCTTTATCAATAAGAAAGCAATAATGTAATTGCAGTGCAATTCAAGAGCTCCAAGGCTCTTCAATACACATTTCAAGAATACTAACCACTTCCATTATGACGGAATCCAAGGGGGTAGACTGCGTTTGAAATGTGATGGCACATGCGCAGAAACCAGATTTCGTCTTTCGGCGAAATGGAGTCCATTTAAATCGGCGGGGGACGTCAGTTCAGTCGACTACTGGCAGCCGAGGTGTGCGCATCAGCGGCAGTAATGCTGGATACATCATGTTCCGAGGTAGTGTGAAGGGTACTGGCTACCCACTCCATTCGCCAGTTTCCCCTTCACTTCCCCTCCCGTGCGTCACCGTGTGCCATCACATTTCAGCTGGAGGCTACTGTGGTTTCTTTCCCCAGGGCAAAAGCAGCCACAGCGTGAGGCTGACCACTGACCTCCATGTAGTGCCGACCTCAAGAATGAGTGGAACTATACCTCCACTTCCCCACACGCCCTCGTGGCATGCACAGGAAAGAAATTACTCTTTTTCTTGATACCCAACTCAATATGTTCCCTAAGGTCCTTATACTTCAGCTTGAATCACTGCTAAGGTGGGGTAAGATACTTTAACAAACACTGAAATACCAAAAAAAACTGAGAATAGAAAGCTTTGAAATCAGTTAACCTCATAGGGGTAAGAAACAGTTAATCTCAGAACACCACAAATCCCAAACGTTGCAAAAAACATTAAAAAGGGCGGTCAGTTACTAACACTGACAACTTTTGCTTTCGGAACTCGTGGCCATAGGCTGTTGATGAGTCGAAATAGGAACTGCTGAAAGATATGAAGATTTAGAATCCACAACTTGATTTTAAACAAAACTGAAGGATGCTCCACACAGCCTCCAATCCACAGAACTGAGCTGCAGTTGCAGATAGTTTGGAAGAATGTGAAGTTCTGATGCACCCTGCCCCTGCAAAGCTAGGTTGATAAAACTATAGCATGAGTACCTGAGTACCACTACAGAACTTTTAATCTTAAACACCAAAACTGTAAATCTGATAGGTGAAGAATAAGAGACCAACTTGATGTCACAATTGTGTTGTGTTTGACTGATACATCATTGTATCTTATGTATATTGGACCGTGCATCATTGTGATAGTTGAAGAATAAAAGACCAACTTGATGTCACTTGCTATTAAGTTTCATTTCACTTCTTCTATGCTCAACATGTTTCGGACATTAATACATCCTTCATCAGGAGCCTGCGACTCTTCTATCGTATCACCACATTGGTCGTGTGTTACTTGTTTCCAAGTGTGTTGGAGTTTCGGTGTGGGTGGGTTGGGGTTGTATCCATGTGGCAGCCTGGATACTACCCCAAACCAGCCACACCGAAACTCCAACACACATCGAAACAAGAACACATGACCAATGTGGTGACACAATAGAAAAGACGCAGGCTCCTGATGATAGATGTATTAATGTCCGAAACATGATGAGCATAGAAGAAGTGAAATAAAATTTAATAAATTGTGACATCAAGTTGGTCTCTTATTCTTCAATTATCACAATGATGCACGGTCCAATATACATAAGATTTGTAAATCTGATGTTTATTGGACCGTGCAACATTGTGATAACTGAAGAATCAAAAAACCAACTAGATGCCACTTGATATTTTATTGTACTTCTTATAAGCTCAACATGTCTCAAGCATTACTATGCCCATCATCGTGCTTGAGCCTGCAGCCCGGACACTACTCCAGCCTAACTGCACCACACCTCCAACGTACAGCAAACCAAGAATGACACGACCAATGTGGTAAACATCACAGTCACGAGTTCCTGATGATGGGCATAGTAATGCTTGAAACATGTTGAGCCAATAAGAAGTACAATAAAATATCAAGTGGCATTTAGTTGGTTTTTTGATTCTTCAGTTACCAAAACAGTAGTTACAGTGCCTAATAGTAAGCCCTAAGCAAAATTTTATATTCCAGAAATTAAAGCATTAAGTCCATAAGCCTACTTTGTCCATTAATTCATATTAAGCAGGCCACGTTCAGTGGGATGTGCCATATGGGTTCAGGTACTGACCACATTGCAAACAAAAAAATGATACACAAGATTAATGATGAAACCTTCCAATGAGAGTTATATGGTACATTTATAGACCATAAGTGATGATGTAAAAATTCACAGAAACACTTGACGGCTTTCAGGCTGTACGTAACATTTAAAGCTCCACTGATCTAAGAAGGTTTACTAGGAAGGTTTACTAAAATACAGTTGAAACAGCAAGTGAGCACATTTATAGCGCACCTACTGTTCACACACATCGCACTTCTAATATAATGGTTCATGACATGCTGTGGTATGAACTACAGTTCAAGTAATCCATCAGTCACAAAATACACTAAATATCCTTATAATAAAACCAACCACATGCACTAATTTCTCAAATTTATTTTTGGAATAAAACTCTACATGTTTCAGACAGTTCCTCTGTCCATCATCATAAGTTTTTCACTGTACACACAGCAGTGGTATATGTCATACAGGTTTGCTGACAGCTTGCAACTCGCACGCTGTCAGCAAACCTGTATGACATATACCATTGCTGCATGTACAGTGAAAAACTCCTGATGATGGACAGAGGAACTGTCTGAAACATGTAGAGTTTTATTCCAAAAATAAATGTGAGAAATTAGTGCATGTGGTTGGTTTTATTATAAGAATTTATCACAATGCACGGTCACCGGAATGTCAAATACACTCAATATTTCACAAAAATACAAAAGTTGCTGCAGTGACTGACGGGTAACTTCAATGTACTTCATGCACTATCATGATGGGATATTCAGAATAAACGTTGAATACTTCGGTAGATTTTCATTCATAACAGTCATGCCCACAAAAATGGTGAATTTCAAATATCTAACATAATTACCTCAGTCACTGAAGTTGAAATGTCTTTTAAAAAAAAAAACAATTTTATGACTCATTTAACTGTCATCACATTTCACATACACAAAATACAACACTGAAATATTTAGAGTACTCCTAGGTGGGGCTGGGATAGCTCAGAGGTTATATAGACAAGCCACTGGCTGGCTGGTCTGGGAATCAAATCGCGGTGGGGAACGAGACTTTCGGCACCCATCCAGACTGGTCCTGGGGCCCACCCAGCCTCCCATACAATGCGTACTGGGTGATTCCAGGGGGTAAAGCGGCCACGGCATGGCACTGACCACCCACCCCTACCTATCGCCAAGATTAAAGGAAGAATACAGCTATGCCTCTACTCCTTCTCTGGACCCTTCATGGCTTATTTCAGGGTGAACTGTACCTTTACCTTTAACCTTTTACTCTTCTCCATAAGCCTATTACATTGTAAAATGTTTAATAGTTAATTTGAAGCTAGAAACCCATTACACTCTAATTTGGCATGAACTGTAATGCACTCAAGTCCACAATTCCCTCTAAAAACAGCCCATTAGGAAAACGGAGATAAATTTAGTTCAGTCACTAAACATCAGGAATTTAGAAAAAATGTGCACTACATTATTCCAAAGACAAACACAAAATATGTACATAGAAGCACCTCCAATCACTTATGAAGCAATTCTCTTGACACACCTGTAAACAATAATACTTGTGAAAACAAGAATATGGTAGAGATTAGGCTGGCAAAGAAAAACATATTAGCTAGCATACTTATTTATCTCACTTTGTAACAAGACTGGTATCATATATGAATTGGGAAGGGGGGAGACTAGAGCACCCAGTGCCTTGATTTACATATGACAAACATGTGAATATAAAATGAATCCCTCGGTTTACAACCAGTACCACAAAAGGAGATAAGAGGCCTTGGAGTCTACTTTATGATAAATGGTCAATACAGCATTAGTTTTTCTTGTTAGCAGTTTAAATGAAACTCCTGCACAAATCCTGCATGTACATAAAATGGAGTGGTTTGCTTTAAAGATCAAAACATGTAGCAATGAAAGAAACAATAAAGTGTTGTGTCAGCTGGAATAGTGCGTATTTATGTGACCAACTGAATGCAGTGTGATATATACCATTAAACTGATTACAAACAGTACTATTATTTGAATTTTTTTAAAATAAAAACATATCAAAGAAACTAATATTAAGACTAAAGAACACAACAATAGAAAAAACATTAACATATGCATCAGAAACTTGGACACTAACAAAGAGAGATAGAAAGCAATTGAACATTTTTGAAAGGAAAGTGTATAGAAGAATTATGGGCCCAGTATATGACAGTGAAAAAGAAAATTGGAGGATTTTAACCAATAAAGAAATTTATGCAAATGTTAAAAAAACCTACTATAATAGAGACAATAAGGTTAAATATATTACATTGGTTTGGGCATGTACAGAGAATGGAAGAAAATAGAATTCCCAAAAGGGTATTATATATGAATTTGGGAACAACAACATTAAGAAGTAGACGAAGAAATAGATGGCAAGATGAGGTGAGAGAGGATGGAAGAATAGTTGGTGGAGAAGGGTGGTAGGAAAAAGTACATAACAGAGGAATGGAAAAAGCTCCTGCAAATGGCAAGGTATCATCGCATTCTGCATATGCCAATGGAGTGAATGAATGAATTATTTTAATTATTACATTCAGCAGTAAGTCATGCATTCTGAACATACAACTAAAATGGTCACTAGATAGTACGTCAAAAAATTATAAAAGATGTGGTAGTACTCTAGACTTTCGACTTCAAGACAGACTGTGATGGAATGGTATTCTAGATATTTAAAGACATTCAGACAAATTAAGATTCAGTTGCTATACCTCATAGTAGTACTGTAGAATATTCACAGTGAATTCGATATAAACATTAAATTACATTAGGCTAGTTAAAACGCCATCAAATGGAACTCATACTCAAGGTATGCCCACATATTTATTAACATACATACCGTGCATTTTTGTTGTTTACTATTTATTATTTGTACCAACAATGCATATATATATATACAGAGTGGGCCATAAGTAGGTATACAGTATATAGTTAATTACTGTATACCTACTTTTGGCCCATCTGTATATATTAAAAAATTAAATTATATTACAAACGCTCCTACATGTTTCAGTGCCTTCATATGGAGCTTTGATAGTGTGTTTGAGAAAGTTATAAGATATTAAAATTATTAAAATTATTAAAATTACATAGAGCAGTTGGTCATTGTATGGTAAAAACTGTGCTGTTGATAAGAAGTGGTAGTGGCTGCACATGTAATTCAAAAGTCTGTAATTAATTAATATGAAATGTGTACATATATATATATATAACAACTATTTTTAAGAAAGTGAGAACGGAAACTATTTTGGAAATATACAACACACTAGTTTTACCCACATTTTTATATTGGTCAGAAAATGGGACTCTAACAGCCTTACAAAGACGAAGAATTGAAGCAGCAGAAATGAAGTTACTGAGACCTCTGACAGGCTACACTCTTTATGATCACAAAACAAATGACTACATATGCCGCGAACTACGGATTACAGGCATACTAGACAAGATAGATGAATACAGACGGAACTGAATTTCACACTTGCAAAGAATGCCACAAAACCAAATCCCTTTGAAATCATACCACCACAGACCACAAGGAAGAACAACTGGAAGACCGAAGAAGCGTTGGCGTAAACGGCTGTAACTATGGAGACGGAAGGGATCAAAGGGTCCAATCCTTGATGTTTATGATGATGATGATGATATATGTACACACACACACACACACACAAAGTAGGGTCTCGTTTTGCAACAGTTCGTTTTACGACCCTTGTTGAGTTGGACTGAGCACTCTCGAATTGCGGTGCATCACTGTCGCAACTCAAGCGTCCTTTCTCTATTTAGTGCGCTTCTAGCTCTTTTCCAGTGTGCACGTGTTTCTTCTTTTTCTATTTCAGTGCAGTTCTTTTAAGTCGATTGTGATTTTTTCACCTATGTCATCCATCAAAAAGACAAAAAAGAAGGAAAAAAATCAAAACAGTTGACGTTAAATTCTTTCATGATGTCTTCTGAACCACAGCCTGGGTCTTCTTCAACAAAATAAAAAGTGATTTGATTGATATTTTTTTTCAATTATCTGTGTAATTTTCTATATGCCTAATCCATTAAATTAAAATTGTATGTCATAATGTAAAGAAATATTGTAAATTATAAACTTATTTGACTAATTTGTTTAGCCCATGAACCTATCTCAATTTAAACCATTTAAACAGTACTCATTTTATGACGATTCGATTTACAACCAAATATTACCCCATAGTAAAACGTGACCCTACTGTATGTGTATGTGGTGTGTGTGTGTGTGTGTATACACACACACACACCACATACACACACACACACATACACACCACACACACACACACACACACACCACACACACACACATTTTAATAACAGTTACTATTTCATAATTATACTTCATATTAATTCACTGCAGACTTTGGAATTGCATGCACAGCCACTACCATATTTTATCAACAGCGAAGATTTTACCATGAAACGAACTACTGCTCTACTTAATTTCAACAATTTTAATATTTAATAACTTTAGCAAACACAAAATCAAAGCTCCCTGAAGATAGTGCAGAAGCACCGGAATATGCAGGTGCATTTGTAATATAAAATACACATCGCACAATGGTGACAACAGTGTCACAACAACAGTGTCACAACTCAAAATTTGTGATTTTTCAGGAAAAACTTTTAAAGGTTTTGAAGTGCTATAATTTTCCGTGAGTGCAATGACAACACAACTGCTCTCCAGCAGCGAGTTTTGTAAAATTGCGTTATGACACTATACCCGTTAAAAGTGCAGGTGCAAACATTTCTTTCCATACCAATAACTCAAAAATGCCAAATTTGATTGTGACACTCTTGTTGTAAATGAGCGATATATATTTGATGTGTGTTTCACTTTATATCTTTGACATAAATAAAGTAGATGACCAACTAGATGCAACCATAACAATTTATTATTAACCTTCAAGTTAGCTCAACATGTTTCGGGCAATTCTTTGCCCATAGTCAGGAGCATAAGACTGCTATAAATCACAGTCTTGCACTCCCGAGGGTGAGCAAAGAATTGCTCAAAACATGTTGAGCTAACTTGAAGATCAATAAATTGTTACTGTTGCATCAAGCGATATATATTTCAATACACACACACACACACATATATATATATATATATATATATACGTGCATTTGTTGGTACAAAAAATAAATAATAAATTATACCTACATTTCTGGGAGATGGAAGAACTAGTTCTAATGAAACTAATCCAGCCCAAACTATAAGCAGTGCCAACCAGGCCATTCATTCACTTGTTTTGGCTACTATCAGACAATTAGGAAAATGTATTTGATGCAAGGAGCTGTATCATCACTGCTCATCATCTCTACTTTCGATTATGCCTAAAAACCAAGATGTATTCTTAGCGGCTTCGGTGGTCTAGGGGTAGCGTGCTGCCTTTAAGTACCCAAGTTCACAGGTTCAAACCTGGCCGAAACTGTCAGGATTTTTCACGGCGAAAAAATCCTCGGCACACCTTCCTTCGGAAGGGAAGTAAAGCCGTGGGTCCCTTGTCGCAGATTTGCAGCATGTAAAAGATCCCTGAATTGACGTGGAAGTCGCAACTTCAGGTAAAATTACCAGCTAATTCTCGCCCATATAGTTCCACCTTACGCTACTAGGATCTCTTGTGTCGTTGGGGACGTGGAGGTACCTGGCGGCGAACGGGGGAACGTCCAAACAGGTAGGGGGGATAGGGTGAGTACAATTAGCTACTAGGCTGCAGTACATCTGGGGTATTCGCCACAGGCCCTAAAGAAGAAGAAGAAGAAGAAGAAGAAGAAGAAGATGTATTCTTTGTGTTTTTATGTAAATGTCTAGATTTTAATAGCCAATTCTTGTCCAGCACCCAGTGGCTTCCAGTACAACCTAGGTTCATTTTGTGTTTACCACAACATTGTTAACAACAATGTTGTGCCCCTTGTGACTTTTAGCAGAACACCTAGCCCTCCTTGGTATAACTAGCAACCCCCCACACCTTTAAGTTATGTGAGACTTGCAGCCCCTTCTCAACCCCTGACAGGTGCCTACACACAGGCATACAGAGCGACGCATGATTCAGCGATGCGTAAGTGCATCAAAATACACTATTTGTTCCTCTCACAGAGGCAGCACATTTACATTCCTCGTATCTTCCTTCTAATTACAGCAACAAAGACATGTGGCAAAGAAATGCTGCAAAATTGTCTTTAAATTCAGTCTGGACAGACAGACAGACAAACAGATAGATAGATAGATAGATAGATAGATAGATAGATTTGCATTTGGGTTTGGGGCCGCTCAGCCCCAATGCACCTAGGCCTTGATTAGGATGGGCCTTTTGTGCCCCATATCGAATCATGGGAGCCCCGCAACCTTACTATAGTTCCAGATGGCCCCCAAGCTTAAACTCCTAATATCCTCCAGCTCCAAGAAAAAGGAGCCCAGGTACGCATGTCTGAGTGAGGCCAAAGCCTTGCACTCACACAGAATGTGCCGAGGTTTCCTCTCCCACCCCACACTTCCTACACACGGGGCTGTCAAGCAGCCCTAGTAGGTAGAGATGTCTCCTCATGGTGTTATGACCCATAAGAAGGCCAGTTACAACCCTAGATTGAATCCTATTAAAGGTCATAAATTTTGCCCTGGTACCCAGACTACGTCCCAAAATAAACTCTTGAGTCTGCCTTTGGAATTCAGTCTGGAAGTTCATCAGTTTCTTTACATATTTTCAAAGTTTTATTTATTCACCACCTGATGCACTAGTGAGTTGTCTTAAAAAACAGTATTAAAATTCACATTAAACTTTACGTTAAAACAGCTCCAACATGTTTTGGTGTTCAGTTACACCATCATCAGGGAGCGCATTAATTCGTGCTTACTTAAGTTACAGTTAAAATACTCCGTTAAAATACATCGGTGCATGGTTAATACGGTGGTAGTGAGGCTACACATATTAGGTCTGTAATGGTGTATGTGTGTTGCACTGTTCAGCAGTAGACTATTTTAACAACTGTAACTTTAGTAAGCACAAATTAATGCGCTCCCTGATGATGGTGTAACTGTAACACCGCAACGTGTCGGAGCTGTTTTAATGAAAATTTTAATACTGTTTTTTAAGACAACTCACGAGTGCATTTGTTAGTGAATGAATGAAACACTGATAATATCAAGATGCAAGGTATGAATGTGAAAATTCTTTACATATGTCTGTCACACCACCGCTAAAATGTTAAGTGTTATCTACTGATGAAATACTGTCCTTGAAATTAATGGTAGCTGTATGCAGTCCTGCATTTACATTCTCACCTTCAAGCTTACTGTCGACGCATTACACTTTTCACCAGTGCTTTCCATCTTTGCATAATGTCTGATTTCTTCCAGGTTGCAGGTGGTTACAACCACCTGCAACCTGGAAGCTACATTTCTTTTCAAATGACAGTGTATAAAATGTTTGTCTTGTTGGATTATTATACACCCTTACTTACTTGCTTACTTCATGGAGCAGAGTCTTTCTCGAGAAGCTAACTGGTTCTGCAGCTAGTAAAGAAATTCCCCGCACTTTATGGAACCCGAAAGTTCATCACCATATTCACAAGTGCCCGCCATCTGTCCCTATCCTGAGCCAACTCCATCCAGTCTCCACCCCCTCCCACTTCCCGAAGATATATCTTAATATTATCCTCCCATCTATGTCTAGGTCTCCCCAATGTTCTTTTTCCCTCAGGCTACCCCACTAGAACCCTGTGCACACCTCTCCCCTCCCCCATATGCGCCACATGCCCCACCCATCTCATTCTTCTCGATTTTACCACCCGCACCGTATTGGGTAAGGAGTAAAGATCCCTAAGCTCCTCATTATGTAATTTTCTCCATTCCCCTGTTACCTCATTCCTCTTAGGCCCAAATACTCTCCTCAACACCATGTTCTCAAACACCCTCAGACTACGTTCCTCCCTCAATGTCAGCGACCAAGTTTCACACCCATACAGGACAACGGGCAGAATTATAGTTCCATATATCTTGATTTTTAAATTTTTGGACAGCAACCTGGATGACAGAAAATTC
>Ga0123355_10009902_pt1 | contig 14551 bp, 15 predicted proteins | sample TergutEmb28metaG_3_FD_89872 | JGI IMG/M metagenome (GOLD analysis project Ga0123355, IMG submission 89872) | Embiratermes neotenicus P1 segment gut microbial communities from Petit-Saut dam, French Guiana - Emb289 P1 | ecosystem: Host-associated > Arthropoda: Insects > Digestive system > Gut ...
CATAGACTATGTAATAACCGGCAACGAAATAGAGGCTTTTGTACTGGAGAATAACCTAATAAAGCAACACCAGCCCAAGTACAATATCCGCCTAAAAGACGATAAAGCCTACCCATATATTAAAATAACAATAAACGAACGCCTACCCAGGGTTATGTTTGCCCACAAGCGCGGCAAGGATAAAGCAAAATACTTCGGCCCATATGTAGATAAAACCAGAATGCGGGAAATACTAGACCTAGTACACCGTCTATGGCCGTTAAGACGCTGTGCAAAACGTTTCCCACAGGATTTTAATAAAGACCGGCCATGCCTAAACCATCACATAGGCCAGTGCAAGGCCCCCTGCAATAAACTGCTAAGTGAAGATGACTACAATGCATATGTTACGGAAGCGGAGCGGTTTATTCGCGGCAAAACCGGCACTATTTTAGACCGGTTAAAAACAGAAATGACTGCCGCCGCCGAAGCAATGGAGTTTGAACGTGCGGCAGAAATAAGAAACACAATAAACGCCCTAACCCTGCTAACAGAAAAGCAAAGGGTAGAATCCAGCGGCGATGACGCAGACGTACTGGCCCTGGCCCGCAACAAAGGCAAAGACGAAGCTCTGGTAATGATATTCTTTGTGCGAGACGGTAAACTTTCCGGCAACGAACGCTTTATGATGACCGCATCCGAAACAGAGGATGACGGCAATATACTGGCCGCCTTTATAAAACAGTTTTACAGCGAAGCGGCCATTATCCCAAAAGAACTACTACTGGCCGCCCAACCTACAGAAAAAGATTTAATAACCGAATGGCTAACTGGCCTGGCAAGCCGCCAGGTAACTGTATCCACCCCTCAACGCGGCCATAAGCGCGATTTAGTTAAGCTGGCCCAAACCAATGCCGAGCTTACGATATCCCAAGCCGAAAGCACCATAAAAAAAGAAGCCGAGCGTAACAACAAAGCGTTGGATGAAATTGCAGAGTCTATAGGCTTACCCGGCCCGCTAACAAGAATTGAAGCCTATGATATTTCTAATATCCAGGGCTACGAGTCCGTAGGCTCTATGATAGTTTTCGAGGACGGTAAGGCCAAAAACAGCGATTATCGCAAGTTCAAGCTAAAGGCCGTGGTAGGCCCAGACGACTATGCCGGTATGGAAGAAATCCTAACCAGGCGGCTGGCACGCTACCAGGCCGAGCATACGGCTTTTGCGAAACTACCGGATATAATTTTCGTAGACGGCGGCAAGGGCCAAATAACTGCGGCCAAAAAAGCCCTAACCCTATTGGGCATGGAGCTACCGGTAGCTGGCATGGTAAAAGATGACCGCCACCGCACCAGGGGCCTACTATTCGAAGGCAAAGAAGCCGCCCTACCCCGCCACGGCGAAGGGTTTAAGCTAATAACCCGCATACAAGACGAGGTACACCGCTTTGCACTGGAATACCACCGTAAGCTAAGGTCTGACAGTCAAGTACGCTCTGTTTTAGACGACATCCAAGGCATAGGCCCAACCCGCCGTAAGGCTCTGCTACGGCATTTCAAAAGTATTGAAGCGATAATGGAAGCGGACATAGATACGCTAACCGCCGCCCCCTCCATGAACAAAGCCAGTGCCGAAGCGGTATACGGCTTCTTCCATACCCAAGCAGAAGATGAATAACGCGGTTTTGATACCGTGGACAAAAGCGCTCGCAGAGGAGGATTGTTATGAGAACATACACCGTAAGAATGATGTGGGATGATGGCATATGGTATACCAGCACAGACTCACCCCTCTGTTTAACCCTAAACTCCACATCATTCGATGAGTTGGTAGAGCGTGTACGCATAGCCGCACCGGAAATGATAGAGTTAAATAGCGGATACACAGGCGAGATTCAATTAATATTTGTGTCCGAACGCAGAGAAATGGTATCGGCGTAATGGCAGATTATACACGCCAGATTAAGAAAATCCTCAGTGAGAACGGGTGCCGTATCGTTCGCAAAGGCAAGGGAGACCACGAGGTTTGGCACTCGCCTATAAATAATCAAAAATTCGCCGTTGATGGCAAGATTATAAATCGTCACAGTGCTAACGAAACATTGAAAGACGCAGGACTCAGAATTAAAGTATAAGGAGAAACAATATGAAAACAAATAAAAAGAGGCCCACCCCATGAGCGGCCTAGCCGCCAGCGGAGCCTTCAACAAACCCGGTTGCGGATACTCCGTCTCCCTATCAAGCATTATCCAGGTATTCGAACTAGAATCCCTAACCCCAGCTGTAGACGTATCATCAAAGATACTAACCCAGGTAAACATCAACCGCCCGGCCCTGCAACTAGCCGGTTTCTTTGATTATTTCGACGCAGATAGGCTACAAATCATAGGCATGGTAGAGCATACCTACCTACAAAAGCTAAGCGTAGAAGAAAGGCAAAAAAACCTACGCCGCATTTTCCAACGAGACATCCCGGCAATAATCCTATGCCGCAAGCTAAGCCCGTTCCCAGAAATGCTAGACTATGCAACCGAACATAACGTACCAATCCTAACAACCGAAGCCTCAACAACAGAGTTCGTAGCCGATGTAATAGGCTGGATGAGAACCCAACTAGCCCCCCGCATAACAATGCACGGTTGCCTACTAGACATATACGGCGTAGGAACCCTAATAACAGGCGATAGCGGCGTAGGCAAAAGCGAAACCGCCCTAGAGCTAATAAAACGCGGCCACCGCTTCATAGCAGATGACGCGGTAGAGGTACGCCGCGTTTCCCCAACAACTTTAGTAGGCAGTTGCCCCCCAAATATCCGTTATTTCTTAGAGCTAAGGGGCATAGGTATTATAGATATAATGAAAATGTTCGGTGTACAGTCCATAAAACCCACCCAAACCATAGACCTAATAATAAACCTAGAATTATGGAACCAAAACCGGGCATACGACCGCTTAGGCCAGGTAGACGAGTTCACGGAAATTCTAAACAACAAGGTAAGCAGTCACTCCATACCCATCCGCCCAGGCAGAAGCCTAGCTGTAATATGCGAATCAGCCGCAATAAACCAACGCCAAAAGAAAATGGGCTACAACGCCGCAGACGCTTTAACAGAGCGCGTGATGAACCTTGTTAATGGCGGGCGGGAATATGAGTATATTTAGACCGCGGGGCTTCGCCCCGCACCCCATGGTAGGGTAAATCAAGACCGCGGGGCTTCGCCCCGCACCCCATAAACTTTTTGAAAAAAGTTTAATCAAAAACTTTATAGGAATGCGCATATGCGCATTCCGGGTTATATCATATATGGAGGCATGCAATTAAACATGACGGTTTTTGACACAGTAAGTTCCCTACTCCCAAAGGGCTTGGTACATGCTAATGAACCTATGTCGCGCCATACGTCTTTCAAGATTGGCGGCCCGGCAGAGGTATATGTTACACCCGAAAATACCTGCCAGTTAACTGAAATATGGCAAGCCTGCCTACATGCGGGCTACCCAATAACTGTGCTTGGCGGGGGCTGTAATGTACTGGTAGCAGACGAAGGGATTAAGGGCGTTGTAATTGCCACGAGCCGCATGTGCCACATAGAAACCAATGCCCCATACATCACCGCAGGTAGCGGTACAAGGCTTGCGCGCCTTGCCGAAACTGCATGCAAAGCCGGGTTATCCGGGCTGGAGTTTGCGCATGGTATACCCGGCACTGTTGGCGGGGCTGTATTCATGAATGCCGGTGCTTACGGGTATAATATACAAGATGTATGCGAAAGCGTAGAGGTACTTAAACTTGATGGAACTATAGAGTCATACCCGCGTCAAGAGCTAGGCTTTAGCTACCGCACCAGCCGTTTCCAAGGCGAAAATGAAATAATCACAGGCGCAACATTTAAGCTAACCCCCGGCAACCCAGAAGTAATAAGGGCAAAAATTAACGAGCTAAACAGCCGCCGCCGGGAAAAGCAGCCACTATGCTACCCAAGTGCCGGAAGCACCTTTAAGCGCCCCGCTCAAGAAGGCTTCTACGCCTCTAAGATGATAGACGAATGCGGCCTAAAAGGTTTATCGGTAGGTGACGCGCAAGTATCCGAAAAACATGCAGGTTTCATAGTAAATAAAGGCAACGCTACCGCCGCAGACGTATTGGCACTAATGGAGTCCGTACAGGAAAAAGTCCACAAGGCATACGGCATATGGCTAGAGCCGGAGGTTCAAATAATCAACTAATTTACGTAGTGGTGGCCAAATGCCGCCCCCACGAAGGCCAAAGAGGAGGCAAACATGCACATAGTAATAGTAACCGGCATGTCAGGTGCCGGCAAAACCACCGTGCTAAAGATACTGGAAAACGCGAGCTTCCACTGTGTAGATAACCTCCCGCCCGCGTTAATAGGCAATTTTGCAGAGCTGTGCCTAAAACCCGAGACCGGCATAAGCCAGGTGGCACTGGGCATAGACATCCGTGGCGGCATTATGTTCGCAGACTTTTTCACCGGCCTTACCTGCCTGGATAAACTGGGGCTAACTTATTCTATCCTATTCTTAGACGCGTCCAACGACATTCTTATTAACCGCTACAAAGAAACCCGCCACCTACACCCCCTGGCAAAAGACGGGCTGGCAAGCGTTGGCATTACAAAAGAACGCGTACAATTAGAAGAAGTAAAACGCCGCGCCTCATATATAGTAGACACCAGCTTCCTACTACCACGCGAATTAAAAGTTAAGCTATACGAAATATTTTCAAAAGACGCAGAATTTAACCGCTTTAAAGTTAACATAATATCCTTCGGCTTCAAAAACGGCATCCCAACAGAAGCCGACCTTGTATTCGACGTGCGTTTCCTGCCAAACCCGTTCTACGACCCAATACTTAAACCACAATCCGGGCTAGATGCAGATGTACGTGATTTTGTTATGCGCCACGACATTTCCAACCGCTTTATGGAGAGCCTACTTAACATGCTACAAATGTTAATCCCGCACTATATTGCCGAAGGCAAGAATCAATTAATAGTGGCAATAGGTTGCACAGGCGGGCGGCACCGTTCTGTAGCGCTGGCATGCGACCTGCACCACGCCCTAACCCAGCGCGACCAAGCGGCGGAAATCGTCCACCGGGATATTGGCCGGGATGAATATATTGCCGCGGTAGAAAAGAGCTAAAAACATGTCTTTCTCATCCAGAGTAAGAGAAGAAATTTCCGGCATAACCACCGGTTCTGCCCACCGTGTACGCGTGCGCAGGTCTTTCATAGACGGCGGAACTATATCAGACCCTATAAAGTCCTACCACATGGCGTTCACCCTACCGCAGGCAGATGCCAAAAAGCTGACCCAAACCCTAGAAAAATTCGGGCTAAGCCCAAAAACACTGGCCAAAAGCGACCAAACTATAGTATATTTAAAAGAAGCAGACGAAATATCCGATGTACTTAAAATAATAGGGGCCAGCAAATCATTATTAGAGTTTGAAAACAAACGCGTGGAGAAAGAAATCCGCAATAACCTTAACCGCCAGGTAAATTTCGAGTCTGCCAATATCAACAAGACAGTAACCGCCGCCCAAAGCCAGATAGACGCAATAAACTACATTGCAAGCGAGGTAGGGCTAAAGCACCTGGCAAAACAACTACGCGAGGTAGCCCACCTAAGGCAGGCCCACGACACAGCCAGCCTAGTAGAAATAGGCGCAATGCTAACACCGCCCCTTAGCAAATCCGGTGTAAACCACCGCTTACGTAAAATATGCGAAATAGCAGAAGAACTACAGCGTTTCAAAAAATAACGCAGTTTCGATAAGAAAGGAAGGCGAATAAAATGGCAGAAAAAAATGTAAAGGTGAGTTCATTCTTCGAACCATCGGCAGTAGCCATGCTGGTACAAACAGCAAGCAAGTTTAACAGCCGTATATCCCTAGTAATAGACGAAAAAACCGCCAATGCCAAGAGCATAATGGGCATAATATCCCTAAACATGCAAGAGGGGAATATAATAAAAATAGTAGCCGAGGGCGATGACGCGGCCAAGGCTGTGGCGGAGTTAGAAGGCTTTTTTGGGAGTTAATAAGTCAAAACCGCAGGGCTTTGCCCCGCACCCCACAAGCTTTTTGAAAAAAGCTTGACCAAAAACTTTAAAAGAATGCGCATAAGCGCATTCTGGGGAATGTTGTAACGGGAGGGGCAATTTTATGAGCAAGAGTTTGCGTTTTACTAAGATGCATAGTTGCGGAAATGATTATATTTACTTCAACTGCTTCAACCAACATATAGATAAACCGGAAGAGCTATCGGTAAAATTAAGTCACAGGCTAACCGGCATTGGCGGCGATGGTATTGTTATGATACTTCCATCGCAGGTAGCCGATGCCAGGATGCGCACATTTAACTGCCTAGACGGTAGCGAAAGTGATATGTGCGGCAACGCTATCCGTTGTGTGGCGAAGTACTTATATGAAAATGAAATAGTAACCAGCCACGACATGCGTATAGAAACCGGTAGCGGTGTAAAAAAGCTTGCCATAACAGCCCATGACAGCAAGGTAAAAGCCGTGCGTGTAGATATGGGCCAGGCAGAATTGCAACCAGAGATGATACCTGTAGACTTATCCGGCGAAACCATAATCATGCGGCCGGTTACAATTGGCGGCATTGTATACAAGATTACATGCGTGTCCATGGGCAACCCGCACGCTGTGGTATTTGTTAGCGGCGTTGGCGAACTGGGCTCTGTTGAGCTAGACTCTATTGACCTGGATACATTAGGCCCGTTATTTGAATACAACCCCCTTTTCCCGGAGCGTGTTAATATAGCGTTTGCCCAAGTTGTGGGCCGTAACCAACTAAGGGCGCGTGTATGGGAGCGCGGTAGCGGCGAAACCAAAGGTAGCGGCACCGGTGCTTGCGCTACGGCAGTGGCGGCAGTGCTTAACGGCTACGGTGATAAAAACACCAACATAAATGTAGAAATGCCCGGCGGGGAGTTAGTAATCGAGTACACCGACAGCACCGTTTACATGACCGGTGACTGCGTGCACGTGTTTGAAGGGGTAGTAGAGGTCTAACAGGCACGCATTACACCGCAATGCCATAGCCAATCCTATGCATCGCCTTAGACAAGAAATTCGAGGACTTATTCATTTCTGAATAAAAAAGTGGCTTTGACACTTTTAACGATGGATGCAGACCAGTTTCCTAGTCTATAACAAAAGAGCCGGGCTACCATAATGGTAACCGGCTCTTTTGCATCTGATGTGGCGCAGGCTTGTTAACTTGCGCTTTTGTTTTTTATGTACGCCCAGTAAACCTAAGCACTTTGCGCTGTCCTTTGTTATGGGGGGGGAGATGGTTCGGGCCAATGCATTAGATGCTTCCCACATCTGAAAGCGGCGAAGCCGCTTTCACTATAAACTTGGCGTTGCTTCGCCGGGTTAGGCCATATAGCCGCACGGCGAAGCCAACGCAAATTTACCTTTAAAGCATTCTGCCGCCACCGGAGAACATCATTAGAAGAAGAATCATAAGCATCATGTTGTCGCCGCCCATCATGCTTGGATTCATCATCATCAGTAGTAGCAGAATCATTAGCATATCGTTGTTTTGCTCCGCTACGTAGCCTACGCCGGTATTGTTCATACAGTGCCTCCTTCAATTTGCGTGTTGGTTAATATCATTGTATGAAGGAGGCTTTGATTGTTGCGTGTCCGGGTATGCGAATGCTAAAATTTATCTGTTATTGTACTATGAAATTTGATATGCTATCCTTGCGCAAAGATGAAAGGGGTTAACTCTATGGCATTAGAAAGACGTGGAGATTATGTAGTTGGTACGCAATCAGAAATAGATGCATATCGTAGCCAGCAAGCAGATTCTCAAGCAGGTTCGATGATGGCGGGTACGGTTGCCATTGCAGGAGTTGCGGTGGTTTTGGGTGTCGCGCTTATGCTTGTTAGTGCCAGTACTTCAATAGCAGATGCCGCCAAGGCCAGTGCCGAACAAATCAAAATTTGGCATAATATGTACAGTAAGCTATGGGGCCAAAAGAAAGCAGATTATATGCTTAAAAAAGCACGCAGAAAACTGAGATTTAGGGCATTCAAGTATTGTATATGGATGATGATATTCCCAATTCTCTATATTGTAGGGATTCCACTACTTATTGGCATACTGTTTGGCATACCTGTTCTGCTTGCTGTGTTAACTTTTGATACACGTAATCCTGGGCAAATGTTTGATGGGCTTCCCTATTCTTCTATGCCCGAAATTTGGAATTCGTTTTGGCATGAGGGGGGACGGTATGAGTTTATGCAAGGGTTTGGTCGAGGGTTTGGAGAAATTAGAGACAATGCAACGCCGGCCCTTATTATTCTTGCCATTGCTATGCCATTCCTTTTATGGTGGGCTGTCCGTATAAGCAGGAAATCCGCAGATTCTGCACTTTTATCCGCATATAATAATGTGATATACCGAAGCTATCCAAAAGCAAAATGTCCGCATTGCCGAAAAAGAGTGCGTGTTTTAAGTTTAGGACAATGCAGAAACTGCTTTAAGTTTATGCGCCATCTGTCCTATGAAGATGCAAAACTACTTAGCGAATATAGAATGGTTGTAAATTATGATGTTTACAAAACTGCCAACAACGAGTTTTTCTCGGCTGAAGTTGGACGCACAACTCCTTGGAATATAGGCACCTGGTTGATTATTCTGTTGATGTTTACCTTGCCATTCGCCGTGTTTCTGGGTGGGATATATGTAGGCACATTTTTTCTGATTCGGTTGTATATTGCTAACGGTGGCATAACAAGTAGCTTTTATTTGGTTACGATAGGTGGTATACTTGTAACCGTGTTTTTGGCTTTACGTTCCCAAAGTATACTAGGGAAGATTTTCTCTGGAAGAACCAAACGCGAGATTCAAAGGTTTTCGAATGCGATTAAGTCAGTGTTGCTGGCATACAATTTGCCTACCAGTAACTGGAGTGTGATGTAGTGCAACATTGAAAATTAGTCACATATGCTAGAATGAATTACCGCATTCAATCAATTATAAAAGCACCATCGAAACTTAACTATGATTTCGATGGTGCTTTTTTATCTTATTAATAACTTTGATAACACAGGTCTAGCGACCAATCATTTAATTCGCTATAATCCAAAATACTCCAATGCGTTTTTATAACCAATCCCCTCAACTATTTGGCGAAGCTTTGCCTCATGGTTGGGGAACTCGCCATTATCTACCCATGTGGCTACTGTTTGGGCCACAATGCGGCGGAAATACTCATGCCTTGGGTATGACATAAAGCTCCTAGAGTCGGTTAGCATGCCTATGAAACGTGACAGTACACCGGCACTTGCAAGGTATATCAGGTGATTTTCGATACCTGGCTTGGTATCGTTAAACCACCATGGGCATCCCCATTGGATTTTGCCGCGTACGCCGCCGCCTTGGAAGTTGCCAATCATAGTGGCAAGCATCATGTCAGATACGGGGTTAAGGCTGTAAAGCACAGTCTTGGGTAGGCCATCGTTAATGTCCAAACCATCAAGGATTCTGGCAAGCGGGCGCGAGAATGTCTCGTCTGACATAGAATCGTACCCGGTATCCGGGCCAAGAATGCGAGACATCCGGGTATTATTATTGCGCTGTGCGGCCATATGCAACTGCATTACCCAGCCCTTAGCATGGTATTGCTGGCCTAGCCATAGCATTAGATATGTCTTATAGCGGTCAATTTCTAATTGCGAAAGACGCTGGCCCGCAAGTGCCTTATGGAAAATCTCCGCCGCTGCGCTATCTGTACATTCGGCAAATACCGGCGGGTCAAGGGCATGGTCGGATGATAGGCACCCGTTTTTATGGAAGAACTCAATCCTTTGGGCCAGTATCGCCAGGAAATCATCCCAGCTTTGTAGCGGTAGGCCACTAATTTTGCTTAGGTTTTGCACGTATGCGGCAAAGCCCTCAGCTTCGATGTTTAGGGCTTTGGATGGGCGGAAGGTTGGGGAAACCAACGGTAATGCCGGGTCGTTTTTGCGGTGCGCGGCCATTTGGCTGTGGTATTCCAAGGTATCGGCTGGGTCATCTGTTGTACCTACTTGCTCTACCTTGAACTTTTTGAATATATTCCATGCGTTAAAATCGTCTTGTTGGATGATTTTATTGCAGTGGGCGTAAATATCCGCCGCAACATCGCCGTTTATTGGCCCGTCATAATTGAAATACCGGCGCATTTCTAAGTGTGTCCAGTGGTAGATTGGGTTACCAATACAGTCCTCGATTGTGGCGCACCAGTGGTGGAATTTTTCTTCATCGGAAGCGTTGCCGGTAATGTATTCTTCCGGCACGCCGCTTGCGCGCATTAGCCGCCATTTATAGTGGTCGCCGCCTAGGGCCAGGTCTGTTATATTGCGGAAACGTTTGTTTTCTGCAATTTCCTTTGGCTCTAGATGGCAGTGGTAGTCTATAATTGGTAGGTCTTTGCTTTGGTTATATAGGTTTATTGCAGTTTGGCTGTGTAGTAGGAAATTTTCGTCCATGAATGGTTTTGGGGTTGGCATGGCATAACTCCTTAAAAGTTGGATTATTTACTGTGGGCGGCCAAAATACGCTAGCATACCGCCATCTACATACAGGATGTGCCCATTAACGAAGTTTGAAGCTTCTGACGCAAGAAAAACCGCCGCGCCCTTTAAATCGTCTGGTGTACCCCAGCGGTTAGCAGGCGTTTTTGACATAATAAGCGTGTTCATTGGGTTAGGCGTACCGTCCGCTTGCAACTCACGAAGCGGCGCGGTTTGCGGCGTGGCAATATACCCAGGCCCGATACCATTACACTGAATATTAGCACTACCAAACTCAGCACAAATATTTTTAGTAAGCATTTTAAGCCCGCCCTTAGAAGCGGCGTAGCCCGCGATAGTCTCACGGCCAAGTTCGCTCATCATAGAGCAGATATTAATAATCTTACCATGTCCCTTTTCAATCATCCCAGGGATAACCGCTTTTGACATAATAAACGGCCCGTTAAGATTAATATCTACAACTTGCCTAAAATCGTCCGTTGTCATATCCAGCATAGGCGTACGTTTAATCATCCCGGCATTATTAACCAAGATATCAATAACACCCACCTCGTCACGCACACGCTGCACAAACTCTTTAACAGAAACCTCACAGGTCACATCACATACATAACCCTTAGCATTAATACCCTCGGCGGCATAAGCTTGCATGCCCTTATCCACCATCTCTTGCCGGATATCATTAAACACAATAGTAGCCCCGGCATGGGCCAAACCGGATGCCATAGCCTGTCCAATACCATGCGCGGCACCGGTAACAAGCGCAATCTTCCCATCCAGCCGGAAATTCTTCATATCAAAACTCATAATAACCTCCTAAATTAAAACCCGAAATCGTGCAAAGCACGATTTTTAATAAAGTTTTTGGTCAAGCTTTTTTCAAAAAGCTTGTGGGGGGTGGGGCAAAGCCCCACGGTTTTAATCTTTATATTTTCGTTGAATTTCTTAAAACCAGCCTAGAATTTAATTCTACATATTGCGGGCCTTCTTCTATTTCGTTTTTTATTCGCCTTATTAGCATCTTTGCGCTCTCGTAGCCTACCTCGTAGAAGGGTTGTTCTATTACTGAAATGCCGCCGCTTATTAGCCTTGTCCAGTGTAGATTGTCGTAGCCGCATATGCCTATGTCGTCGGGGATTTTTAGGTCTAGCTCGTGTGCGGCCCCTAGTAGGTTTAGCATGGCCATTGGTGTTGATGCAAATGCGGCGGCTTTTTTGCCTGTGGTCTTTGCCAAGAAATCTGCCAGAGAGTTTTTGTAGTCCTCTTCCCGATTGCCTCGTAAGACATAGGCGTAATCCTCTGGGTTTGGGATGTGTTCGCGGGATTGGTTTATAAAGGCGTTGTAGCGCGCTAGGCGTACGTTGCTTCGCAGTAGGTCTGATGAAAATAGTCCTACTGTTTCGAATCCTAGGTCGTATAGCGTTTTTACTGTGTGCTTAGTCATGGTGTAGTTGTCTGTTGTTACTACATCGAAAATGGGTTTGTTTATTGTCCTGTCTGCCAGCACTATGTGTGCGCCACCGGCTTTTAGGCTTTCTAGTAGCTCGAACTCGTTATAGTCGGCTACTACTACTATCAGCCCTTCTACCTGCCTGTCCACCATAGATAGGATGTATTCCCGCTCTTTTGCCGGTTTCTCGCTACTGGAGGCTGTTACTACCTGGTAACCTTCCTCGGTGGAGTAGTCTATTATGCCCTTTATTAGCTGTACGGCTACGGGGTTTGTAACGTCAGATACGATTACGCCAATAAGCCCCGTTTTTTGGGATTTTAGGCTACGGGCAATGGTATTGGGGCGGTAATCCAATTCCTCGATTACCGCCCTTATACGGTTCTTTGTCTTTTCGGACATATGCTCGTACTTGCCGTTTAGATATCGCGAAACCGTGGTCTTGGATACACCGGCAACTTCGGATACCTCGGCTATTGTAACGGTACCCGGTTTCACTACTTTAGGTCTTCCATTGCCACTACGTCCATGTCGGTGAACGTGATATTTTCGCCGCACATACCCCAGATAAAGGTATAGCTACCCGTGCCTGCACCAGAGTGGATAGACCAGCTTGGCGAAAGGACGGCTTGTTCGTTGGCTACTATTAGGTGGCGGGTTTCGCTTGGCTCGCCCATTAGATGGACTACGCGGGCATCTTCTGCCATACCGAAATAGAAATACGCTTCCATACGGCGTTCGTGGGTGTGGCTTGGCATGGTGTTCCATACGCTACCTGGTGCTAGGATGGTCATGCCCATAACAAGTTGGCAGGTTTCCAATACATCTGGATGTAGGTATTGGTTAATTGTACGCTTATTGGATGTTTCGCTAGCACCTAGGTGCACTTTTTTGGCCATTTCTAATGTGATTAGGGTTGATGGGTATGGGTGGTGCGCTGGTGAGGAGTTGAAATAGAACTTTGGCGGTGCGTCTGGGTTGTCGGCTTCGAATGTGATATCCTTTACGCCTTTACCAATATATAAGCCGTCTTGGAAATCTAGGTCGAAGGCTTTACCGTCTAGGGTAATTTTGCCTTTGCCGCCGATGTTAATTACGCCACCTTCGCGTCGCTCGAAGAACGAATCTACGCCCATTTCTTTACCGCCTTCTAATGTTAGCGGAAAATCCGTAGGCATAATACCGCCTACGATGATACGGTCGATGTGGGAATACGTTAGGTTCGCTTCGCCTGGTACAAATACCGGGTCGATAAGGAAGTGCTCGCGCAGTTCCTCTGTTGTGTACAGCTTTACATCCTCTGGGTGGTTCGAATAACGGATTTGCAGTTTCATTTTGTTGCCTCCTTTTTATTTAATAAAATTTAAGACCGTGGGGTGGCACTTGTTAGGTTAAGGATTTCATTGCGGTTATGTCGTCTTTATAGCTGTCCATTTTTGCGTCCTCGCGTAGTAGGCGCATGTCTGGTTTGTTTTGTTTTAGCGAGTTGAAGATTAGGTTGTAGTTTATTATGCCTTTGCCTATGTTGCGCCAGGCTTTTTTATTGTCTTGTATTATGGTGTCTTTTATGTGCATTACTGCTATTTTGTCGCCTAGCAGTTCTAGCATTTCTGTGAAGATTTGGTCTTGGTTTTGGATTGTGTGGGGTAGGATTAGGTTTACCGGGTCGAAGATTACGCGTAGTTTATCGCTTGCTATTTCGTCTAGTAGGCGTTTTGTTAGGGCTGGGGTGTTTAGGGTGTGCTCGGCTACCGGCTCTATGCCTATTAGTACGTTCTCAGCTTCGGCTTTTTCTGCCATGCGGCTTACGCTGTCTTTTAGGCGGGTGTAGGCGGTTTCGCGTTCGGCTATGGTGGCGTGGATGTCTAGGCCGGTGGTTTCTGTGCCTACTATTGGCACGCCTAGGAATTTTGCGTGGGATAGGTTATCGCAAAAGATTCTTACGTTGTTTAGGCGTTCTTGCTGGTCTGGTAGCGAAGGCTCGATGTAGCAACCCAGTACTGTAATTTCTACATCGTGTAGTGCGAAGGCTGATTTTACTTCTTGTAGAACTTGCGGGGTTATTGCGTCGAAATGCTCTAGGCCCTCGATGGCTTTGGCTGGCGCGTATTGCACGCAGTCGAAGCCTGCTTTCTTTATCGTTTCGGCTTGCAGGGTTAGGGAGCTGAAACGCCCGAAGTCGTGGGCACGTACTCCTATTTTCATTTTACCACCTCGTTTATTTGTATGTTGCGGTGCGTTTGATGTCTGTACTACTAATGTTATATCTTCGGGCAAACAAACCCATCTTCTGCCCATCTAATACATAAGTCACAACCCGGGGTTTCATTTATCGGCACACAAGCCAGGCAACCTTTAGGGGGTGCAAGCATGGGAAGGGAAATAAACCACTTAACTCCGTGTTTGTCCACAATATCAGCGGCACATGGGCTCCATGGTAATGCCCTAGGCGGGTCTATGATTTTGCCACCACCAGCCGTAAGTGCTTCAACAGCATGCTGTACCTTGTCCTTGGTTGCTAACTCAACACTGGCGTATAG
>Ga0123355_10009903_pt1 | contig 14550 bp, 14 predicted proteins | sample TergutEmb28metaG_3_FD_89872 | JGI IMG/M metagenome (GOLD analysis project Ga0123355, IMG submission 89872) | Embiratermes neotenicus P1 segment gut microbial communities from Petit-Saut dam, French Guiana - Emb289 P1 | ecosystem: Host-associated > Arthropoda: Insects > Digestive system > Gut ...
CCATAGCCTGGGCGGCCTTTTTTTGTTGTTTCGTCCCAAATCATACGGCCATGGTCTGGGCGTATGCAGCCCGTAAAGCCAATATCATGGAACGCTTTCATAATTTCGTATATATCCAAAGAGCCTAATGAAGTCAAATGTGCAGACTCGTAAAAATCTGTCTCATTTTCAAATTTCAAGTTGCGCACGTGTGCAAAGTGAATACGCCCCTCTCCGCCAAATTCACGTATCATAGCGGGAATATCTGCGCCTTTGCGTGCACCAAGTGAACCTGTGCAAAGCGACAAGCCGTTATGCTTGCTTGGGTTCAAATCTAAAAAGCGACGGATATTCTCATGGCTTATTATTAATTTCGGCAAGCCAAAAATCGGCTGTGGCGGGTCGTCTGGGTGGACGCCCATGTAAATATCCAATTTTTCTGCATGAGGAATAATTGCGTCTAAAAAATATTTCATGTTCGCATAAAAAGTGTCTGTTGTCATGCCTTCGTAGGCTTTTAGTGTTTCGTTAATTGTTTTCATTCGTTCTGGTTCCCAACCGGGCATTTCATAGGCGTCTGCATCTTTAGCGTACTGTGCGGCAAGGGCTTCTGGGGTAATGTTTGCCATGAATTTTGCGTCGTATTGCATGGTGTTGGAGCCGTCTGGCAATTCGTAATACAGGCGGCTTCTGGCCCAGTCAAGCACGGGCATCATATTATAGCAAATGCATTTTATGCCGTACTTTGCAAGGCGTTCCATTGTTGTAATATAGTTTTCTATTTTTTCGTCACGGCTGGGTGCGCCTAGCTTTATATCTTCGTGAATATTCACGCTTTCAATAACTTCCACTTCCAAACCAGCGGCGGAGATTTCTTCCTTCATGGTTTTTATACGCTCTTCCGGCCAGGCTACCCCTGCTGGCATATCCAAAAGGCTGGTTACTACGCCCTGCATACCGGGAATTTGTTTAATTTCACGCAATGTAATTGGGTCTTGGCCTGCACCAAACCAACGGAATGTCATTTTCATTTGGGATGCTCCTTTTTGTTTTTATAGTGAATTACTATATTATACAGTGCATATATGCCAAAGCGCAAAAGAAATTTCTTGACGAGTGGCGGTTTTATTGTAAAAATAATACGTAAATAAACTCAAACGGTTACTGAGAGTAACCGTTTGGCCAGTCATATTTTCATGCTTGCTGGTAATGTATACGTCCATATAGTAAATTTAGCTTTGCGTAGCCTCAAATTTTGCCCAAGAACATACCTAAAGCCATGCATTTAGGTTTCGTTTTCGGACAACGTAAAGCCAAATTGCTATAATATGTGATAGGAGGTTTTTTTATGATGGACAAATCAATACCATACAAAGATATAGTCATGGTAATGGAGAGTAGTAAAGTTCTATCCGCGCCCACTCCTGTTTTACCCGAGGGGTTTAAATTTAGACATTTTTCAGGAGAAGAAGACATCTCCCTCTGGTGCAGGATAGAAACTGCAGTAGAAGAATTTGACACAGAAGAAGATGCGTACAAACATTTTAACAAAGAATTTTCCCCACATGTAAACGAATTACAAAGGCGTTGCATTTTTATTTTAAACAAGGAAAACCTGCCAATTGCAACGGCAATGTGCTGGTTTAGTAATTCTGTAATGCCCGGCCGCTTGCACTGGGTTGCCGTATGCCCGGAGTACCAAGGGCTTGGCCTTGGTAAAGCCATTACCAAAAAAGCTATAAACACATGTGCAGAGCTTCACCCCGGCAAAAAAATGTGGCTTAGCACCCAAACATGGAGCTATCGTGCAGTAATGATGTACCACAAGCTGGGCTTTTGCATGTTAAAAAGTGAAGTAGACCTTGGCGGGAAAATCTCGTATTTACAGGATTTTGATAGTGCGGTAGAGGTTTTGAGTGACGTATTAAAACCATCAGAGGTATTGTTACTAAAAAATACAGCAGTGTAGAATTTGAGATTGCAGGAGGCATTACAGTTGGACATTTATACACAATATTATACCAATAAAGACATAAACAAAATAATTGATGCAATAAACGAAATGCAAAAAGATGTATTTTCCGCATGTCATGGCAGGTATCATACGATGTTTGTTGTAGACATGGCGGAGCATGTCCTGCAGTTGTTATCTTATGACCCAAGAACTGTTGAACTGGGTAAAATTGCGGCATTAATGCATGACATAGGTAATATAGCAGGCAGGTTGAACCACGCACGTAAAAGTGCTGCACTGGCAGAAATATTTTTAGACGACTGTGTTCAACTGTTGCCAAATGAAAAGAGCATGCTTGTTCAAGCAATCGAGGACCACTCTGCCGGCGAAAACATATCAAGTGTAGTGGGGGCGGCATTGCTTATTGCAGACAAAGTTGATATTTCCAAAAGAAGGGTTTTGCCGTTAAAGGTAATAGATGACTGGCACAAAAATCTTTTAGAAATTGAAGATGTGGATGTACAAATCTCTGACAAGTCTATAACAATTAACTACACTACTACGGAAGCCTTTTCTAAGGAATTGTTTATTGACGATTATGCAAAGGGTTTTAATCTGCCGAAAAAAGCTGCAAAATATTTAGGTTGTACCTGCCAGTTTCAATTCAATGGCAGGCTCGAAAGTTATGAAAAATAGAAGCTATAGTCCTATGTGTGCGTTTTCAGGATAAATTACTATAGAACTGCCATACGGAGGGTTAAAATGCCAAAATCAGAATTGCAATTTTCCGACTTCCTGCTAGAAGTCCCGGACAGCAACAAAGACTTTGTACTTACAATTAATAAAATGATGGAAGATGCAAACTATAAAATAAAATTGGAACAGAAAGCAAATGGGTTTCTTGTATCTTATTCAGAGCCAAAAACCAAAAAGAGTATCTTAAATTTCGTGTTCCGCAAAAATGGTATGTACATTCGTATTTACGGCAACCATTGCAATACCTATGCAGACCTGTTAAACCGTCTACCGGAAAATATCGTAAGGCAAATAGATAAATCTGGCGATTGCAGCAGAATGTTAGACCCGCAAAAGTGTAACTCTAGATGTGCACTTGGGTATGATTTTTATATCGGAAGCAAACGTTATCAAAAATGCCGCCTCGTTTGTTTTTTTCTTTATGTAGATACAGAGAGTATACCTTATTTGCAAGAGATAGTTGAAAAAGAGATGCAAATGCGGGCCTAAAGAAGAGACTCCGAATAACGAAGCTCCCCATATCTATGTATACACACAGGTAGAGGGAGCTTTATTCTCTTATATATAGTTGAATTAATCGACTATACTCCAACGTTTTAATGTGGCAAAAAATTTTGTCATTTCTCTTTTCGCCGTTTCGGCATCTGGGTAGCCGTCAGGTAGTTTTTCGCTTTTTATTCTCCAAGGCAGGCTACTGTCAATCATTTCTTCCATTGTTTCATCAGGTTTTCCAAAAGCACCGTCTACCCAGCAAAATTTGCAGTAATCATCGCATTTAGAACCATCTGCATTTGTGCCATATAAACTATCCTTGCTCTCATTGTCTATTGGGAAATAGCTCCCACAGCTATGGCATAAAAATTCATTCATTTTGTGACCTCCAGAAATAGGAACCTGTATTTAATAGCGGTAACTTAGTATATAATATCTCATATACAATGGCTACCACTTTAACTTTGAAATTTAGGCAACCTGTGGTTGCATGTATACTTGAATCATCCCACAAATAAAAAAGCGCCTGTTTCTTACAATCCTACAAGAAACAGGTGCCTTTTACCGCTTTATTTATCTTTTACCCCAAACAACCCTTAATAACCTCGGCTAACTCCTTAGCCAACTTATTTATCTTGTTGCAATCTCGCCCTTCAAGCATTACACGCACAAGCGGCTCTGTGCCAGATGTGCGTACCAATATACGTTCGTCTTCTATAAGCTCAGCTTCAATTTTTGCCTGAGCTTTTTTTATCGTTTCATTAGTTTTAAATTCTGTCATTTTAGCTTTTTGTATTTTTACATTAATTAAAACTTGCGGGAAAATTTCTACCATACCTACCAGTTCTGCCATGGATTTTTTACTGCGATGCATAACAGACAACAACTGCACGCCGGCAAGTATACCATCGCCTGTGGTATTAAATTGGCGGAAAATTAGGTGACCGGATTGTTCGCCCCCAAGTGTAAGGTCATCTTCAAGCATTTTTTCCAGTACATAACGGTCGCCAACTGCTGTGCGGCACAGTATTATACCATTTTTGCGGCAGAAAACTTCTAACCCTTGGTTACTCATTACCGTGGCAACAATTGTATTTTTTGCAAGTAGCTGGCGCTGGCTAAGGTCATGCCCGCAGATGGCCATTATTATGTCACCATCAACCACATTGCCGTTTTCATCTATGGCCAGCATTCTGTCGCCATCACCATCAAAGGCAATACCAATGTCTGCATTTTGGGATACTACAAATTTTGCAAGGCTTTCCATATGCGTAGAGCCACAATTTTCGTTTATATTGCAGCCATCCGGCTGGTTGTGCAAAGTTTGTACTTCGGCACCTAGTTTTTCAAAAATTATTGGTGCAATCATGCTTGTTGCACCGTTTGCACAGTCTAAGGCAACTTTTATACCTTTCAAATTCAGGTTGGGCACGGTAGATACTACAAATGAAGCGTAATCATCCAATGCATACGGGCATTTTTTTATGATGCCAACCTCGCAGCCTATTGGGTTTGGTAAGTCCGCCTTTGTATTAATTATTTCTTCAATTTCTTCTTCAAGTTGGTCGGGTAGCTTTAGGCCTTTGTGGTTGAAAAATTTAATTCCGTTGTCTTCCATTGGGTTGTGAGATGCAGAAATCATGACACCTGCGTCAAATTTATATTTTTTTATCAGATATGCAACTGCGGGGGTTGGAATAACTCCACATTGGTAAACCTCTGCCCCAATAGAACAAAGGCCTGCTGCAAGTGCTGCCTCTAGCATATCTCCAGAACGCCGCCCGTCTTTTGCCACAAGCACTTTTGGCACACCTGTTATATTTTTTGTCAGTACATATGCACCTGCTCTGCCTAGTTCGTATACTAATAATGGTGCCATATCTCCTGTGTTTGCAATGCCACGCACGCCATCTGTCCCGAATAGTTTTTTCATACTAAACCTCCTAGCCTAACTGTATTATATCATATTCCATATCCAAAACCATGTTCTTCATTAGATATATTTTGCATACTATTGTAGTGATAATTTTTTTTGGAGGTAAAAATGGCATACACACGTTTTTTTATGACCCTTATGTCAGAAGCAAAGGGTTACGAATTCAAAGGAAGGCAACCTACCGGCCGTTGCATAGTTGAGAGCCGCGGCAATACGGCAAAACTTTCCCTATGGGCGCAAGATTTAAAGCCGGAAGTGAGCTATGATATTTACATAGTTTTTGCGCACAATCGGCAATACATTGGCCTTAGTATGGGCAAACTTAATGTAGACGAAAGAGGTAAGGGAGACTTTAGGCGAGAGGTTACACCAGCGGAACTGCATAATTTTGACTTGACGGAAATGATAACCGTTGCGGTTACCACAGCGGATACGTCGGGAATAGGAATAGTTAGCCCTTTATGCGGTTATAGAGATGCACAAGTATCTTGGCGGCATAGTTTTAGTGTTTGGGAGAGGCCAGCACATGAGCCGCCTCCTGCAGTAAAGGAAGCTTCGCCTGTGGCTTTGGAACAATCATCTGCTGCAGATGAAGCGTTAGTTGCAGAGCCACCGCCAATTGCTGCACAAACACCAGCCGTTGTTGAAGAGCTATCACAAGTTACGGAGCCATCACATATCCCAGAAAAGCCACTTCACGCATTTGTAAAACCTGTCCAAAGCACTACTCACATTAACCCACCAAGAGCCACAAAAGCACAAGCTGCGCATGTGCCGCACGCTACTACAACATCATATCCACAGCGTACAGATATTATTCAATTGTTGGAAACGATTTTTGCTGTAAACACACCATTTGAGCCATCTATAAAACACCTGCAAGAAATAAAATGGGTACGTTGTACAAACCCTGCCCAAATGCCGCTGCCAAACGACCGCCCTCATTTAATGAGTGAGCCGTTTATGTTAAGCGCATGGGCAGACCATGAGCATTTTATACTTGGCATTACCACAAGCGGCGAGCCAATGCAGTATGTAATAGGCATGGCAGGTACATATTCGTCGGAGAGTGAAGCTACGGCAAATGGCTTAGGTTTCTCACTGTTTGGCGGCCATAAAAAAGAGCACCCACACACAGGAGACAAAGGCTATTGGTTGATGTTTGTAGATATTTAGGCATATGTGATATAATTTTGGCATCTTGGGTAGCCCAAGGTGCCAAATTCAAATATATGGAGTTGTACCTATGCGTGCGAGAAAAAAGAAATGGGCCCCGGCAGAACTTGCCAACAACCCACGTATCCTGCGGGATTTAGAACAATACAACGGCAGCATAAAAAATTATTTTAGCAACAATAACCCGGTGCATTTAGAAATTGGGTGCGGAAAAGGGCGTTTTATAACGGAAACCGCACGATGTAACCCAGATATTAATTATGTAGCAATAGAACGGGAGCCTGCAATACTAGCCGCCGCCGCAAGGCGTGCAGAAGAGTGTTTACAGGAATATACAGGCTTTCTTATTTTTCTTCTTGCAGACGTGGACAACCTACTAGATTACTTTAAGCCCGGCGACATTGCACGCCTGTATATTAACTTTTGCGACCCTTGGCCCGGCAAAAAAAAGTGGGCTAAGCGCCGCTTAACCCACGATAATTATTTGGCAAGATATGAAGAACTGAAAATCCCGGAATTATTTTTTAAAACCGATAATCAAATACTTTTTGAAAGTTCATTGGAAAGTTTGAGCCGGAAGCATTGGGTATTGCAAAATGTCTCCTTAGACCTGCATAAATCTAAAATAGAAGATAATATTATGACCGAGTATGAAGAGAAATTTTCCCCATTTGGGCCGATATATAGGTTGGAAGCACAGCCTTCTAGCGCTGTGCATATGCATGGCGCACAGGCGTAGCCTCATTGAGTTGGAAGCGCAACTTTCCAACGTCATGCATATGATATAGCAAAAAGGAGTGAAGTTCTATGCTATACAACCGCAGACGGCTCCAAAATCGTATTTTACAAATGTTTTACCGCCCTAAAGTTACAAGCAATGTGTTTCTATCTACAAATGCACTATCTTTCCTAGATGAATTAGAAAATAAGCTGGAAGAAAGCATAGCTCCATTACTGTCAGACCTATTCTAGCCTTGCCATTTCTAATGCGGCAATTACAGCTTGTTGCAATATGCCCGTAGTAACAGGATAATCTGTAGACGGGTAAATATATGCAGACTGATACTGCAGTATTTCGTTTGCCAAGTCATACATGCGTGGCTCGAACAGTGGGAAAAACACACGCTGTATTTCCGCCATGTCTGACATGTAAATTGAAACTATGTCTGTTTCGCTTACTGTAACTCTTACCTCCACAGGTTTGTTGTTTAAAATTATTGTGGATGCATATGTACCTGGTTCAAAGATATTGTAAGCCCCGGGTATATCCTGCTCTTGGTTTCTGTTACGGCCGGGGAGTAAAAATACTAAGGCCAATATAACTAGCAATAACCCCAAGAGAACAATTGCACCAACCTTTATCAAATCCTTCATTCGTAAAACAAAAAATTTTGTTCCACCCATTAACGTACTTCCTTTCGAAACTATTTATTGCTATATTTATGACGAGTGGCAGGTGAATATTCCATTTATTAAATTGCTATTTTGCAGAGTTTTCTTAAACAAAGTAAGGAGCTGGCTAGTTAAGCATTTTTCACGAATATTATATATAGTCACTTGAACTGAAAACAGTCCATTGTGGTGCAGAAATTTTTTCGCAATACAAGGAAGCGACGACGCGGCGCACTAGACGGTCAACTGCTTGCAGTTGACAGCGCAAGGAGGAGTTGACGCAGTAGTACGGAAAAATTACAAGTCACAAGGGACTGTTTTCGGGTCAAATGACTGTAATCTCCAACGAGTTGCTCCAACCTGAAATGGTTACTCTCAGTAACCATTTCAAAAATGATTTGCTATATAGTCATTTGCCATACGCTATCAGTAAAGCAGCCTGCATCTCCTTCGCTTTGCTATGTCGGTGCAGGTGCTCATATAACTCCAAAACATCTCAAGTTTCGTCTTTGTTATGAAGTTAATTGGGGAATTGCTCTGCAATTTCGCTGCAGCCTGTATGAAATAAAGTGGTGCAGGAAACGTTCGCTTCCCTCACTGCGCCTAATGCGGCAGGGTCGCTTCTTAATAACTATCCAAAAAACTATACTCAACATCATCCAGCTTGTACCCAATTACCGTGTCCAAATTCACAGAATGTATGCTCTGGAAAATACTCTTTTCCACATCTTTATTATCTCGTTTCAATTCTTTTAGCAATGTCTTAACTTCTTGCCGTTTAGAAGCTCCGCCGCTTGCATCAAACACATTACAACTTTCCGACAGTGGGCATGCGCATTGGATAAATTGCAAATTATTATACCTAGCCCATGCAATTATCATTTCTTCATGTACGCAGTACATAGGGCGGATTAACTCCATTCCGTCAAAGTTTTTGCTTTTTACTTTTGGCATCATGGTTTGTACTTGTGCGCCAAAAAGCATTCCCATGAGGGTTGTTTCCACCACGTCGTTAAAATGGTGGCCTAGTGCTATTTTGTTGCACCCGAGTTTTTGTGCATATGAGTATAGAAAGCCCCGGCGCATTCTTGCACACAAGTAACATGGGGAACGGTCTGTTTCTGTCACCACGTCAAAAATATTCGACTCGAAAATTTCTATGGGAATTTGAAGCTTTGCGGCGTTGGCTATGACACGCTGTAGGTTAATTTCGTTATACCCCGGGTTCATAACTACATATTTTACGGTGAAGGGGAAGTCGCTATAACTGTGAAGTGCCTGAATTAATTTTGCCATTATCATAGAATCTTTGCCGCCGGAAATACATACAGCAATAGCGTCGCCTTTTTTAATAAGCTCATACCGTTGTATGCCTGCAACAAAAGGCTTCCAGATTGTTTTTCTAAATTTTTTGTGAAGGCTGCGTTCTATCAGTTGAATTGGAGTTAGTTCTTTTTTCATGTTGGCAGGAACTCCTCGGTAATGTTTTTGAAGGCTGTCAGAAATATGTCAATTTCCTGAGTAGTTGTTAAATGGCTGAAACTTATCCGCCAAGAGCATAGTGCATTTTTTTTGTCCCGGCTTATAGCCATAACCGGGCGGGAAGGTGCATGTTCGGTAGAACATGCAGATTTTACAGATACACAAATGCCATGCCTGTCCAGTGCCCTTTGAAAGTATGTGCCCTTTATCCCTGGTACACTTATGTTTAAAATGTATGGGCTGACATTAGATGTATCTAGCGGGCTATTAATTCGTACTTTGGGAAGTAGTTTTAACGCATCAAGTACATAATTTTGCAACTCCCGAACAGTTTTCAGCCGTTTATCCATTTCTTGCATGGCTATTTCCAAGGCTTTATAAGTTGCAGCCGCAAGGGAGAGTGTTGGCGTACCGCTACGGTAAATTGTAGTGCTTGTACCGCCGTGTATAAGTGGCTCCAACACAACACCTTCCCGTTTAACAAGCACGCCAATACCGCAAATCCCGTAAAATTTATGCGAAGAGAAGCAGAATGTGGAAGGCATATTATATTGCAACGGTAGCTTTCCGGCGGCCTGCGCCCCATCTATATGCAAATGACAATGTTGGTGTTTTGCCAGCACTTTTGCTATTTCTTTAATAGGCTGAATAACCCCAAGCTCGCTATCTACCGCACTTACACACACAAGCACTGTATCTGGCCTGATTGCAGATTTTAAGTGTTCTAAGTCAACAACACCGGTTGGTAAAATTCTCAGTAACTCCACTTCGTAGCCCTGTTGTTGCAACACAGACAACACACCACTTACGGAAGGATGCTCTAAACAAGTGGATAAAATATGCTTCCCAACATGTTCGTAGGCTTTCGTAATTCCTTTAATGGCCAAATTATTGGCTTCGCTTGCGCCGGAGGTGAAAATAACTTCCTGCGGCTTGACCCCAAGCAGGTTTGCAATACCTGTTGTTATTCGTTCCATTTCTGCCTTTGCTTGCAGCCCCATTGTGTGCGCCGCTATTACATTGCCTGCAAACTCCCGCTCTACACGGCAAAATTCTGCAAGTACCCGCTCGTCTACCGGGGTGTGAGATGCGTAATCTAAATTTATCACTTTGTCATACCTTTAGAAATGGGTTTTGCTTTTTCTCACGGCCAATTGTGGTGCTGTCGCCATGGCCGGGGTATACTGCCACATCTTCCGGCAGGGTTAGCAATTTTGCGTTTATGTTGCGTATGAGTTTTTGCTGGTCCCCCTGGGGGAAGTCTGTACGGCCAATAGAGCTTTTAAAAAGGGTGTCTCCCGAGAAGAGTAATCCGCAATCCTCATTGTAATAACAAACACCACCAGGGGTATGCCCCGGAGTGTGCAGTATTTTTACCATGCATTGACCAAATTGAAAAGTGTCGCCATCGTTAAAAATTTCGTCCGGTGTTACATATATTTTGTTGGCTGTTAGGCAGGATAGGTTAAGCTCCGGGTTTTCTAGCATTTGTTTTTCGCATATGTGGCAATAAACTTTTGCGCCTGTTGCTTGCTTTATTTTTTCTACACCAGTTACATGGTCGTAGTGGCCGTGGGTTAGCAATATTGCTTTAACTGTAATGCTATTTTCGCTTATGGCCGTTAAAATTGCTTTTTCATCTGCGGTGTTGCAGCCGGCGTCTATTAAAATACCTTCGCCCGTAGCTTTGCAATGGCATAGATAAATGTTTTGCCCCATGCTGTTTTTGTTGAAAATTTTTACAATCACTTTTTTAACTCCGCTCTGTACATAGCAACTCTGGTTGAAAATAATCCGATTGTTAGCGCAAGCGCCAATAGCGAGGCTGCAAGCGTAGCTTTAGGCGCATTGCGGACGAGGCTTAAGGCGATTTTCAACTTGAATTACTGTGTTTTATAGTTTTGAATGACGAAAAATATCTGCTTTAAGATTTTTCGTTTCCATAAGTCCAACCTTTATCTCCGTGATATATCATTAACTTACTCATGCCGCCATCTATCACAATATTTTCCCCTGTAATAAATCCGGAACGGTTATTGTCACACAGGAACATTACCATTTCCGCAATATCTTCCGGCTTGCCAACACGGGCTGCAGGGTGCTGTGCTTCATCTTGTATGCTTAGGCCGTGGGTGGAGTTTGTAGTATCTATCCAACCGGGGCTAATTGCATTTACCCTTGCCCGCCCCGCAAGGCTTACACTCATTGAATGCGTCAGAGCAAGTAACCCTCCTTTTACAGCAGAGTAACTTTCCGTATCTTCTTGAGACTGATTGGCTCTTGTGGATGCGATATTAACGATAGAAGCATCGTTTGCAAGCAACCCCCATGATAGTAATAAGTTAGTTAAATAGTATGGCGCAGTTACTCCTACACGTTGTACATACTCAAAGTCTTCCCATGAACACTTAGACTGCAAGCCCCTGCGGCTGATACATGCATTGTTAACCACAAAATCCACCGGTGCACTTAAAGAGTTTACAAACCTTTCTAGCGTTGTGCTGTCTGCAATATCTCCTTGGAAAATAGATGGCGGTTTTGTTGGTATCCCACCGCTTAACCCATGGGATAAATGGCGCATAAAAGAAAACCTGTCTGCGGTGTTTACGTCTATTATAATCACTCTTGCACCGGCTGTTAAAAAATGCTCTACAACTGCACGGCCTATACCGCTTACGCCGCCTGTTACTATTGCCCGTTTATTTTTAAAGTTCATGTCGTTCCTCCTAGCGTGTTCAACCTCTTGTTTTCCTCAAATTATATCGTTATACTCCCATTGTGGCAAAAACCTTAGAATTTGTCAAAGGATAAAACATAGTATCAAATACTACAGCACTGTATGTAGCTGGGTGTGTAGCCATTATTCTGGCATAATGTGAAATTGGGGAGGCAATATGAAAACAAGAATACAAGTAAATGCAATAATTTTGGCTGTGACAACAACTATTTTTGTATTTATTGCAGCATGCGGAACACGTGAGGAGTATACACCAAGCTATGTTGAAACAGAGCCCGCAGAAGCATCAGATTATGAACAAGTCTGTAACAACGAAACCGATAATGCTCCAAATGGCAACGAAAATATTACGGCAGATGCGGGCGATACAACCATTCTAGAAAATGTAATCACTGCAGTGCCTATACTACTGCCGGTATATGTAAATGAAATGCTATTTTCTGTCCCGGCTTTTTATGTACAAGGGTACTACTATTTTTACTTGCGGGACATTGCCTATATACTGAAAGACACAGTTGCAAGATTTGAGCTGAGCCTGCATGGGCCAAGTTCACCGTCTTGGTGGCTGGATGTGGATGGCGAACGCCGTTACAACATATTTTCGCCAATAATATGGGACGCTCCTTATTCGCCAGCAGGCACAGAGTTGCAACCATTGACTGCAAGTGCAGAAATTGCCGTGCCAATAGAATTTTGGTTTAATAACCAAAGTTGGCTTGTTGGCGGCGTATTTGGCACATCCGTATCCATGGATGGTTTTGATATCAATAACCGTTTATATACTGACTTGTGGCAAATAGGCCAAGCCGTAGGTTTTGAAACCATTTTTAACACTCGGGAAACCACCTTTCGTATTAACACTCACGAGCCTTTTGTAAGTGAATATGGCCGGCGGGTGGCAAGGGAGTTTATGCGCCCATTTTTGGAAGATGGCGTTTATTATTACGAGCGTGATTATGATGTTGTCTATCTTGTATGGGGTTACCGCTTGTACGACTTTGATGGCAGTGGTATACCTGCGGTTGTTTTAACATGGGGAAGGGACATATCCCGCTGGAATAGCCAAACACTATATATTTACAAGCCGGAGCTTGGAGGTTATATTTCGGCTGGCGATATAGGGCTGCACATATTTTATCGTTCAATACAATCCCAAGATGAAATGTTTTTGTACAGTGGTGACCTTGGGCATTATTCCGGAATGTTTGGTAGCTTTATGTCGGTTACGGTGGATGGCTACGGGCTGCACTTTCAACCGCTCTACTCTGATGAATGGTTAGGTTGGTGCGACAAGAATAATACCGTAGAATTTGCCTATCACATAGATGGTGTATTGGCGGATATGGATGAAGAGACTTTAGCCGAATTTTTTTGGAGGCTTCCTATACTAAGTAACCCATATCGGTTAGACGAGCCTTTGTTTCCTATTCGCCCATTTACGTTTAGTTGGTTAGAGCAGCAGGCACCTATAACTGTCGAGCATATTAATAGGTTTGTCGGGGAGCCTTTTCAAATAGGTAACTTGCAAATAGTTGTTAGTGCCAATTTTACTGTTGCATCTTGTTGCGGCCACTATACAGCAAATGCTACGCTTTTCCCTGTTACTGTAACAAACATTGGCACAGACTATGAATATCTATCGGTTTTAAATATTTATGGGCTAGGATGCCTTAGTGGCTACCCTGTGCCTATAAACCATGTTTATTTTGAAATTCCCCACAGTTGCATTTTTATGTTGGATACAAGTACGCAATTGGCAGAATGTGCACTGGCCCCGGGGATGGATATTCATTTTTACTTGCCTATATATGCCAGCGTGTGTGCAACATTAGCTTGGTATCGGTCCTTTGAATTTGTTGAAGATGTAGAAGACTATCATATAATCAGGCATCATTATTTTGACATACGTGTGATTGAATAACGAAAGAGGAAACAATAATGTTCATAAAAATATCAAGCGGTGCAGTACTAGGCATAGACGGGTACATTGTAGATGTAGAAGTAGACTTATCTAGCGGGCTGCCCGCTTTCGACATTGTAGGCCTGCCGGATTCTGCCGTTAAAGAATCACGTGAGCGTGTACGTGCTGCCATACGCAATACAGACCATACATTTCCTGTAAAGCGCATTACCGTAAATCTTGCACCTGCTGATATCCGTAAGTCTGGCCCTGCCTTCGACTTACCTGTAGCTATAGGTATTCTAATTTGTACTGGCGTGCTAAAGCCAAATGCAGCCGAAAATACATTTTTTGCTGGGGAACTTTCACTTGACGGTGTAGTGCGTCCTATAAACGGCATATTGCCAATGGCAATAGCAGCAAAAGCCCAAGGTATACGCACTTTTTACGTCCCGGCAGAAAATGCGCAGGAGGCCTCTTTAGTTGGGGATGTAACTGTTTACCCGGTGCAGAGCCTTGGCGCACTAATTGAGCATTTTTCCAAGCAACCAATTCCCGCTATGGATATTGACATAGCAGAGTTGTTTAAGGCAAAAGAAAATGCATACAACGTAGACTTTGCCGACGTTGCAGGCCAAACCCTTGTAAAACGTGCACTGGAAGTTGCTGCCGCAGGTTACCATAACGCCCTTATGATAGGCCCGCCCGGTGCAGGCAAAACCATGCTTGCCCGGCGTATGCCCACA
>Ga0123355_10009904_pt1 | contig 14549 bp, 9 predicted proteins | sample TergutEmb28metaG_3_FD_89872 | JGI IMG/M metagenome (GOLD analysis project Ga0123355, IMG submission 89872) | Embiratermes neotenicus P1 segment gut microbial communities from Petit-Saut dam, French Guiana - Emb289 P1 | ecosystem: Host-associated > Arthropoda: Insects > Digestive system > Gut ...
TGATCTAAAAGACCAACTCCTTCAACCCTATCTTTTGGAAAGAAAGAAAATGACTAAATGGTACATAAAACTGTTTAGGAGATTACTCAACATTACAGTTCTAAATTGTATGGTAATATGCTGTGCAAATTCAGGACAGACCAAAATAGACCATTTTAATTTCAGAGTAGAAGTGGTACAGGCACTGCTTATTGAACATGGAAGTGAAAGTGTCAGGAAATTTCATAGCCATCATTCCACAGACAAAAATGTGCCGCAACTTCTTGAAAGACATTTTCCAGAAAGAATACCACTGACAGAAAAAAAGGCCAGGCCAACAAAGAGGTGTGTAGTGTGTTACAAAAACAACAGAAGGCAGGAGACAGTGTTTAGGTGCCCCGAATGTGAAGCAGCCCTATGTGTTGAAGAATGTTCCAAGGCATTTCACACCAAGTTAAATTTTTAAGGTAAGATTTGATTGGATATTTGAAAAGCTTAGACATTCCTAAATATTTTGTTGCAAGTTTCATCAAAATCCAACCACTATTAACAATACTACATTATTTTGAATAGACTCCTGCACAATTTAGCTCAAAATTTAAATATCCCGTTGAAAAACCTTCCCACATCACAATATTGACCGGGTTTTAAATGCCCCCACGCTGAAGGGTTAACTTAATTATAAGAAATGACTGGCTGAGTAACTGATTCTTAAGTTATTTAACAATGCTGTTCCAACTACATGTTAAATATGATATATGATTTGAAAATTGTCATGAATGGTGAGAACTTCACTCTTCTGGGTTATTACGCAGGGAGTAGTGGTAATTTCTTACTGATGTTTTGGGACAACCTAATGGTCCCATCCTCTGGGTCCAAGAATTAAAAAAAAAGGCTAAAATCATGCATGAATGGTGAATAGGTAAGGAACTGGAAGACTGTGGTAATGGGCTATGTGATGGCAAAATTCTGAGATCCACCTCGAGAAACAAAGCCGCAGAAGATCTGTCACTATATTACATTTAATTTCACCTTCTGCTATTTACCAATCACAGTGCTCTCCACTCAGTAAGGTTTAGCTCAAAAAATGATTCTTTTCATTTTTTAAGAATACTGACCATGTCCCTATGGTCATACCTTTCTGGGAATTTATAACAAAATGTAAAAGAAAACCATAAGAAATAAACTGAAATAATGAAGCATTAGACCTCACCATTAACATAAATATCTATAATAAGACCACATATAAAGATAAGCACACGAGATTCCAAATGTAGGACCTACAAAAAAGGTTATTTATTATAACTGTCTGTCTATGATATTCTATGCATACTAAAACTCCAAAGGAAAAATATCCTATGGAATAGACAATGCTGTGTTATACTTGTAACACTGTATATGCAAAATCATGCTGCAACTCAAACCAAAAAAAAGTGTGAAGAGATTTTTTTATTCTATGTGAGTTGGATCAGAAATGCAGACAGAATATTTAAGGCAACTAGGGACATTTGTTAAGTTATGAAGAACCACATGGATGGATAATCACAGTACACCTCTGGTTTACCCAGACATACTAGGAGTTGGTACTGACCTACACCACTTATTATTACCTTCTGTGCCTTTATACCATATGCCTTATCCAGATGAAGTAAGACTTTACGGAGAGCTGTCTTGATCTCTGGGTGAACTGCACTTACAACAGCTGATCCTCCATCATCCTCCATGTAAAAGAATTTTATCTTGTGGATATCAACCTGGAAAAATTTACATACAATTATGTGATTCCAATCATGATATTTAATAGAATGCATATGGGCATGCCAAAGAGACCGTACTGAAACTTGTCCTGTGTTGAGTATAAATTGGATGTCTATGCATAGTTTCACCACAGCTGATAGTAGCCGATTCGTGTAGAAGCAATGGGCCGTTTCCTAGACAGGTGATTTGTCACTACAGTTGTAACACAGCACATTATACAAGACGGATCCCATTATGTAGCCAGCACACTCAAGTTTAAGACCCTCTGCTGTTAGCTATGAAACCCCATTCTATATGAATACATCATTTACACTGGCCACAAACCGTCCAGCTGGTCAAGCACTGCCTCCTTCAGTATGAATTCTAAACATACAGCAGACAAACATCTACCACAAATCTAGTAAAATCCCATATTCTCAGCCAACAGAGGTTTACATGCAGCTTTTATAGGCTCTTTTTAGTTGTACTATTTCCTATCTGGATAGCATAACAGGCGCCAAAGTCAAGATTAAAGGGAGGGTATGCCAAATAGGGTGGAATGCAGTAAGATTGCTATGCATTGTTATGAGTGTATACATAAGGTTAAAGAGGATTATGTAAGACAGTAATTCCAAGCTGGATGCAAGTAACTGTGATGATACAAGATTTGAGGTTCTCACAGTGATGATGCTCAAGATTAAGTCTTCTGGGATGTTACACCACGTCAACTGGTAAAGAGTTATGGTACTGATGTTTTGAAGGATCAGAGTACCTTCATCTGCAGGGTCAAGCAATCCAAGAAGATTAGTAATATTCTTGTTTTTAAGCTTTCGCTGTGTTCTAAATGTAATTTGTTCCTTTTTGGGTAATTCTGCGGCGTCTGAGTCCTAATTGCCGAAGTTTCGGAACTCACGGTTGGTTCCATCTTCATAGGCAGGTGAATGAAGTATGTCAATGGATGGATTGTGTGGGGTATTTATACCCAGTTTGGTTGGAGCGAGGAAGTGGCAGAGCCAATAGGAAGTAGTGTGCCCATATGGGCACACTACTTCCTATTGGCTCTGCCACTTCCTCGCTCCAACCCAACCGGGTATAAATACCCCACACAATCCATCCACTGACATACTTCATTCACCTGCCTATGAAGATGGAACCAACCGTGAGTTCCGAAACGTCGGCAATTAGAACTCAGATGCCACAGAATTACCCAAAAAGGAACAAATTACAAGATTAGTAATAGCCTTCTTGGATGCCAGAAGATTTAAATATTAAACTGTGATTACTCTGAATCTGCTGCAGGTGCTCCTGATGATGACATCATTAGTCAGCATTGGTATTAGTATCTAACAGAATGTTTTGTAATTGAAGCATCATCTGCTCAGATCATATGATGCGAAGATAAGACAGCTTAGTTGTTAGAAATGGCAATAAGTTTGTGGCATTATAAACATAGATAACATTAACCCTTTGACGCCTAAAGACCACTATAGTGGTCGCACTGCACCGCTAACCTCTAAGTGTTGCATTTTATATATTTATTCAACAAATATAGGTACTGAATATTTTAAACATGGTATACACTATCCGTTTTTTTTTCTCTCTCTTCAAAATGCAGTTTGTTTCATAATTCTAACATATTTTGTTCCTACTTTATTCACATTTTATATACAGAGTGTGCTAAAATTTAAAAAAATAATTCCGGTGCCAAAAGGTTAACTGAACTACAGGTATTTACCTACATTTAACAGCCTTAAAGTTATTCAGGTAAATTCACATTTCTCTGTGATAGAATGTGTATGTTCATGTGTATGTTTAAACAGTCCACAATCTATATGTATGGTTTACAACCAGTCGGTGACTCCAGAAACTGGTAAAATATGACTTATTAAGACCAATTACCACTGAAAAAACACATGTAAATTAAAGTTTAAAAGCAACAGAAGGGTAAAGAAACTGCTACCAACCTTTGTATCTAACTTCAATTTGTCAATATTTTTGCCAGCAATGATTCTCATTGTTGGTAAAAGATCTGCAGCAAATCTGCACATAGGCCCAACTCCCAAGAAGCTATCTTGTTCCTTCGACGGAACTGGATGCTGACCTCGATTTGAAACAATCCCTAAACATCAATGCAGCATATTACTGTGTTGGTTAACTATGAAATGAACTTCAGTTCTTTGAAAACTACTCTCAGGTAGACAAAAATTCTTCTTAGTTATTTTTTGTATCCTTAAAAGTGTAATCTCACTCCTCTAAATCCCCTACAGGATGTCCCTGACATATAAACTAAACTTTTAACCTCAACAACGTTCCTCTTATAGAGCGGAGGTTCAGTAACTTATTATCATTAATATCACATAACAAACCTATCCCGTTCCTTCGACGGAACTAGATGCTGACCTTGATTTGAAACAATCCCTAAACATCAATGCAGCATATTACTGTGTTGGTTAGCTATGAAAATGAACTCCAGTTCTTTGAAAACTACTCTCAGGTAGACAAAAATTCTTCTTGGTTACTTTTTGCATTCTTAAAAGTGTAATCTCACTCCCCTAAATCTCCTACAGGAGGTCCCTGACATATAAACTGAACTTTTAACCTTAACAACCTTCCTCTTACACAGTGGAGGTGCAGTAAGTTATTATCATTAATATCACACAACAAACAAATTTTGACTGAATAGTATGTATATAATGAGACATAACAACTTACATTGACTTTTCAAAGACAAATAAATAATTAAAATCAATCACTATTTAAATGGGAAGCTATGTAGGATTTGAGGTTCTAATGTCCATGACTATGAAGACCGTTGTCTTCTGGGATGTAAACGATGCCAAGTTCAGTATAATTGTACAAGTGTTTCAGAGAACCCTGCTGCCTCTATTCTCAGAGCAGATGAAGGTACATTCATCAACACCAATGATGGAGGCAGCAGGACCCTCTGAATGGAAGCAAACATCAACAAGACCACATGGTGTCACATCCCAGAAGGCTACAGTCTTCAAGTACCTATATTTTAACACCAAAAATAAAAACAATTGTATACAGTGAACTGTGTGATCTCCTGCTTAACAATGTATAGCCCTGCTGCCTCCATCATCTTCATCTTCATCTACTCTGAGGAAAGAGGCAGCAGGATTCTCTGAAACACTAGTACATTTATACTGGACTTGATAGTGTTAACATCCCAGAAAACATGAAGCTCTGTAAATTACATACAATCAGAAATCATTTTTGCTCATAGTACATTAAAATATTCACCATATAAGGAAATGTATCTATTAAAGATTATTCACAGACCTGAATAAGAGCTTCACTTATTACATTTTATACACAAGAAATTCTTGCGTGCTGAATTGTTCATAAGAAAATCAACAAGTTTGACCTTAACTTCATGTTAAGTAGGCTCTGTACTTGATCTATTCAAACCAGAAGTAATATTGACAATTTTCAATGTAGGAACAAATACCAAATTTCATCCAAATTTGATCAGCAGTATCAAAGCACCTGCACAGATAAATGTCCAATTATGAATGTAGCTTATGCACCCTGTGCAAAGAAAACTCAGATATTTAACATAACAGGGTCATAATCAGCACTTATGCTTTAGATATGGAAGATCTGATGTTCAAATCTGAGCCAAGACACCAGACATGTTGTTTTCTCTCCCTGCCACCTCACCCCTTCCTCCAGACTCAATGGGCTAAGGACAAAGTCCAATGGCAGGCCATAATGAACATGGTGCTGGACCATCTACTTCCACAAAGAAGGGAATTCTTATCCAGCTGAGAAGTTATCAAATTTGGAAGGACGATTGTACCATAGGCTATATATAGTCAGTTACCCAGTTAACCTAGGTGAAAAAATATGGTTTATTTGAATGTACAGAATTGTACACATTACCAATTGAACTGCCAGGAATGTATGATACTGCAAATACATGGTGGTATGTGGTGGTGCAGTTTGTTGAGGTAGTGCACTACTAGCTGGAAGGATGTGAGTTTTATCCCTGATGGGGTCACTGGGATTTTTTATTGATTTAATCCTTCTGGCCACAAGACAGCCCTGGGGTCGACTTAGCCTCTAACAGAAATGAGTACCAGGGATGTCTCCTGGAGGTAATGGCCGCCGGTGCGTAGGCCTGACAACCTTGCCACCCTTATATGCCTACTGTCTCAAAATTATGGAAGCCTCAACCTCCTGGAGCTCTAAGGGCCAGTCTTGGCCTGTATAGGGGCAGCTTTACCTTTACCATTTACTGCCATTACATGGTACTCCATGACATGTTTCCTCACCTCTGGAGGGTTTGTGGCCAAATATGCCATTAAAGAAACAAGGCATACGGATGGATCCACCAATATCTGATCCAATTCCCAAAGGTGAACCAGCTGCAGCCAATAAGCAACCCTAGAAGTCAAAAACATACAATGTGACTTATAGACATCTATTATCTGACCTGGGAACCTTTAGATTCAGGCAATTTCAATGTTAAGGTCAGATGGTTTGGACTCTGTGATGGAAAAGGCATAAATGGGATAATTTTTTCAGAGTACTACTTCACTACCTCCTTATTTTGCACCCCCCTCTTCCATTTATGAGCCCATTGATGTCCACACCCACTAAACACCATTTATCAGACATTGAAAAGGCATGATCACCCAACAAAATATAATAATGGATGGGGAATGGATTCTGAATAACACCTGTATAGTAATTGAGCAACATAATTTTTCATTCCTACCATGATACTACCACAGCAACAACTATTTTACAGGTGATCACATCTCAGAAAATGCCTTATCTTGCCAGTTGGGCAGAGACCAAGAACTTGAAGTGTTTTAATATAAAAGACAATATTTTATTTAGAAATTTCATTGATGAAACAGAAGGACGTTCATATACGAGGCCCCAAAACTTACCTCCCCTCCAGAAGATCCTCCAACTATGTGATTTGTGTTATATGGATTGCTGGTCCGGCCATAAAATGTATTACTGCTCTCCCACCACATGCATACTTCAGACACATTTGTTATAGCAAAGGGAATTGCTCCTGCTGCTCTCATACAAGATATGACATCAGCATCTTGTGGGGCTTTAACATATCTCCTGCAGTACAGACCAGCTGTGTGAGATAATCCTATGAAATGAAGAGAAATACCACTTTACCAGTGTGGTATACAACTCTTAAACGTCAATCAGAGGATAGGATTCTTAGATGAGACTCAACTAGCATACATAAATCAATACGTATGCAGTGCTTTATGGAAAAAGGAACATACAAAATGATAACTGAAGTACAGTTGCCCATGTGAATGCCACAAAGGCATATGGGGGATCTGTGATATAGCTCCATGCATTCGTAACTTTAAAACAACTGGAATTAAGTGGTCAGTTTCTTAATTTCACCAATCTCTGGTAACAAATCATATAACCCTATCAACCCAAGGATATCAGTCTGGGAATCACCAACGTACATAATTCTAAAACACATCTTCACGAACAGGATGTACTTTGAGTATGCACCTTTCTGCTACTTGCAAAGCCACTCACCCATTCACTGCCAAATCCATAATTTACTGTAGTGAAAGACAAAGCTTCCTGTGCCTAAGCGCCAAATATAGTGAGTACGAAGGTAAAGGTCAAGACATTCTAGGCTTCAGCACATAAAGGGAGGTATGTGGTTAACTTCATAAGACACATTATCCACCATACAGGGCATTAGGTGTACCTCTAAACTGTGTTTGGCAATGAGAAGAAAAATCCTAATCATGCTGGCAGAATTAAAGTAATACTTGCTTATTAAGTGACATCATATGGTATTAAAACTGAAACATTTTATGGTCATACCTGTTACTTGGATACAGTCTTTAGTAGAGAAAGGCACTCCAAGAAAAGGAGTATCTTTTTCAATATCTTCTACTGATTTAACTCCAGACTGAATAAATTCATCAACTTTACGTGCATCTTCTAATGCTTCATTAAACCTTTCATCTACAACACAGTTCAGAATAGGATTCACTTCCTTTATTCTGGCAATAAATGTTTCTACCACTTCCCTACTTGTAACCTGTGAAGAAAATGCAAAATATTTGTTATGAAACAACTTACCTAAAATTACATTTTGCTGACCTGTTGAAGAGTGTTATTAGTATATTCAATTATGTGTTCTCTACAATGCACATTTAAAATGCAGCATTCCCATTCATGTGCAGCTAAAATAAAACTTATCCAATCCAGCCCTGGGATCAACCCCAGGCCTGTTCATGTGGGAAGTGTGGTTGATAAAGTGGCAATGGTGCAGGTGCTTTCTGATTACTTAAGTTCTCTCCTGTCAGTATTGGGGGAACCATGGCGGCACAGTGGTTAAGGTGCTGTGCTACAAATCAGAAGGTCACTGGTTCGATCCCAACTGGTGTCAATGGAATTTTTCATTGACATAAAATCCTTCCCATCGCACTATGGCCCTGGGGTCGACTCTGCCTCTAACAGAAATGAGTACCAGGAGTATTTCCTGGGGGTAAAGGCGGCCGGTGCATAAGGCTGACAACCTTACCACCATCCTGTGCCGCTGTCATGAAATCTGAGAACCTTCACTTCCTGGAACCCTCCGGGCCACTCCACGCCTGTAACGGGACTGCTTTACCTTTTTACCTGTCAGTATCATTCCACCACTGCTCCACACTCATATATCGTTCAATAAGAACACACACTATAAAATCTCAGGCAACTGATATTGTCACTGAACATAATACTCATCACTCTCGCTCTTTTTAAACCCTTTTGCTGCTATGGTCACAGAAGTACTGTGACACAGAAATTCTGACTATACAAGTAATAGGTTGCAATGAGGCCATACTAACATACTGGAAACCTCCCATGGAAGTTTTAGGAGACTAAGCCCAAAAGGACAATGTTAAAATGGATCCTAAGGAAAAAGACTGTGAAGATGATCATATCAGGAACAAATAATAAAACTTCCATAATTACAAAAATTAATCTTCAGGTTTCACAATAAGTCAATTTTTCAACACTTGGATACTTAACAATGAAGAGTGCCTTAAGCCACATACTTACCTTCTTTGTTCGGATCTTGTGAGCAATTGCAGTTGCAGTATCAAGCAGCAGCAAGTTCTGAATGGGTGGCATTTTCTCTCCAGAACCATGGTACACAACCCAAAACAAAACATTTGAGATGACTTCCACTATACGGAAAGCTAAACATTGGCATATAACTTTCAACTGTTTTATCCCGTTTGTAGACATATGTAATATAAATATATATATATATATATATATATATATATACACACACACACACACACACACACACAAACAAACATATATGGCCTACATACACACAAAACATATGTTGCTTTCTATGAAACATGTGTCTGTAGGTTTGAATATAAAATGGAATAAATAAACTGATCAAGGTGTGGGGTGTATGCTAATGAATATTACATCAGCTACTGCACTTATGTAACTTTGAAAGAAGGGATGAGAATGCTTGCAAAGAAGCAGGTATGAACTGCTTTAAATATTACGACCACTCTTGTAACTTACCCTGCCTTTTTATCAAATGTCCCTAACTCCTGAAAACATAAGGAATTATTTTCAAGAAAGTGTCATGTAAATGGCAACAAATGCATTGGGTTATCTTATTCAAGTCTACCTGGCTTGACCTAACACATCAACAATCCAAATTCAATGTGGAAGGACCACCAAATGACCAAAAAGATCTCAAAACATTAAGGGGTATGGGACCCCAGTAGTATTCTGTACTTCATGCCATAGTTTTCTTCATTAATTTCTTTAAAGAAGGATTTTATTCAGAGTATAAAATAAAATACAAACCCCACTTCCAGAACACCCTTGAAAAATCATTCTGTTCCAAGAGCCTAGAGGATATATAGCATCATTATAATTGTTATCATTAATTGTATCACAGCCAACATGCTGTGGTCAGTATAGTGATTAGGCTATGGGCTGGAAACAACAATGGTTCCACAAACATCAAGGGAAACAGATTTTTCTCTTCCTTAAAGTAGCACCCAAGAGGTAGTATGCAGACTACCTCTTGGGTGCACCCATTCTCTTGTTCAGTTGGTATCGTTGTCTTTCCCGGAATAAAAGCGACCAAAGCGGGAAGCTGGCTACTCATCTCAATCTAGTAACGAGGTTAAGAATGTGGGGAGTTACACCTCCATTAGCACACAGACCTTCATGGCATGCAATTGGACATTACTTAATCATCATTTGTGTGGCAGCAACATAATTTGGGCTTCGAAAGTTTTACATTTAAATCACCTAGAATTTAAGTATCTCATGCACCATATTTTGGGTTCACAATCTTTCTTCACGATGTACCTCCTTTGTAAGAATTAAAATCTGTTTTACATTACAGTATTCGTAAAGCCTATACAGTTTACCCATTAAGATTACTATAGCCTGCATGGAGTTACTTTATTTTCTGCTACGAAGTACCATAAAACAAAGACCACACAACAATAGGTCATTGGTCTCAGCACATGCTCTGATACACAATTTGTATGCGACATTTTTTATCATATCCGTAGCATAAAGTGCAAACGCATTTTCATAACAGGTCAGTGAATGTTCTGACCATATGTTACCTCTAAAAACCTCATTTTGCATCACTGTAATTGAAACTAATATATGATGTAATGTAATGTAATTTATTTGCGTTCTACAAATCCAAATTAGGACACAATCCTGTGGATATAGACATTGTCACATACATACTATCTAACATAATACACATAGTGTTGGAAGAATCTTAGCTATAAATAAAAGTACAATAATATAACACCTAAAACCAATTGTCAATTCAGTTTTCAATGGAATATCTCTGATAATTAAAATATTCTTTAGTATTATAAAAGGAATTTATAAGTAAAAACCTCTTTAAAGCATTCCAAAATAGTACTGTCTCATTAGCTAAGTCTCTGATATGATGTGAATACCATAATTATTATGACCTTGATTAAAGAATGAAACACACTTAATGCATTAATTCACTTCAATCAAACGTTTTGCTTAATAAGTAATACACAAATATTACACGTACATTTGTTGTTAAGCCAACACAACTTTCATATTAACTTTAGAGAGGCAATTTATACTGATATAATTCGCTGTGTATGTTTGGCATGTGTCAGTACAATTGAATATACTAATTTAGGCACAAACTGACGTCAGTGAAGGCTGAAGTAAGCACTACACTCTCTGAGGAATAAAATATTATCAGCACCCCTACATATAAATAACGGCTTGCACAAAACATCAAATTTTACACCACTGATTACGATTAACAAATATAGACTTCATCGTAGTATCAACAAAAAGTGCATACACACCCCCAAAACGTGGACACGGATTAATGACAGCTGTCCACTCGCATGACTCATATTTGATCATTGTACCCAACATTTGATCAACAACCTTACTGTATTAAATGTGAAAAATATAGAAATTATTAAATATAAGAACACAATTTGAACAGAATATTAATGATATTTGAGCAAAGTTTGTATATTCTCTGAATAATTCTTGTAACGTAAAGTCGTATCTAGTGCAATGTTTTATGTGGGTTTGAACCATTGCAAATTTCATATTGTGTACAGAATGGCGAACGTCTGGACAGATGTTGCTGACAAATTAGTGGATGTGTCATCAAAAATGACCGCATGCAGAACGTTTTCGTATAACACGCAATGGATGGAACATTTTTAAATATACCTTTCTTGTTACAACAAAGGGGTTTAGCAGTTTTGTCAAAAATTTCAGAAGAGGAACACACAGGTTTAACCACAATATTTTGGAAATGCCGACAGAAGCAAAATACCAGTTTTTGCTTCTTTTATGTTTTTTTTTTAGTTGCGTAGTAATTAGTTAGGTCAGTAGATTACAAGTAGCATGTTCTGAGGCTTACAGAACGCTTCGTGATGTATGGCCCTTTACAAACAATTTTATTTCTCAAGTCGTCTTTGTTTCACATACGTGTAACTTCGTTGCCTCTAAGTCATAGTACTAGAGTTACTGGGTAATGTTAGGGAACATATCAGCAGTTTTGACTGTAAGTTAGGCTTGTGTTATGGTATTCTTACGATATCCTCAATTTTCGTACATCCTTTGTCACTTAAAATGTACATACACTACAGTATGGTTCTGGATATTAAATTCAGTCTGCTTTGGATGGTCTGTTTAATAAACTGTACTCTCCAATTTAGTGGAGAAGGTGCTCATGGAAATTAGAACTATGGTACTGTTCTTTCCGTCTTGCAAGGTGCAGAGGCAAGCACTGGGGGGAAAGTCATTTAATAATGATATGAACATTTTGAAAGTCATACACATTTCTTTTGTCAGAATATAGTTTATTTATTTACCATTACATTCCAGAGATCCATAATAGGTAGCAAAACCACTGGATGTAGAATTCGTCTTTATTGTACAGTCAAACAGCTGTAACATGACAATGGTTCTGGGATTTTCTCTCATTGACACACATTTACCTTAAGTATTTATAGTTTATCCATTAGGCAAATTTTTGGTTAGTACATTATTGGAATGTCAAAGAAACCCTGTTCCTTTCCTTGGACTTTTTCAGCTGTGTGTCTAATCCATTTAAATTTTAGATAGCCATGTTAGGCCTGTAGATGTAAAGTGTTATTAATGACTGTAAATTCATAATTCATTTTATCGCATTCATGAAAGATGGTCAGTTATTGTAATTTTTGTTTCATATTTGATACTTGCTTCTGTTATTTATATACAGCAACCAAATTTAATGTTCCTTGATTTGAGGTTTTCCCTCATATAACATCCAGTTTCATTAATCTGAAGCAAACAATCTCAGTGTCAAATTTTTCCATAATAAGATTTTCGTAAGTTTAGTGTTCACATCTACTGCTGTTCAAAGCAGCCTTAAACGAGAGTGTAATTCATAGTTTCAGATGACAAAATTCCAATGAGATCGTCTGTGAGCGTCATTCTCTCAAGCCCAGCACCAGACACGAACATGTCCCACCCAGATTATGAGCAAACTGCTCATGATCATGCTGCTATATTGCTACTTGTGAAACATGTTGGTGAGTGATGCATTTCCCTGTTTTGCACTAAACTAACATAGACATGATTTTCAACACAGTAAATACATCTGAGGAAAACTTTGTGATTTCTTTGGTAGAAACAACATGAGTGCCATTCTGATTTGTTTGATGCTGTATGTTTAATATATTTATTTGTAAACTGGAATATAACAACATGCATATTTGAGAAAATTATAAATTTTTGCATTGATTTTTATCATAATCATTGTAAAAAGGTGTATTAAATTAAGTTCAGTAGGAGAGTTTTTGCAGCTTCATGAATATTATATGACACTTCTTGTGTCTTAGGTTCTAACATAATGATACCGTAGACATTAAATATCCAGTATGGAAAGAAATTAAAATTATCATTTTCCATATGCTCTCTTGCCTGACTGATACATCATTTTGTATCACAGTCACTTACTTTGAAAGGTGTGCATGATATTGTATTATAAGACAGAGATCAATATTTCTTGACTTGCTAAGTTATTTGATAACAAAGAATATGTAATGTCATGACATTGCAGTTAGAGGGTTAAGGATGGTTTTCCTCATTTATTGAAGGATATTCATAGTTCACTATAGAATTAGCTTTATATTTTCTAATTTACACATAAATCTTTCTGTGCTCCAGGAAGTCAATTTAAACAGAAGAACTTCAGTCGCATCTATGAACGTTTGTCTCGGGTGAATCATGTAAAAATAGTCGACTCAATGGGAGTGTCCCGAGAAGTCTTAGCACGCTACATAAAGGATTATCCTGTAGAAAATAATGACTGGGGTGATTTCCAGACACATCGCCGTTTGCTAGGACTAATTTCTGTTGGTAAGTTGTTGTAGTTGAGGCAGTGAGAAGTGTTGTAATGGGTGGTACTTTGTTTCTTTTAACTCCATTTCTACTTTGATGTCACATAACTTACACACCTGATATGGTGTTGTTAAGGAAACCAAAAAAGAAAATGAAGGCTGAAGAAATATTTAACATGAGAAAAAACTAAAAGACTGTTGTAAAAATTTATAAAATGGTATTCCTTACATTCAGATTTTGCATATGGTGAATCAGCTGAAACTTGTAATCATTAGAGTTCATAGAATATCCCACTGCTTGCATGCATGATGCAAATGTAAAGCAAGTTGTAATTCTGAGAGTTGTTCATAAATGATCTTGCTGACGATGGCCAAGCATGGGTTGAAACATGTCAAAATTAATATCTTAAACAAATAAAGGAAGCTGTAATGCAGTCCTCTAGTGTACAGAGATTGTGTTCTATCAGTGATTATTGCCAGCTTGTTCATGGTAAATATGAATAGCTTTACAGATGCTTGGAAAATAAATTAAATCGTTGTATTGTAGTAATCATTGTTTATTGCAAAATACTTCATATTTGAAATATTAACATAATTGGAGATGTAAACTTGTGTGTCCTGAAACTGCAAATAAAGGCTGCTGTTCAGTAATTGGAAACTAAATAGATAGTGTACATTCAGATTGACAATTTCAGAGGATGAGGTTGGTTTATAAGGAAATTCACAATAAATAGGAAAATAATAGGACATTCATACAATGTTCATTGCTATGTGAGGAGAACATGGATATGTATACAGGGTGTCCCAGGAGGAATGTGCCAGACTTCAGGAGAGTGTTCCTTATGTTAAACTATACCGATATAACCCAAAACACCTATGTCCAAAGTTGAATGGTTACGGAGATAATGGCCA
>Ga0123355_10009906_pt1 | contig 14547 bp, 13 predicted proteins | sample TergutEmb28metaG_3_FD_89872 | JGI IMG/M metagenome (GOLD analysis project Ga0123355, IMG submission 89872) | Embiratermes neotenicus P1 segment gut microbial communities from Petit-Saut dam, French Guiana - Emb289 P1 | ecosystem: Host-associated > Arthropoda: Insects > Digestive system > Gut ...
AAACAGTCCCCGGCCGAGCCGAAAACGCGCGGCAGTAAGCGCGTTCTTCGGCGACAGACGGGACTGATTTCGAATTAATTCGCGATAAAGCCCAAGGAGGCATGAACCGAATATGAACATAGAAAGAAAGCTTGAATATTTCACAAAGATAATTGACAAAGAGGTTGAATCAAGAAAATATGAAACACGTATACAAATGGGCACAGACATTGAAAGCCGACTTGCCCAGGCCGAAGCACAAGCAAAGGTCGAGGCCGACGCAGGTTATGAAGCACAAACCGGCGCGATAACAAAAATAATGAATAAGCGAATCACAGAAGCCGAAACCACCTCTCGTCGCTCGCTTTCGCACTTGCAAGAAAGATTAACTGCACAATTGTTTGACTACATCAAGGACGATATTATATCATTTACAAAATCTGCTGATTATGGATTGTATTTGATAAGCAGTATCCAAGCAATCCAGGCCGCATCCCGCCACGAGTTTAGGTATGTGCAGCTTGCGCCAGCGGATATTCATCTAAGCGAAGCAATTGAAAGCGCAACGGGGCTTATTGCCGAAGAAGGCGATGAAGCTAACCTTGGCGGCTTTAAGCTATTATCCCAAAGTAGGGGGATAAGCCAAGACCATACATTGCAAGCCCGCCTTACGAAGGCAAGACAGGAGTTTGCGCAGGAAATAATGCCGCATGTTATTATGCAAAATATTCCTCATACGTCAGATTTAATTACTGATTCGACTTCTGATTTGATTACGGGTTCGATTACTGATTCAACATCCGGTTCGATTGCAAAGGAGGAAATCTAATGCCATCAGGCGAATTGCGTACTATAAACGGGCCGATTTTGGCGGTAAGGGCACATGATTCTGGTTTTTTTGTCTCAGAGCTTGTTAAAGTTGGGCCAAGACAGTTGCTTGGTGAGGTTGTTGCTTTGCGTACTCATAGGGTTATTGTTCAGCTTTTTGAAAACCCGGTAGGGCTTGCCCCCGGGCTTGAGGTCGTTGGCACTGGGAAGCCCCTTTCTGTTTGCCTTAAGCCTGGCATTATCAGTAATATATTCGATGGTATCCAGCGTCCGCTTAAAATGGAGCGGGAGGGCTCGACAAGAATGCTGACATACCAGCCTAGGCCAAGGGAATCCCTTTCGGACATTGTTTTCCCCTCCAAAAACAGTCTTGATGACGAGCCTCGTTGGCCTGTAAAGATTCTTGTATCCCCTGGCCAGCAGCTTAAGGGTGGCGATATTTTTGCGGAAGTAGAAGAAAGTGCTGCAATCACATTTCGGGCGATGGTTCCAACCGATGTTACTGGTACTGTGGAACTATGCGAGCCTGACGGCAAATATACCGCGTCGACAACCCTTGTGACAGTTGATACCGAAGAGGGTACAAGGCCCTTAAGTCTTACCCAATACTGGCCGATTCGTATTCCGCGCCCTATTCAAAGTCGTATATCGCCAAACCGCCCGCTAATCACAGGCCAGCGTATAATCGACTGCTTATTCCCTGTTGCTAAGGGCGGTACAGCCGCAATCCCCGGCGGTTTTGGCACAGGCAAGACCATGACCCAGCATCAGATTGCAAAATGGGCTGATGCAGACATTATCGTGTATATTGGCTGTGGCGAACGCGGCAATGAGATGACCGAGGTTTTGGAAGATTTCGGCAAGCTGGTAGACCCGCGTACAAAAAAGCCCTTGCTTGCAAGGACGGTTTTGGTGGCAAATACATCGGATATGCCGGTGGCTGCCCGAGAGGCCAGCATTTTCACAGGAATAACAATAGCGGAATGCTACCGCGACATGGGCTATCATGTGGCACTTATGGCCGATTCCACATCCCGCTGGGCCGAGGCACTGCGTGAGATTTCCGGCCGTCTGGAAGAAATGCCTGCCGAGGAAGGCTATCCGGCTTATCTTGCAAGCCGTCTTGGCAGCTTTTACGAGCGGGCCGGGTATGCCCAGACCCTATGTGGCAAGGAAGGGTCGATTACGATTGTTGGCGCGGTGTCCCCGCAAGGGGCGGATTTTTCCGAGCCTGTGACTCAAAATACAAAGCGATTTGTGCGTACATTTTGGGCTTTGGACAAGCAGCTTGCCAATGCCCGCCACTATCCCGCAATCGACTGGTCAAACAGCTATACCGGCTACATAGACGACCTAGAGCCGTGGTTTGTCGAAAATGTAAGCCAAAGCTTTCCACGACTGCGGGAAAGGATCCTTGGCATATTGCAAGATGAAAGCAATCTACTGGAGATTGCAAAGCTTATTGGCGCGGATATATTGCCGGATAGGGAGCGGCTGACGTTGGCACTTGCCCGGGTAATACGCCTTGGTTTTGCCCAACAAAACGCCTTTCATCCTTCGGATGTTTTTACTCCTTTGGCCAAGCAGCAGACTATGATGGAGATAATCTTGTATTTGGGTGATAAATGCCACGAGCTGCTTGACGCAGGCCTTGAGATGGACAGCCTTCAAAAGCAAGGTATCTTTGAGAGGATAATCGCTGTGAAGTATAAGGAGGCCAGCAGTGAAGAGGAGATGCGGTTGGCTTACTTTGGCGAGATTGATGCGTTTTTTGACCGGGTTTGGCAAAAATGACACCCTCACGTAGAAAGGTTTGTCAGAAATGACATCCATATAGAGAAAGGTTTGACGGAAATGACATCCCCATAGAAAAAGGTTTGGCCAAAATGACATCCTCACATAGAAAGGTTTTACCAAAATGACATCGGATGAGCCCAGCAAGAGGTTTAAGAATTACGCGCCTTCCATCATCAAGATTTATGACCGGGATGGTCATGTTTTGCTTGAAGAAACTTCTCTTGTGGCCGTTAGTGTCAAGGCCGGTAAAGAGTATGGGATAGTGGCGTTGGGTAATGAGGTCGCCGAAAACCTTGAGTTATTTGATATGAATTCTCCCGCGGCGAAGGCAGCGAGGGAGGAAGCTTTACGTGATCCGCGCCTCAAAAGGTATTGGAAGGATATAGCGAGGGACGACTTTATAGTGGATATTACGGTTGGCTCGCCCCTTAGAAATGGAGTGATTGCGGAGGTTGGGCTTTCACATAGAATGTTTAGGTATTTTTTAACGAAAACCAAGGTGCTTGGATGGTTTGTAAAGCCTTGCATAGCTGTGTGCGCACCGGTTGAAATGACCGAGGTTGAAAGTATGGCCTTGACGAATGTAATGCTTACCGCAGGCACACGGGATGTTTTAATATTCGAGAAGCTCTACCGGGAAGTTGCCCATGAGATACCTCGCAAATATAAGGCAACTATTGAAATCGTGCCTAATGATGCGTAAGATACCCGTACAATTTGAACAAGATATTTCTATGTGTCCCTTTGCATATATTTATAAACCATTGTCATATGGGGCTTGTGTGAAATATCAATATCCAGTTGGTTTTCATGCAATCCGATTTGTGTCGCCGATAAAGGCCGACGAGAGGGGGCATGGAATAAAATGAAGCGCAAATCATGGCTAGGCAGGCAAATGCGAAAGATTAATCGCCTGCTGACAACGGGCAAGGCAAGGCCAAGGTTGGCAACGGGGAAACCTTCAAGCGCAAGAGCAGGCGCAACAAAGGCTCGGTTAGGCCTAACCCCTAGACCAAAGGCAAGAAAGCGTTGGTTCGGTTTCACAGGTAGGCCAAAGGCAGTAAAACCACGGTCAAGCCCCGCATCACGGCCAGGTCGCCACGGTGAGTGGATAATCCCTCGTAGATACATAGCGTTCGTAATGATACTAATAGCCCTTGGGGCACTTACATACAGCTATTACCGCTTCGACAGACGCATACTTCCAATGGTGCTTGAGGCAGCGGAGATGCGACTTCAAACAGAGATAAATAATGTAATCAACTATGAAATCCAAGCCATAATTGCAGAGCGGGGTATTACGGCAGAGGATTTTATCGTGCAGCATGTTGGCAGTGAGGGTGGGCCGGTCCTTTCTGTTAACACGGTGCTTGTAAACGAGATATGTAATGCCGCGGCAATGCGCATTTCTTATCGGCTTAATAATATGGAACCGGAAACCGCGGTTGTCCCTCTTGGAATGGCCTTTGGGTTGGATACACTGGCCCAGCTTGGGCCTCGTTACAGCTTCCAGATGGCACCGATAGGCAATGCCCTTGTTGACTACGAGTCTAGTTTTATCGCCGTTGGCATAAACCAGACCCACTTTGCGGTGTGGCTTACTGTGGAAAGCGAGGTTCGTATTATAAACCCGGTGCATTCTAGTGTGATACAGGTTACGCGGCATGTTTCACTTGTGGATACCATTATAACGGGCGTTGTGCCGGATACTTATTTGCATATGGATACGCCTATGGTAAATATTAATTAACATGTATGTAATCCAAATTTATGCCTAGTATGTTGACAGTAGGCGAATGCTTTGCTACGGTGGTGATATCCTAGTTGTGAGGTGGTTTTATGAGTGACTTAGCAACATAAAGCATTTTCCGAAGGAACCCTTTATAATGACACCTGCGGATTTTTTAGCAAAATTGATATATCCCAAATTTGGGAGTATACTTAGATTAACAGACTTTTGACTGGAATCGGTATTATACTACCGTTCCTCATAAGATGTAGTAATCGACTCCCAAAAACCGCTTGAAGCGTGCGGATTTTTGGCAATCGAATTACATCTAATTGCGGTACGGAGTTATAGCTAACAAGGAGCCAATTTTATAATGACCGGCGATATTATACTCACCATAGTTTTCTTGATTTTATTGCTTATGCTTGGCACGTTTTTTTCTGCCGCGGAGATGGCGTTTTCTGCCCTTAACCGCGCACGGCTTAAAAGTATGCTTGACAGTGGCAATAAGCGCGCGACACTTACACTAAAACTTCACGACCGCTTCGACGAGCTGCTTTCTACCATGCTTATATGCAATAACCTTGTGGCAATTACCGCGGCCACTGTTGCGGCTGTTTTGTTTGTGCGGCTTATTCCAGAGTATGGGGCGTATATTTCTACTGTTGTTGTGTCCGTTATTGTTATAGTTTTCACGGATATTTTCCCAAAGACCATTGCCAAAGAAGCACCGGAAAAAACGGCAATATTTTGCTCGCCGGTGGCATTTTTACTTATGACAGTGCTTAAGCCGGTTAATATGATTTTATCCAAGTGGAAGGCGCATCTTAGCCGGTTGTTTATGTCCAAGGATAAGGAAGACGAAGACGCGGAGCGCGGCTTTAGGGGTCAGGCACTGCTTTACATGGTTGAAGAGGCCGAGCAAGAAGGCGCGATAAACGAAGAGGACTCTCTGCTTATAAGTAACGCAATCGAGTTTAACGACCTTAAGGCCGAGGATATCTTGACGCCGAGGGTAAATATTATTGGCTTATCAAAGGACAGCAGCATAGACGAGGCCGCGGAAAGATTTATGGAAAGCGGCTTTTCGCGCCTTCCTGTGTATGACGAGTCTTTGGACAATATCACTGGTGTTGTGCATATTAGGGATTTTATCAAGTGCGTTGGCCATAACCATCAAAGTCTTGACAGTATAATAACCCCGGCGGTGTATACTGTTATGACCGCCAAGGTAACAGACCTATTTAAGCTTTTGCAAAAGAAAAAAAGCCACATGGCCATCGTAACCGACGAATATGGCGGCACAGAGGGCATTGTGACTATGGAGGATATCCTTGAGCAATTGGTTGGGGATATCTGGGACGAAAGCGACGAGGTAATCGAAGAGTTTACATTAGTAGGTAAAAACGGGGAAACCAGCGAGCATAGCGAAGGCGAAGGCAGCGAAATTGATGCAAGCGATGATAGTAACCAAGGCCAAAGCAGCAAGCCCGGAAGTAGTTACAAGGTGCTTTGCACAACCGACATAGACAAGTTTTTCGAATTTTTTGATATGGAAGAAGAATCTGAAGTGTCCACAGTAAGCGGCTGGATAATGGAGCAGCTTGGCCGCACCCCTGAGGAAGGGGATAGCTTTACTTATGACAAGCTTGAAGTGAAAGTTACAAAGGCCGACCCAAAAAGGGCAGAGGAGTGTATCATAACTGTGCTGCCTTCTTATAGTGAAAGGGATGTGGATTAAGCCCATGAGTGTTACTTTCTAGGTTTGTACCAAAATGGAAAAACCCCGTTTTTTGCGGGGTCGAGTGCTACAGCCACTCGAAATAACTGCTGGGATATGTACGCACAAACTCGCAGGCGGCGGCAATGACCTCTGCGTCTTCTGCGATTAGTACCACACCGGCGATTACTGAAATCAAAAACAGTAATGCCAGCACCCTGTATAAAATTTCTTTAAAACTAAAGCACATGGCGTCGCCATGGCCGCCATGATAGGAGACGCCATTAATACGGGTGTCTTTCATTTTTTTCCTCCAAAATATGTATACCTCACAATAGGGTGTAGGTATTGGTGATTTGCTTGATTGCTTAATATGTATGCAGGCCAGTAACTTGGAAGGCCTACTTTTATTATATGATGAGTTTGCTATTATGCAACTTACAATTTTGTTACCTACACCGCATTATCGACTATTCCGAAAGCCTTTAACACACCTCACACACTCAATAACGAAGTTAAGCTCGGAGGTGTTTAGGCTTGTTGAAAGTGCTTGGATTTTATCCCGTAGTACCTGGTCTACTTGATTAGAGTCATCTGTTGCAGCACCCCTGCGGAATGATTTTGGGGGGGAAGCTAACGTGTCTAGAGACATATCAAAGGCCTGTGCCAGCTTTAGCATTGTGACAATGCTTGCGCCGCGTAGGCCTTTTTCGATCATACGAATATAGGGGGCTGAATAGCCAATTAATATGCTAAGGTCTTCTAAAGTCATGCCCCGTGCTACGCGTTGCCTGCGGATGTTATTGCCTATGATTTGGTCTAACTTTACCTTTGCTTCTTTTCGTTCCATTGTCAGTACCTCGCTTGTATAAAGTATTTTGGCTTCCTAAAATTTAGCATTATTAACGTTTTTGTTCAATATTCGACATATGGTATGAATGGAGTTTTTCATATAGTCTAAAGGGGATTTGGGAATTTTATCGAAATTTACGGTTTGGTGACTGTATTCGGAACCAGCCTGGAATCGGCATAAAGCTGTCTTTAGGCGATGTGAAATGATATATATGCATGTATGAGATAGGCATAAAAAAACCTAGTGCCATTGTTGATATCGCGCTAGGTTTTTGTACATAGAGTTTCCGTTGCTAGTTAATTTCTGTGGTCTGCTGCAAAGGTGGGAACACGCACTAGTCTATCATATTACGTCCAAACTCTACAGAAGACTTAGAGCGATGATACCCATGAACTTCATAACTTAACATCATATTGTAGATGATATACCTTTCCATCATCTTGACAAGCGTCCGCCTTGGGTTATCGGGCATGTCTTCGAATGGGATATTGTCATAGTACCTAAGAACAGTAATGCCCATGACATCAAGTACATAGCTGATTACCATCCAGTCAGCGTACTCTTTATCAAGTGCTGTAGCTAGATATGTTTTCACAATCTCATAACTCTCTGGTGTGATGACATCTAGCCAACTAAAGCTGTCATGTCTTTCAACAGCGGTAAGAGTATAATTGTAATCATCTAGGCAATCATCGACCTCACGACCAGCAACCACTAACACAAAGCCAGTTGTGATGACGGCCGCACACAGTACGATTAAAAGCATAAATGATAGCTTGCTTTTCATGACCATCACCTCAAAATACGGAGTTACATGTTATATGAAATGAAGTTATAGCCATAACCACCAAATGCAACATAGGGCAGCCGTTTATAGCTTGTAATCATAGCCGTGGGATTTCAAAGCAAATGCTTCTGGGACCGGGGCCTGGTGGGTCTGGGGAGGTTCCTCCCAAAGGCCCAGCAAAAACAGGCACAGCGGAAATGAGCATTATAAGTAAGGCAATGCTTACCGCAAGCAATTTTTTCTTCATGATTTAATCATTCCTTTCTTGATTAATATAACATCTTTTATAAATGTCATGAATTGCTACCGTCATCATTAATGATTTCATTGTACTCTTTATCTTCTCGTAGTGTTTCTGTAGGAGATTGTAGTAATCTACCGCACCTAAATAGTCATGTCCCTTAACGATAAATGGGATTACTGTATTTTCAATATAGTCAATTGATTCATCGTTGTCGCGTGAGGTCATGCAAGTGCTAATCTTTAGGTAGTGTCCTAGGGCTTCAAAGTACATTGACCATGGTTTATTTGTGCTACATTCGGCTTTTGCATCATCTAGTTGTTGCTTGGCCTTAGGAAACTTTCTGGTATGAATAGTGCAATATATCTTATAATAAAGGGATGCGTGGTAGTTGTCAGTGTCTTTATCTAGACATTTCAAAGCTTTATCAAAATACACAATTGCTGAAGCCCAATTCTCAAGTTGTTTATACATATACCCATAACAATATAAGGCAAGGCCAATGTAATTATCATCCTTGAGGCTCTCGGCTCTTACTTTAATCTTGCTTAGTAGCCTCTCAGCATCCTTTATTTGGTTTGTTTTTATATAGTTTAGCGCGATTGACGCATTCAAGCTTCTTGTGAAGGTTGCTGAACTGTTTCTTAAAGTCACCTGTTGTGCCATCTTGAAAAAATCGATTGCGCGATATGGGATTTCTATATATGAATAACACCATGCTATATTATAGTAAAGCCACCCATCTTTTTCTGGCAGAAGGTTCTCATGGTTCTTTGTTAGGTAGTATGCTTTTAAAGAAAAATCAAGACATTCTTCATAGCATTTTTTCTTACCATACAGCAGTCCTTTGTTAAAGTAGTAGTGTACCAAACATTCATCGGCCACTGTGTCAAGATCATTTTTAGCCATGTCAAGCATTTCCTCGGCAAGGTCTTTATTGCCTTCTGTTAATAAAAGCTGAACCTCCATCATCTTACATAACATAACAATGTTTTGGTCATATGGTTTTATTTTATTGATATTGACAACTTCTTCGCGTATAGCTCTTGCCTCATCTAATTGTCTTGCCCGTATAAGCTCACGCCAGTAGTACATTCTTTCTTTGAAAGTAATAAACTCTCTGTTTGTTAGGGGCAGTTCTACTATGTCTAGATGTTGTTTTATGGCGTTTATATGTGCCTCTGTGTAGGTATCGTCTCCTCTTTCGACTTTGACAATCCTTTCTGGCCGTACCTTCATAATCTCTGCAAGCATTGCTTGGGATATACGGTTATGTTTCCTAAGCAGTTTTACTTTTTCACCTACTGATAGTACCGTGAATGCTCTTTTTTGAGATTCGTAAGTCATTGTAGCCTCGTAAGTCATTGTAGCCCCTTGGGATGTCAAAAATGTGAAATTCGACTGTTTTCTGCAAGCTTTACCATAATGTAGCACGATAGCAGGTGATTGTCAACATTAAAAAAATTTTTCGCCAGATACCTTGCAATGCAATATACCATGTGTTATGATGAACCCATCAAAGCAAAATAGCTTGCAAAGCACAATAATACATTGAAAGGAGACCTGTGTATGACAACACAACTTAAAAAAGGAACGCTGGAGCTATGCGTTTTAAGCCTGCTTTCTAAAGCGGATATGTATGGGTTTGAATTGGTTGGCGCGATTTCGGCCCAGATACAAATATCTGAAGGCACCATCTACCCCCTTATGAAACGTATCAAAGACGAAGGTCATGTAACAACATACCTACGCGAAAGCCAAGAAGGCCCGCCAAGGAAGTATTACAGCCTAACCCAAAGCGGCCGCATTAAGCTAACAAGTATGGAAGAAGAATGGCGCAACATTTCTGCCGGTATAAACAAAATTTTGGAGGGATGACAATGAAAAAGCATGAATTTATTCAAGAACTAACTACGGCTATAGCGGCGGTAGACCCGCAAACAAAAAGCGAAATATTAGCCGACATAAACGAACACTTCGCAGAAGGTGCCTCTTTAGGGCTTTCGGAAGAAGAGATATGCATAAAGCTAGGCCAACCAGGCCAGATTGCGGAGCAAGTGCTGGAAGAATACAACGCAGCAGGCGGTAAGCATGGCTACGGCCAAACCAGCAGAGACAAGCAGGCCTACACCAACGAAACAATAGACTCTATAGGGGATATGGTAGGCGATATAGTAGGCAGCTTGGGCGAACTTGGCACCCACTATCATGTTGACATTGGAAGAGAGATAAAAGATGCCATGAAAGAGGGCATGAAATGCCTAAAAGAAGGAATGAGAGAAGGTATGAAGGGCTTTAAAGAAGGGATGGAAAGCCTACAAGAAGGGCTGCAAGAAGGCATTGACGAAGGCTTTGGCCCCTATATCTTTAAAATGTATGACACAGAAGGCAACGAATACGGCCAAAGGGGCAACCGCAGGCAAGGTAATGGCCATGAAATAAATATTGACGAAAGTTTTACCGGTATAAGCAGCCTGGATATATCTTTGAGCCTTTGCAATATACGAATAGTGCCAGCCCCCCAAGGCGAAAGCACAAGGGTGGCAATAGTAGGCCGAAGCCGCTACGATAACATTGATATAGAAAACAGACATGGATGCCTAGTAATAGCCGAAAGAAAGCAGAAGTTTAAATTCGACTTTTATACACAAACACCCAAGCTAACCGCAACGATTTACATGCCGGCAAGCTTTAACGGCAATATCAAAGCAAAAACAAGCGTAGGCAACCTGCTTCTGGAAGGCCTAAACGGCAACCTAGAGCTTAAAACCTCAGCAGGTAATATTGCCGTAGATAATCACAACAGCAGTACCGCACACTTACGCTCGTCGGCAGGCGGGATTACACTAACAGGCTGTACCATATGGCATATAGACGCAAAATCCTCCGCAGGGGCAGTATCCGTGCAAGGAAACGAGACAGGTGTAATGCGCCTAGACTCCTCTGCCGGGGCGGTTAATGTACGTGTACCAAAGCTAGGCGGCGAGACAATGCTATCATCAAGCGCAGGCTCTATAAGGCTAGAGTCAAAGGAAGTACACGGCAATATCACAGTAAAATCCTCAGCAGGCGGTGTGCAAATCCGTTTGCCGATGGACGTAAACTGCCGCATAGACGCAAAAAAACCCAGCATAGGCTCTGTTGAAAACCATATAACCGGCAACCCGCAATCGCCGCATCTTCTGCATGTTACTACCAGTGTTGGGTCAGTGGTGATAATGCCAATGGAGTAATGTCAAGTCTCGACACGGCAAAGCCTACGTGAATCTGGTTTGTTATATGGCTTACGGTGGCGAGAACCGCAGAAGCGGGTTAGAGGCTGAAATGCGCGCATATTACGGCTGATATGAGAAAGCCCCAGGCTAGGAAAAATGTAATTTCATTCGGATTGTTCATCCGATGAAATCACGTTTTTCCAATAGCCTGGGTCTGTCTCATGCCTTCATAGGCGCGCATTTCAGCCTCTAACCCGCTTCCGCTGTCTACCACGCGCAAGTCTATATTAAAAGCATAGCTTCGCTGAGGTATAGCGGTTATTATGAATTGATACCCATTCCAGCCTAGTTGCCTCTGTTCTTCATATAGGCTTGCAACCCGCTTATGCGGTTCTCGCCGCTATAAGCTCTATATCGAATTAGCCGCCTTGGCCTGTGGCCATCTGTGGTAAACGAATAAGGTCGGGCATCTTAATCTAGACTCACGCGCTGCAAATCCCGCAATCACGTAGCGCAAAGGGGGCAGGCCTACGGCGAGAGGGAAGGCTGTGGGTGGCGGTAAGGGGTAAGCGCGTCTGGCGCAGGCGCGGGATTAGTGGCGCATGGCGGGGGTTAGATTCACCGGCTGGCTGAAAGACAGCCACAGAATCTCCCCCGACAAAGCCAATCATCCCGTGACAAGTCTTAGCGCGTCCCCTTATCGCCACCCACAGCCTGCCCGCGAGCCGAGGTTGCCCGCTTAGTGACTGTCAGCGGGTCTTTTAGGGTTTGGCAAAAATGACATCCCGATGGGTAGAAAGGTTTGTCAGAAATGACATCCTAGCCTGTGGTTGAAGGTTTGGCAAAAATGACATCCTAGCCTGTGGTAGAAAGGTTTGGCCAAAATGACACTCTTGCCTGTGGTAGAAAGGTTTGACGGAAATGACACCCGCGGCACGGCTACTCTGTGTCGTGCATGAAATCAACAAGCGCAGGCCCATCATCCCCGGTGTAAGTTTGCACTTCCCGTAAGCTGCGATTAATTGCCCGTGTACGCACGCCCACAAGCTTATCTATTTCCGTACCGGCTTCTGAGATTTTCTTATGAGCCTTTGTTAGTATATCTTCAAAGTTGCCAAACTCCTTTTTTACGGTGCCAAGGACTTTTTCTATGTCCGCGGCACCTTTTTGAATTTGCAGGGTTTTAAAGCCCATTTGCAAGGAGTTTAGCATTGCGGAAAAGGTTGTAGGGCCGGTTAGGATTATGCCGTCTTTGCGCAGGTCATCGAAAAACGCGGCATTGCGCACAGCCTCGGCGTACAGGCCTTCTGTTGGCAGAAAGACTACGGCGAAGTGGGTGGTCTCCGGCGGGGAGATATACTTTATTCGGACGTCTTTCGCGAAAGTCTTAATGCGGGCTTGCAAGGCTTTGCGGGCGGATTCTACTGCCTCGGCGTCGCCTTCGTCGTAGCTGTCCATTAGGCGTTCGTAGGTTTCAAGTGGGAATTTTGAGTCTACCGGCAGGTATACATGCTGGCCTTCTTCAAGGCCCGGAAGTTTTACCGCGTATTCTACCCGATTGGTAGAGTCTTTAACTGTGGGGATTTCTTTTTCGTAGAGTTGGGGCGGCAGCATGTCTTCGATTATCTGGCCTAGCTGGACTTCCCCTAGGATGCCGCGGGTTTTGCTGCCTGAGAGTATCCGGCTTAGCGAGCCTACGGACTGGGCTACGGTTTTCATCTCACCTAGGCCTTTATTTACGCTTTCTAATTGGGTGCTTACATTGGCGAAGCTTTGTTGTAGGCGGGTTTCTAATGTTTTGGCCAGTTTTTCGTCTACTACCTGGCGCATTTCATCTAGTTTTTTCTCGTTGCTGTTTTGGAGTTGGGCTAGTTTTTGGTCAACGGATATACGGATTTTTTCTGTGCTTTCGGATAGGTGGCGTTGGAATAGGTGCAGGTTTTCTTGCATTATTTTGGCCTGGGATGTTTGGGCGGTTTGCATGTCTTTTGTTTGGGTTGCTATGGCTTTTTGCATGTCGCTTGAGGCTGCGGCAAGTGCGGCTTGGGTGTTTGTTGCCAAAGTCGCAAGTGCTGTTTGGATTGCTGTTTGGATATCCTGGGAAAGGGATACCGTGCTGCGGTGGCTGGCCTCGCGGGCTTGGTCTAGGCGGATTGTTAGGCTTTCCCGCAGGCGATCTAGGCGGATTTCTTGGTCGGTACGGATTTCTGCTCTTAGCTCGGTTCGAATCTCTGCTCTTAGGTTGCCTATCTCTTGGGCGACTTGGGTTTGTATGTCGTATGTTGCTTGGTGAAGGGCGTTTTCTATGGTTGATGTTATGGTTGTTGTGATTAATGTATCTATTTGACGGCGTTGGCGTGGGGTTGCGGTTAATAGTAAAAATACGCATGTTGCCGCAAGTATTAAAATTGCTGCTAGTAATATTATCTCCATGGTAACTCTCCTCGTTAAGGTCTTCGTTTAGGTCCTCGTTTAGGTGACTTTATATTTTTGTGCGTGTCATTGATGTAATTTGGCGCGGGAATACAATCTAGTACATCCCCTCGGCAATCATGGCAAGCACGGTTTCCATCGCGCACATGCCATCGCGGCTAAAGTAGTGCGGTATCGTGCCGGCCTCAAGGGGGCGGCCGTGGATATCGGTTACATGTATCGTTGCGCTTCTATTGCTTGTTGCGATGAAAAGGACAAAAATAAACACGCTTGCTCCAAAACTGCCGAGAAAAAGCCTTTTATACATGATTACCCCCCTTTGTTGCATTGCGCTATCTGTCGCCTAAAAGCGGCTTTATCAGAATCATCCACATTTGAATTATCTAGTAAAATCGCTATACCTGCCAGTCCACAGCGGTATGCCCGTTCTTTACAAGAAAATCATTAGCCTTGGAAAAATGCTTGCATCCGAAAAACTTGCCCCCGGCAAGTGGGCTTGGATGCGCGGCCTTTAGTACCAGGTGTGTTGGGTTGTCTATTAGCCTTGCCTTGGCTTGGGCGTCCTTGCCCCATAGCATAAACACCATTGGGGCTTGCCGGTCGTTTAGGTGGAAAAGGACTGTGTCGGTAAACCGTTCCCAGCCTTTATTTGCGTGACTGCGGCTTTTTTTTGCTTCGACTGTAAGTACGGTATTAAGTAGCATTATGCCTTGATTCGCCCAGTTTACCAGATGCCCGTGGGCGGGGATAGCGCAGCCAATATCGTCGCGCAGTTCTTTAAATATATTGGCCAAAGACGGGGGTACTCTCGCGCCCGGCAGTACGGAGAATGCAAGGCCATGGGCTTCGCCTGGGTTGATATATGGGTCTTGGCCTACTATTACTACCTTGACCTTGTTGTAAGGGGTTAGTTTTAGGGCGTTGAAGATATCGTGCATGTTGGGATAGATTGTGCGGGTGGTGTA
>Ga0123355_10009907_pt1 | contig 14546 bp, 12 predicted proteins | sample TergutEmb28metaG_3_FD_89872 | JGI IMG/M metagenome (GOLD analysis project Ga0123355, IMG submission 89872) | Embiratermes neotenicus P1 segment gut microbial communities from Petit-Saut dam, French Guiana - Emb289 P1 | ecosystem: Host-associated > Arthropoda: Insects > Digestive system > Gut ...
GAGAACACGCGCGGTCTGGGCATGGCCGCAGTGTAGTCGCCGAGTCGATCTCGCCCGGAACCGGTTTTCACGTCCGGGAGGTGCGGCAGCTCAGCCTAGAGCCAGCCGCCGTTCTTTCTGATATTGGTGAGCCGGCCGCGCCGCTCAGACTCGCCCAGATGCCTGAGCCCGTTCATGACCCCGATGAACATCCCGACTACCAGGAACACCGCCGCGATCCACACCCAGCGCCCCGACCCCCTGTCGGCGTAGTTGAGGATCGAAAGGGACCAGCCCAGCGCCACGAGATCGCCGATCACGACGATCGTCTTCAGCCAGCCCGGCGTAAACCAGACGACCGCCATCCCGGCAAGCAGGCCGATCGCGAACCAGTAGGTCGGTGTACCGGGCGTCGAAGCTGCGCCCTGCGGGTGGCTCAGGGCTAGCACAATATGCGTCGTCATGCGGCTCAAGGTCGCATACGCCGTACTCGTCAGCAAGAATCGACACTCATTTCGGCAAATGCCGACCTGCGTCAGTCAGATCCTCGTTGCCGGCGCGAGCCGGATGCCAGGGTCCGGGGTCACAGGGTGTAGCGGGTGCCGACGGTGTTCGGCACGAACGCGTCGCCGAAGCGGCGGCCCATCGCGTGCTGGGCGCGCCACCCGGTGCAGTGCGCGGGCACCAGCACCTGCGGCGACATCTCCGCCAGGTCATCGAGCACCCGCGGGATCAGCGGCTCGAACAGCGGCCCGTTCAGGTGGAAGCCGCCCATGGCCGCGTACAGCGGCTGGTCCCCGGTCAGCCGCCGGGCGTAGCGGCAGATGTTCACGATCCCGGCGTGGCCGCACCCGGTCAGCACGACCAGGCCCTTGCCCCTGACGTTGATCATCAGTGCCTGGTCGTCGAGCACCATCGGATCGGGCGCCCAGGCGCTGTCGAGCCAGGCGTCCTGCGGCGGAAATCCCGGCTCGTACCCGGTCGTCCGCCCGACCTCGCCGGTCACCAGCACCGAGCCGTCCAGCAGGAAACTCGGCTGTGCCTCCTCGATCACCTCGAACCCGGCGTCTTCGAGCGCCCGCTTGCTCACCGAGGGGATCTCCTGCGGCTCGATCCCAGGGACCTTGACCCGGCGGCGCCGCCAGAAGTGCGGGTGGATCAGCACCGGCATGCTCGTCCGGCCGAGAGCACGGATCAGCCCGTCGATCCCGGTTGTGTGGTCGAAGTGCCCGTGGCTGCAGACGATTGCCTCGATCGAGCCAGGGTCGACGTCGAGCCGGCACATGTTCTCCACCACGCCGTCCGGGCTGGTCCCGGCGTCGAACAGCACCCGGTGCGCGGCCCCGTCCTTGCGAACCGTTACCAGCATGGAGAACCCGTGCTCGGCGATCAGCGAGTCCGGCGTCTGGCCGCTGGTCATCAGCGAGGATGATCGGGTCCGCTGCAGCGGGCCCGGGCGCCTGGCCGGCCCCTGGTCGGGCATGAACACGTCGGTGACGCTGTCCATCAGGCAGACGATCTCGACAGAGTCGACCGGCTGCAGCGTTATCGGCTGCTTCACCTCCACGTCGTGGAGCATGGCGCGCGTCGGCGCGGGCGGGCTGTGATCCTCGCACATAGCTGCCTCCGGGAATCAGGGCACAGCGTGATTCGGTCAATGCAGCGGCCCGCGCGTTGCACTCAGCGGGCGATGCCCGGGGCCGGCCACAGAAGTGATGGCGCGGCCCCAGACCGGCCTCGAGCGGCCGCAGTGACGACCACCCGGTCCAGGAGATCTGCCAAGGGAAGTACCCGCCTGGCCTCGTCTTGAAGGTTGGCGAGCATAGCGTCATCACCGGGATCGCCGGCCGCCAGGGCTGTCCGCAAGACCCGGGTGAACAGGTCATGCCACTCGGGCCGGTCCTCCACCTGGACGCCCGCGAAGCCCGCGCTGTGCAGGAGTTGCGACCAGTTGATACGCAATCTGACGGGCAGCCTGGCGTCGTCTGCGACCTTCGGCCGCCAGTTGGTCAGCACCAGCCGCCCGCCCGGCCGGAGGACCCGGCGTGCCTCGGCGGCCGCGGCGTCGGCCGCGTAGTGGAAGGCGTCGACCGACACGGCGGCGTCGGCGCTGGCGTCTGCTAGCCCGGTGCTGGCCAGATCACCAACGACGAACCGCGCCCGTCCGGCCAGCCCGAACAACGCCGCCCGGTGACTGGCCTGCCCGATCGCGACGGGCGAGAAGTCGACTCCTACCAGCGACACATCGGCCACCTTGGCCAGCCACAACCCGGGCCCGCCGCTCCCGCACCCGAGATCGACGAGTGTCTGCCCCGGCGAGAGGTGCAGGGCCTGCGCGACATGGCGCAGCATGGCGGCGGAGGGGAAGGAGAGCGGCTCTACCCCCGGCGGCAGGTCAGGCGCGACCATCTCCCAGACCCGGCGAAACCCGGGGGACTCCGCTGCCGCTGCTGAAAAGGTCTGGTCCCAGTAGGCTGCGCTCGCCGAGCCTGCCGTGGCGTTGCCTTGTGTCTTCGCGGTGGTCATGGGCGCGACGGTACGCGCCGCCGCGCCGGCGTGAATCGGTAGGCAGAACAGATCACTGGCCCCCCTGCGCCCGGCCGTATACGTAAAAACTGCCAGGCGCCAGCGCCGTGAACGGCAGGTCTGCCGTGTGAAGGTTATCGGGACGCGCGAACGTGGTCCGTCAGCACGATCCTCAGTAGTTCTTCCGGATTCAGGCAATCAGCGGGCCGATGGCCATCACCATTCATCGGGGTATTCACCTGATCCGCACGAGCGTGCGGCGCACCTAGCGTCGGGAGCGTGCCCTCTTCTGTGCTCCCTTCCTGTCCGGCACCTGATCAGAGTCTCGACAGAGCAAGTGTCCGCATCCATCCGCGCAGCCGGCAGCGCGTCGGCCCCGCCGTGCCTCGGTGCCATCTCGGCATCTGCGCTCAGGGGTGGGTGGCCTTCATGTCCCGCAGGAATGGCTGCAAGGACCACGCCGCACCGGAGTGAATCGCCACCTCGGCAGACGACAGCGCTGGCGGTAATATGCCCAGCAGAAAGTGACTCTGACGAGCAGGGCAGCGATAGATGGCGGGTCCGCTGACTGCGGGAAGCAGCCGCGCAGGCACCGGTGGCGCAGGCCTGGTGCGCGCCGCTGAGTGGAGGCAGATCAGCCAGTTCGCCGCTGGTGTCGGCGCGCGCGAACGCAAGGCTGTCCTGGCGATCGCTGGCGAGGCGGGCGCCGGCAAGTCCACGTTGTTGCTGGCGGGGATCGCGGTGGCTGAGGAGGCAGGCTGCCGGGTGCTGCGCAGCGAGCCGTCGGCTTCCGACGCCGATGCGCCGTTCGCCGGCCTGTCCGATCTGCTCGCCGGAATATTTCCCGAGGTGGCTGACCGTATCCCCGGGCCGCAGCGCGAGGCGCTCGAGGTCGCGTTGCTGCTGCGATCGGCCGGCGGCACGCCGCACACCGCTCACGCGGTCGGCCTGGCCGTGCTCGCGGCGCTGCGGTCGTTCCTGGAAGCCGGGCCGGTGCTGGTCGCGATCGACGACGTCCAGTGGCTGGACGCCGGGAGCCTCGATGCGCTGGCCTTCGCGACCCGGCGGATCACCGCCGGGTCGCTGGGCGTACTGCTCGCGGCGCGCACGCAGGCGCTCGCCGATCCGCTCACGGTCGACGCGCCGCCCTTGCCGGACAGCTGGCGTGAGCTCTGCACGGCGGTGCCAGGGGCGCGGCAGATCGACCTGGCGCCGCTGGATCAGCGTCAGGTTCAGGACCTCCTTCCGCCGACGGCGACGGCCGCGCAAGCGCGGCTGATTGCCGCGCAATCCCGCGGTAACCCGTTCTGGGCACTTCAGGTTGCGGCCAGCCAGCACGCCGCCGAGGCGCCGGTGCCTGAGCTCGCGATGTCGCTGAGCAGGCGGCTAGCCCGCTCCCTGACTCAGCCGGCCGCCGACGCCCTGGCCGTAGTAGCGGCGGCCGGCCGGCTCACCCTGGCGGACGTGACCAGCGTGCTCGGCCACCTGACCGATGACCCGCTCGCCGCGCTGGACGCCGCTGTGCTGGCCGGCGTTGTCGTCGAGGCTGCCGGCCGCTTCGCAGCGGCCCATCCGCTCATTGGCGCAGCCGCCGTGAAGTCGCTCCCGCCGGGTCGGCGGCTGAGCATCTACAAGTGCCTGGCCGAGACGGCTGGCAGCCCGGAGAGCCACGCGCACTTCGCCGCGCTCGCCGCCGGGCCCGGTCCCGACCCGGATGTCGCGGACGCTCTGGATGCCGCCGCTGAGGCTGCCCATGCGCGGGCAGCCAACGCGGCGGCCGGCCAATTCGCGGCCCGCGCGGTGACCTTCTCCCCGCCAGCTGACCCGTCAGCCGTAATTCGCCGCCGCATCCGCGCTGCCGAACTGCTGTTTCAGGCCGGCGACATTGACGGCGCGGTCGAGCATCTCGAGGCTCTTGACATCGACGGCCTCCAGATAGACGAGCTCGAACGCGCCCTGCCGCTGCTCACGGATGTGGTGGAACTAGCGCGCGGACCGGCCGCAGCGCGCGCGATCATCGCACGTGAGGTCGATACTGCGGGACCTGACCCGCGCCGGCGCGCGCTGATGCTCGCCCTTGCCTCCGACAACACCTACGGGATCCCCGGCAAGCGGCGCACCGCAGCATCAGAGGCGATCGCCTGCGCTGAGGACGCGGGGCCTACGGCGGCTCCGGCGCTGCACCGGGCGCTGCTCAACCTGGTGATCGCGAAGGTCAAGGGTGGCGAGGGCCTGGACAGCGGGTTGCTCGACCGCGCCGAGCGCCTCGAGGCAACAGTTCCCGTCCCGACTTTGCACGACAGGGCAGACGTAACCAGGGGCCTGTGGTCGAGATTCGTCGAAGACCTGGACGCCTCCCTGGCTGCGCTGCGGCGTTCCGTGTCCCGCGCGCGTTACAGCGGCAATGACCTGGCGCTCGTGACGTTCTTGTCCTATTTGGCCGAGACGATGGTGCTGGCCGGGGAGTTCACAGCTGCCGCGACCGCCGTCGATGAGGCTAAGCAGGTCGCGGCATGGCACGACTGGCCGACGTCGCCATGGCACGTGAAGCCCCGGTGCGAGCTCCTGATCGCAGCCGGCAAGCTAGACGCAGCGCTGGCCCTCGCTGAGGACCTTCATCCTGCCGACACCGCTCAGTCACCAGCGGCGCGATTCGTCGGCGCAGCCGTGCGCGGCAAGGTCAGCGCCTGGCGCGGTGACCAGGCCGCCGCCGTCGGCAATCTCGAGCTGGCCGCGTCGTGTGCTGATCAATTCGACTGGTCGGACCCGGGTGCCCGGGAGCGGATCGACTCCTGGCTGGCCGAGGCGTATGTAGGCGTCGGCCGGCTCGACGAGGCAGCCAGCATCGCAGCGCGGCTGCGCGAGATCGGTGATCGCCTGGGCCGGCCCGCGCTGTCCGGCGACGCCGCCCGGATTGACGCGCTGGCCGCCGCAGCACAGGGGGACCTGGCCACCGCCGCCGCGCTGGCCGCCGAGGCGGTCGATGCGCACGGACGGTCGCCGCTGCGCGTCGAGCTCGCGCGCAGCCTGCTGCTGCTGGGCCGGATCGAGCGCCGCCGCAGGGCCCGCGGCGAGGCCAGGGCAGCCCTGCAGAATGCGCGTGCCCTGGCTGAGGAGATGGGCCACGTGCCACTGCGGGCCGAGATCAGCGGGGAACTGCCCCGGATCGCCCCGGCCAGGTCTCGGGGCCACCTGACCGCCGCCGAGCAGCGGGTAGCTGACCAGATCGCCGCCGGATCTACCAGCCTGGAAGCCGCCAAGGCCCTGTTCATCAGTGTCCGCACCGTCGACACGCACGTGGCGTCTATCTACCGCAAGCTCGGCGTCCGCACGCGCTCAGAACTACGGCGGACTCTAGCTTCCGGCGGCTCTGCGCGTCCGCATTAGGCGGCTCGGCACGCCGGGGCGCTGCTGCATCCGAAGTATCCGCAGCCAGGCCGGCCTGGTTAGCGCCGGTGCGCCACCGGCTGGCGCTGCGGAACATCGCCCCCGCTCAACCGTGCCACGTATGCGGTGTACACCGACTTCCCGGCGAGACGCCACATCAGCCGGACGGGTGCGGGCAGCGCGCTGAGGAACCAGGCCCGCTCGGCATGGGTTGCGTCCGCCAGGATCATGCCGACCGCCACCAGTCCCAGTCGGGGATTTCTGGGCATGTGCTGTGCGGCGTCATCTTTCACCGACTCCCACTCCGCGACGGTCACATGATCGTGAACGAGAGGCAGGACCTCGGCTTCCTCGGCATCCAGGTGCGAGGCGAGTTCGGCGTCAAGCCGGCGGAGGTAGTCGGCCAGGTGCTGGCGCGCCGCGTCATCACCGTCGGACCAGCGGGTCAGCTCACCCCTCACCGAGCCGACCAGGCGGTCGACCGTTCGGTGCTGCTGCTCCATGGTCTCAGTCATGTTCCGGGCGAGCGGCGCCCGGCTGGCCAGCGCCGGCCACAGCAGGCGGTCCTCGCCATCATGGTGGGAGTGCAGCAGATTGAGCAACAGCTCCACATGCGCGGCGATGAGCCTGGCCCGCGCGGGGTCTGCTGCGGGGACTTCCCCGACGAGCTGGGGCAGCAGCCCGAACTCGCGGCGCATGGCCTTGTGGATGACCACCATCTGGGCGGTCTCCGGCTTGTCCTTCGGCGCGGACGCATCGATCAGCATGTCGCAATTCCCGTCGTGAGGTCCGAGATGAAACTCGGCTGGAGCACTGGGTCACACGCTAGGGGGGCGGCAGTTTCGGCAAATCGCGCGCAAGTACCAGTCACGGCTCATGCGCCCTGGCCCGTGCGACTGCGCGTATGAGCAGAAATTACTTAACCCGCGACGCACCCGATTTGCCGCGGATCTGCCATCCATAGCCTGGGCGCACATCAACTCGCCCGGCTGCCGAGGTGATGAACCATCGAGACAACGATGCGAGAGGGATTCACGTGACGGTACGTGACGACGCCGCGGCCATTGCCGGCGACATCGCCCGGCTACGGCACTCGATACACCGGCAACCCGAGATCGGGCTTGACCTGCCGATGACCCAGCAGAAGGTGCTCGCGGCGCTCGACGGGCTGCCGCTGGAGATCAGCACGGGAAAGGAGCTCACCTCCGTCACGGCAGTGCTGCGCGGCCGCCGGCCCGGCCAGACGGTGCTGCTGCGCGCTGACATGGATGCGCTGCCGGTCACCGAGGCGACCGGGCTCCCGTTCGCCTCGCAGATCAGCGGCGCGATGCATGCCTGCGGCCACGACCTGCACACCGCGATGCTGGTCGGCGCGGCGCGGCTGCTGTCGGCCCGGCGGGCTGAGCTGGACGGCAACGTGATCTTCATGTTCCAGCCGGGCGAGGAAGGCTACGCGGGCGCCGGGCACATGATCAGCGAGGGGGTGCTCGACGCAGCCGGCGACCGGCCGGCCGCGGCCTATGCGCTGCACGTGTCTAGCGAACTGCCGTGCGGGGTGTTCTCGACCAGGCCAGGCGCCATGATGGCCGCCGACGACAGGATGACGGTCACCGTGCGCGGGCGGGGCGGGCACGCCGCGATGCCGCATAGTGCTCTGGACCCCATCCCCGCCGCCGCCGAGATGGTGACCGCCCTGCAGGCAATGATCACCCGCCGGTTCGACGTATTCGACCCGGTTGTGCTCACGGTGGCCACGATCCACGCCGGCACGGCCTTCAACGTGATCCCCCACGAGGCCACGTTCAGCGCGATCGCCCGGTCCTACAGCGCGGCCAGCAGGAGACGGCTCAGAGAGGAGTCGCAGCGGCTGCTCGCTGATATCGCCCGCGGGCACGGGCTGACCGCGGACCCCGAATATGTGGAGGGATACCCCGTCACGGTGAACGACCCGGCTGAGGCCGCATTCGCCGCGGCGACCGCGGCCAGGGTCTTCGGCGCTGAGCGCGCGGTCGAAGCGCAGCACCCGGCAACTGCTTCGGAGGACTTCGCTTTCGTGCTCGAGCAGGTGCCGGGCGCGTTCATCAGGCTCGGCGCCCGACCGCCGGCTGCCAGGCCGGCCGCGGCGCCGCCGAATCACTCGCCGGCGGCGGTGTTCGACGACGACGCCCTCGCCTGCGGCACCGCCCTGCACGTCGAACTCGCGCTTGGCCGCCTCTCCGCACCCCGCAGCGGCACGACTGAAGCTGCTGAGAAAGCGCGCCCGGATTGTGGCTGAGACTTCAGTGGTCCATCGGCAGCAGGACTTCACCGCCGATTGGCACGTAGCCCGCCGCGAGCGTGGCTCGCAGCGACACGCTGTTGCCCGGTGTTACCTGCGCGAAGACCGGTGTGCCAGCAGGCAGCATGGCCAGGGCCGCAGCCGCGAGGGCGCGGCCCAGGCCGCGCCCTCGCGCCGAAGGCTCAACCTCGAAGGACACTTCCCAGCGACCGGCAAGCCCGCGGCCGAGCGTGAGCCACCCAGCGCCGTCAGCGGTCTGCCAGGCGCGCACGTCGTCGCGATAGCAGAGCGCGCGTTGTACCCGAGGGTGCGTGCTGCCGGTGACCTCGGCCAGATCAAGTCCGCTGTTGCCCTGACCATGGGCCCTGGCCGCGAACACCGCGTCATTCGCCTCGATGCGGGCGGCGCCGATGTGGTCGGCCAGGGCAACGAGGAAGCGCGCGCCCAGCGGAGCGGTGTAGTCGGCCGGCGGCAGTTGCGCCTGTACCCATTCCGGGGCGACCGGCGCGACCACGTAAAAATGGGCCGGGAAGGCGAGGACCGCGGCCGCCTTTCCCGCAGCGTCGGTACAGACCTCGACCCGCCCATCCGGGTCCGGGAAGTGCCCGTCTGCCGCCGCGGCGAATACGTCGTAGAGGGACACGGGCTCATCTTCGCGCGAACCGCTAGTTTGCGGGCATCATGATGCAGACGTTCGCCCAGGTTCGTCAGCGTCGGAGGGCCGCTCGTAAGTCGGCGCTAGATCAGGGAACTCCGCTCGCATGATCGCCATGGCGTCCCAGCGTTCACGCGTCACGTTGCCGAGGTAGGCGCGGACCGCGCGGGCGTTGTCAACAAGATCGGCGACGAAGAACTCATCACGCCGCATAAAGGACCTGTGCGTCTGCGAGAACGCGGTCCCGGATTACGCGGTGTAGGCCATCCTTGGCGACGAGGTCGACACGCCGCCCGAAGAGCCTCTCCAGGTCATCCTGCAGATCGAAGTACGACATCCCCAGGTCGTTGCCAGGAATGCGCACGTAGAGCAGGTCCACATCGCTGTTTGGCCGGGCCTCACCGCGCGCCACCGACCCGAAGACCGACAGCTCTGCAATCCCATACTTCTGGCACAACTCAGCCAGTCGCAATCCGTTGGCCCTGATCTCGTCCAAGGTGGTCACGCTGGGCGCTCCGTCCGCCGACGGCTCAACAGTCTACGGTGCTGCTCCCATAGCGGCCCGCCGGAACACGCTGGCCGACACCGAGGCCGACGGCGTCGACGACGCCAGCCTCGGCGACACCCGGCGCCACGAGGTCGTTCACACCCGGACCCGCGTAACGGCCCGCAGGGTACGGCTGCGGCGACCCTCGCCGCGAACACCGCGAACGACCCAGCGGGCGATCGGTCAGGCGGTGACGATGTCGCCGGACACGACGGGAACAATTTCTGGCGCGCCGAGCCTGATCGCATCGGCGTCCTGGTCAGTGTCCGCCTCCTGGGACGCGCGCTCGGCGGCGACTCTTGCCCGGTAGTTCTCTAGCTCGCGGGCCACCTGGCGCGACTTCCACTTCATGGGCCCGGCCATGAGGTTCGCGGCATCCTCGGCGGCGGACAGGCCGCGGTCCCAGGTCTCGATCGAGATGTGCGTCCGGCGTGCGAGCATGTCGTCCAGATGGCGGGCGCCCTCGTGCGAGGCCGCGTACACGACCTCCGCGCGCAGGTAGTCGTCGGCGCCGGTCAGCGGCCTGCCCAGCGAGGGGTCCGCGGCGATCAGGTCGAGCACCTCGCCGATCAGCGACCCGTACCGGCGCAGCAGGTGCTCGATCCGGGCGACGTGCAGGCCAGACGACCGGGCCAGCGAGTACCGCGAGTTCCACAGCGCGATGAAGCCGTCCGCGCCAACGAGCGGAATCCGGTCAGTGCAGGACGGCGCCACCTTGCCGTCCAGTCCGTGCGCCACCGCATCGACCGCGTCGCGAGCCATGATCCGGTAGGTGGTGTACTTGCCGCCCGCGATCATGACCAGGCCCGGCACCGGGTGCGCCACCGTGTGCTCGCGCGACAGCTTGGAGGTCAGGTCCGACTCGCCTGCCAGCAGCGGCCGCAGGCCCGCGTAGACGCCCTCGACGTCGTCGCCGGTCAGCGGCACCCTCAGGATCCGGTTGACCTGGCCGAGCACGTACTCGATGTCGGTCCTGCTGGCCGCCGGGTGCGCTTTGTCGAGCGACCAGTCTGTGTCCGTCGTGCCGATGATCCAGTGCCGGCCCCAGGGGATGACGAACAGGACGCTGCTCGGCGTTCGCAGGATGATGCCGGTCGAGGACTGGATACGGTCCCGCGGCACGACGAGGTGCACGCCCTTGGACGCACGGACATTGATGGTGCCACGGCCGCCGACCATGGCCTGGATCTCATCGGTCCAGACGCCGGTCGCGTTGACAACCTGCTGCGCCCTGATTTCGAGCGCGTTCCCGGTCTCGAGGTCGGTCGCTCGGACACCGGTCACCCTTTCGCCTTCCCGGAGGAAGCCGGTGACTTGCGTACGCGAGGCAACCTGCGCGCCGTACCCCGCCGCCGTGCGGATCAGGGACATCACGTACCGCGCGTCGTCCACCTGCGCGTCCCAGTACACCAGCGCACCGGTGAGCGCCGACCGCTTCAGGGCCGGGGCGAGCTTCAGCGCGCCCGTGCGGGTCAGCTGCCGGTGGCCCGGCAGGCCCCTGGTCTGGCCCATCGAGAGCCCTAGCGAGTCGTAGGCGGTGACGCCGAGACCCACGTAGGCCCGCTCCCACCAGTGGTGAGTGAACGGGAACAGGAACGAGACCGGGTGCACCAGGTGCGGCGCGATCCGCTGCAGCAGCAGCGACCGCTCGCTCAGAGCCTCCCGGACCAGGCCGACGTTGAGCTGCTCGAGGTACCGCAGGCCGCCGTGGATGAGCTTGCTGGAGCGCGATGAGGTGCCCGAGCCGAAGTCCCTCGCCTCGACGAGCCCGACTGAAAGCCCTCTCGTGGCCGCGTCCAGCGCGACGCCTGCCCCGACGATGCCGCCGCCGATGACCAGAACCTGTAGCTCGTCGCTCGCCAGCCCGTCCAGTGCTGCAGCCCGCTCCGCCGGGCCAAGGCGCGTCGATGCCACCGGTTCGCCTCCTGCGCTGTGGTTGGGCGTGGCCTGCGTTGCGGCCGACCGGACCGCAGGCCAGGCCCGGCCGTCAGCGCGGCGGGGCACTGCGCGTCACCACGACCTCTACCCGCTGGAATTCCTTCAGGTCGGAGTAGCCGGACGTCGCCATGGTGCGGCGCAGTGCGCCCATGATGTTCATGGAGCCGTCCGCAACCGCCGACGGTCCGAGCAGGATCTGCTCGAGCGACCCGACGGTCCCGACCTTCAGGCGGGCGCCGCGGGGCAGGTCGGGGTGGTGCGCCTCACTACCCCAGTGGTAGCCCCGGCCCGGTGCCTCGGTGGCGCGCGCGACCGGCGACCCGGCCATGACCGCGTCCGCGCCGAGCGCCAGCGCCTTGGCGATGTCGCCGCTGAACGTCATCCCGCCATCGGCGATCACGTGCACGTACCGCCCGCCGGACTCGTCCAGGTAGTCACGCCGTGCCGCCGCCACGTCCGCGATGGCCGTGGCCATGGGGACGGCGACGCCGAGGACCGCCGCGGTGGTGTGCCCGGCCCCCCCGCCGAAGCCGGCCAGGACGCCTGCCGCCCCCGTGCGCATCAGGTGCAGTGCAGCGGTGTACGTGGCGCAGCCACCGACGATAACCGGCACGTCCAGCTCGTAGATGAACTGCTTGAGATTGAGCGGCTCCGCGTGACCGGATACGTGCTCTGCTGACACCGTGGTGCCGCGGATCACGAAGATGTCGACCCCGGCGTCGATAACCGGCTTGTAGTAGCGGACGGTGCGCTGCGGGGACAGGCGCGCCGCGGTGGTCACGCCGGCCGCGCGGATTTCCTCGATGCGCTGGCCGATGAGCTCTTCCTTGATCGGCTCGGCGTAAATCTGCTGGAGGCGCCGCGTCGCCGCTGCGTCGCCTAGCTCCGCGACCTCCGCCAGCAGCGGCTCGGGGTCCTCGTACCTGGTCCACAGCCCTTCCAGGTCCAGCGCCGCCAGGCCGCCGAGACGCCCCATGGCGATGGCTATCGCCGGCGACACCACGCTGTCCATGGGCGCGACGACCAGTGGCATCTCGAACCGGTAGGCGTCGATCTGCCAGGCGATCGAGACCTCTTCCGGGTGGCGCGTCCGCCTGGACGGCACGATGCCGATCTCGTCCAGCGCGTACGCGCGGCGGCCGCTCTTGCCGCGACCGATCTCCACCACGCTCACGTTGCTCCCTCGCGTCGCTCGGCTTGCCCGGCCCCGGCGCAGTCGCGCAGCCGCCCCCCCGCCACTCCCCGCCGGCGCTCCCGGCGGACCGCCAGAACCAGCCCCGGGCTGCTGGGCCTAGGTGAGGCGGCCGCCATAGTTCGGTGCCTCGGCCACCATCTGGATGTCGTGCGGGTGACTTTCCACCAGGCCAGCGCTCGTGATCTGGGTAAAACGTGCATGCTGGAGCTCCGCGACGGTCCGGGCGCCACAGTAGCCCATCGCGGCGCGCAGGCCGCCGATGAGCTGGTCTGCTACCGCGGCCAGCGGGCCGCGGTAGGGCACCTGGCCCTCGACGCCCTGCGGTACCAGCTTGTCCTCGCGGAGCACGTCGTCCTGGAAGTACCGGTCCTTGGAGAAAGACTTGCCCCGCTCGGCGTTGCGCATGGCGCCGAGCGAGCCCATGCCCCGGTACAGCTTGAACTGCTTGCCGTTGATGAAGACCAGCTCGCCGGGGCCCTCCTCACAGCCCGCAAGCAGGCTGCCGAGCATGACCGTGTCCGCGCCCGCCGCGATGGCCTTGGCGATGTCCCCGGAGTACTGCACGCCGCCATCGCCGATGACCGGCACACCGGCCGGCTGGCACGCCTGGGCCGCCTCGTAGATCGCGCTGATCTGGGGCACGCCGACACCGGCCACGACCCGGGTGGTGCAGATCGAGCCGGGTCCGACGCCGACCTTGACCGCGTCAGCCCCGGCGTCAATGAGCGCCTGGGCGCCGGCCCTGGTGGCGACGTTGCCGCCGATGGCCTCGGCCCGAGTGTTGGCCTTGACCTGGCGGACCATGTCGAGCACCGCCTGGGCATGCCCGTGGGAGGTGTCGATCACCAGGAAGTCGGCGCCCGCCTCGACCAGCGCCTGGGCACGCCGCTTAGCGTCCTCGCCGACGCCCACCGCCGCACCGACGACCAGACGGCCCTCGGCATCCTTGGTCGCACTCGGGAACTTCTCGCTCTTGGTGAAGTCCTTGACCGTGATGAGGCCGCGCAGCCGGCCGGCCGGGTCGACGATCGGCAGCTTCTCCACCTTGTTGCTGCGGAGCAGCCGGAGGGCCTCGGCGCGGGACACACCCACGGGCGCGGTCACGAGCGGCATCGGCGTCATGATCTCCGTCACGCGGCGCCGGTGGTCGGCCTCGAACCTGATGTCGCGATTGGTGACGATACCGACCAGAATGCCGTCAGAGTCCGTTACCGGCACGCCGGAGATGCGGTAGCGGCCGCACAGTTCCTCGACGTCCGCCACGGTGGCCTCCGGGCTGCACGTCACCGGGTTGGTGATCATGCCAGCCTCGGACCGCTTCACGGTGTCGACCTGCTGGGCCTGCTCCTCGAGGGACATGTTCCGGTGCAGGACGCCAGCTCCGCCCTGGCGGGCCATGGCGATCGCCATCCGGGCCTCGGTGACGGTGTCCATGGCAGAGGACAGCAGCGGGACCCGAAGCGACAGCCGCGGCGTCAGCCGGGCAGTGGTGTCGGCCTCGCTGGGCAGGATGTCCGAGTGCGCAGGCAGCAGCAGCACGTCGTCGAACGTCAGGGCGGGCGGCGCGAACTTCTCGTCCATGTCACGTTCCGTGTCCGGGGCCTCTTGGGATGTAAATCATCCTAGTGACCGGCCGGCCCGGCTGGGCCATGGCCGCCCTGCCCGCGCGCCGGCCAGCGTCCGGGCCTCAGGTCGTCGACGGTCCTGGCGCTCGCACGGAGTTGATGCGGCCCGTGACATTGCGGTGCTCGCAGGTCTTTTCGCGTCCGGATTTGCCCCGTTCGCTCCCTCGGAACCGCCGCAGTGTGCCTGCGGCGGCAGTAGTCACTGAGATCTATCGCCGCTCGGCGCGACTGGCGGCAGCTGCGCCGACCGCCATGGGGGATGAGAGGGCAGTTTGCACCCCCTAGAAGGGGAGCAAACTGCCCTCTCATCCCCTTCGCTGCAGCGCGGCACGGTTACCGTGGCCAAGGGGCCACGGCGGCGCTAGGCCGACTTGGCGAGAGATTTGTCCTCAGCGACGATGGCCCGCAGCCGGGCC
>Ga0123355_10009908_pt1 | contig 14545 bp, 5 predicted proteins | sample TergutEmb28metaG_3_FD_89872 | JGI IMG/M metagenome (GOLD analysis project Ga0123355, IMG submission 89872) | Embiratermes neotenicus P1 segment gut microbial communities from Petit-Saut dam, French Guiana - Emb289 P1 | ecosystem: Host-associated > Arthropoda: Insects > Digestive system > Gut ...
AAGTGAAATAAAATAGCAAGTGACATCAAGTTGGTCTTTTATTCTTCAACTATCACAATGATGCACGGTCCAATAAACATAAAATTTTTGTATGTTATTCGTACCTTGCATATTCTTACAATTCGTATTAAAAAACAACATAATGCAGTAATTAAAATACAACAAAACAGATCACAGAACACACTCCGTATCGGGTGCTGCCAACTCCTACATGTTTCGCCACCAAGCTGCCATCATAAAGGAGTTTATCAAAAACAAAGGTTTGTAGGTCCAACAAGAATTTCAGTATTAATAACTGTCCAACGAGATGTAACACAAAGCAGTCTATTTATTATTCTGCAAGTTCACTCTACATATTTCGGGTGTCAACCACACCCATCATCAGGAGTACACAAAACTGTAACTACAGCCTCCGGTACTGGTCACATTTTTGTGCAGCTGCCTCCCTCCAACGTGGCCAAACATCCGTATCAGGGTGTATAGCATGCTCGCTGTATACCCTGATATTGGGATACATCGCACGATTCAGCCGGACGATATCTCTTTGGATCATATACGGATATGGATGTCTGTGTGCACAGCCCAGGAAGTCTACATTGCTGTGATTATGTAACAGAGGAGGGATCATTGCCGTGTGGTGTTGTTACTGCAGCAATGTGTGCATACAATTGTTGTGTGTACTGCGGAGTGTTAACATTTCAAGACTCTTAAATTTTATTATGGAAGTGAGGGCGAATAGTTCCTGAAATAATTACGCAATGTTAAACAACAAAATGCACTTTTCAAATAAATGGTTTAATTCAATTCTTCTTGTCTTTTACATGTTTCGAACGTCTTATGCTCATCTTCAGGAAGACTACATTGTACATACAGCCTTATATGGAATGTTTTCCATGCTGAAATTACAATAAAAGTCTATATAAATATCTAAGTATAAAATTTTAAATACTCAAAATACGGATAAAAGCGTAAAATATGGTAGGTTTTGATCTGTGATAAAAGTTTTTAAAACACAAATATTCTAAAAGTTACATTTAAAATTTAAAGAAATGCAATATTCTGTCTCATACAGGTCAAAACGTACCATATTTTATGCTTTTATTGATACTTAACATTTTATACTTAGCTATTTCATATAGCCTTTTATTGTAATTTCAGCACGGTGAACACACCACATAAGGCTGTATGTACAATAATGTCTTCCTGCAGATGAACATACGTTGTTCGAAACATGTAGAAGACAAGAAAAATTAAATTAAAACATTTATTTAAAATGTGTATTTTGTTGGTTAATATTACATAATCGTATCGCAATGAATGGTACAAAAAACATAAAGAACCCGAAATACTTGTTGGACCTACGAACTTTTGTTGTTGATAAGCTCCCTGATGACGGCAACTTGATGCCGAAACATGTAGCAGTAGGCAGCAGCTGATACGAAGCGTGTTTTGTGATGTTTTATTTTATTTTAATAAGTGTATTTTGCTGGGTTTTAAAAATACGGAATGAGGTGCTACACGTTCCGCCCAGCCCTTCCAGGCAAATGCCGGAACACTGCTTCAAATTTGGTCACGCCCGCTTCCTTTCAAACCGCTTCCAATTTGTTATTCACTAACAACCACATTAAACGTTATACAGTCTGAAACACCGTCAGTATATTTAATTAAACTATAAACAAACAAATAAAAGCAGTCAAAATTAAATATGAGGCCCGAGGAAGGCTACAGAAGCGATGCGCGGATCCTCAAAACCATTGCGCCAACAATTAACGCCCACAGGAACTAGGCTAAGGAAGCACGACGACACCGGCTTCTGTATGCCAACTAATGGCAGCTTCCTCTCCTTAGCCTTGATCCACTGGATAAGGTTTACCACTCCAAAGACCTGTTATCCACACCCCTTGTCATCCTACACCTCTTCTCCTCGCATGACATCTCGTATCAAGTTACGCATTACTTTTTTTCAATTTCCGACCACATATTACCTCCATGCACCAACATGCTGGTGAATTATACTGTCTGCAGGAGGTTCTCAGAATTTCTGACACTATGACTCCTAAAATAAAACAAAATTTTAGGCCACCTTTTACGATTACAGCTAATGATTAAAGAAGAACTTAGTTAATCGTCTCCACAACTTCATTAACACTTAGTATCAAATCGTCAAATTATGCATGGTAGCATGTTTCAACCGAAAGGTCATCTTCAGACTATTTGGCATTAAAAATGTAAACAAACTGTAACACGTGCCACACATTGCCATCTCAATTGTACACTCATCAGTATATTAGAGTTTAAATGACAAAAAAAAAACCCCCCAAAGAGTACAATTACGTAAAAAGTTAAAATTCTCCTAATGAGTTTGATGTTTGTTGGACCATGCATCATTATGATAAATGAAGAATAAAAACCAACAAGATACCACTTATTATTTTATTGCACGTCTTATAGGCTCAACATGTTTCGGGCACTACTATGCCCATCATCAGGAACTCGCGACTATAATGTTGATCACCACGTTGGTCGTTTCGTTCTTGGTTTGCTGTAGGTTGGATGTTAGGTACAGTTAGGCTGGAGTAGTGTCCGGGCTGCAGGCTATAGCCTACTCCAGCCTACTCCAGCCTAACTGCACCTAACATCCAACCTACAGCAAACCAAGAACGAAACGACCAACGTGGTGATCAACATTATAATCGCGAGTTCCTGATGATGGGCATAGTAGTGCCCGAAACATGCTGAGCCTACAAGAAGTGCAATAAAATAATAAGTGGTATCTTGTTGGTTTTTATTCTTCAGTTACTCCCAATGGGTATCCACGTAGGTTTTGAGGAGAATCTGGCGTTCTTTTCAGTTGTCTCTCCGGATTGATCGTAATTTGGAGAACTAGATTCTATAACCACTTTCTTCCGATACGACGAAATAACATTCGTATCGTGTTGTGAACTTCCATGTATTTACAATTTATCGCATTATACTATGCGAATAGGCCCTCCTTTCTAACCACACGCTGTCACGTGATAATACGACCCCTAACATTAAACATACGTTTATGGGACCCCTTCACGCTTAAAGCTACTGATGTCATTAAAATAACTGAGAGTGGAATCCGGCGCATTTATCTCTGTGTGCGTCTGAACGGCCTGAAGTGCTAACTTTGTTGTTGTTGTTGTTGTTGTTGTTGTTGCTGCTGCTGCTGCTGCTGTTGTGGAACGTCACCACCGACCTTGTATATTTGATGATGCATACATATACATACATACATATAAACATGTGATATAAAAATATACCTGATATACGTTTTAAGCTGTCAATATTTGTCAATGAGAAGGATGAGAATGCCTGGCACTGCACAATTTGTCATTATCTGTAAGATATTTCATACAATTTCATACAAAAAGGATATTATAAAGGGGATCGGAATTCTCATCACTTTCTAATATAATTCTATTTACTCGTCTTGCACTCCAATTCAAATTTCAGAAAGAGAGACAGTCGAAAATTCTATTTTCAGAGAGTAAGAGTGAGAATACTCACTCATAGCTGAACATTAAAGGGATCACTCATTCAGTCACAATTTTATATTTTTAGACCATGAAAATAAACATGCAAGTTGAATTTCTGTGGAAAAAAGTTGCTCAGGACACAGTTTTCACCAGCGTTGTGTGTCCAACACCTTACCTATGTAAACCGCATGAAATTTCTCGTATTTTCAGCCAGAAGCTCGTTTAAATCTCCTGCTGTATTACAGATTCGGGAGGACAGTTCTCGGACAAACAGGATGCTTAAAACCTGTCTCACATTCACTACATCCCAGCATTGTAGGGACCATGCGAACTGATGCCATTAGAATTCAATTTTCTCCAAATCTGAGGAGCTTGTCCCACTGTGCATTTTCTAAGCACCTTTGTACGACGCGAAAAGAGATTCTGAAGAGACATTATACTACGCCTTTATAGCTGCCTCTCGTAGCTTATTTCGTCGTGTCTGTGAACAAAGCACGAGGTTTAATTGCTAAGTTTGTATGACTGGTTTCTAGATGCCATTCCAATTTACCTCGTCTCACACTCACAGCAGGCGGAATTTTGTGACGAATTACGTACTGCGGTCTTTCCTTTGCACCAGTACAGACATCTGTGAATACATGAGATAAAAAAATGTAGCAGTACCCTCCTGACTAGGGCTTCCCTGCTGGTAATTTCAGGATCTTTCATTTTTCTCTTAGTATATGTCAAGATATTATCCACTTCAGTTTACAATTCCGAATAATTGACAAACCAACAGAACAAATATTTATACCGAATACTAAGTTGAATGATTGTTAAACTCACAATGGAGTCTGTTGGAACTACAGACAGCGACAATAATAAGCTTCAGCAACGGCAGCACAGCCAAAAATTATCCTTTGGCAGGCGATGAGCGAGTAAGCAATAGGAAAGCCTAAAAGCGCAGTGCACGAGCACGTCATGACCGTCCTAACGCAAAAAGCTCAATACTAATTGGTCACAGCGGCCCTCACATCTATACGAAACATTCCACAGCGCAGCTACAACATGGGCACTGCACCAATGGCACCGGTCATCTGGTCACTTCTAATAACTGGCTTCTGTAATTTCCTCGTGCATTGCGATGGTCCAGATGTCTGGATGTGAGGGGTAGAAGAGTGAAGACCCCGCAATACTTTTGAATTTGATGTTTGTGTAACCGTGCATCTCTGATACAATAGTATAAACAACCAACTAGATGCAACAATAACAATTTATTAGTAATTTCAATCAACTCAACATGTTTCGAGCGATAATTTCGCCCATCCTCAGGAGCACTAAACAGCTTGTGGTATAATGCACCAAAGAGGTTGCCTGCTGGTGACATTGTCACCAGCAGGCAACTTCTTCGGTGCATTATACCACAAGCTGTAAACACAGTTTAGTGCTCCTAAGGATGGGCGAAATTATCGCCCGAAACATGCTGAGTTGATTGAAATTACTAATAAATTGTTATTGTTGCATCTAGTTGATTGTTTATGATATCCCGCAATACTTCTTTCGGTGACGGAAGACCTAACGGGCCTGATGGCGATCGCCCGCGGAAAATGTGAGAAGCGCTTGTCCTCGTCTTTCTGAGTTTCTTAAGAGAGCTCCTTCTGCGGTTCAGCACACTGTTGAAGGTTTCTATCAGGCTGCACTGTGACAGCAGCAACATAAATTATACTCCTTCGGCACCTAAAGTGAGCTATCAGATGCCTTTACCGTCTCCTGGGCGGTCTCAACACACACATTGATAAACTATATGTACTCAGTTTATCATCAAGACAACAGACATGCTCGACTGCAATGCTGTTGGAGTAAGAAGACGTCTCCCTTTAACAAACTCCTGATCGATCGTAAAATATGGAAAGGCACACTCAAAACATTCGATTTTTCGTTCTTTGTCTAGAAAATGTTCACAGACTTCAGATCTAAGGGCAATAACGAAACGAATATGCCAAAGTGTTTAGCTCAGCAGCCATCCATCCCATACACGCCAAGGTCGTGTTAAGTAGTATCTTCCCATCAAATGTCACGACTAAGAAGTAAACATTTACCGTATATGCTGTATGTTCTCCTCGGTGGTTGAAAGTAGTTCTAGAGTGATAATGCAAAAGAAAGAATTCAAGAGCTTTCTTCATAGATGCTTCAGAGAAAAGTGTGGAAACGTTTATTCAACGACTGTGTTTCAATAGAATGCTGATTCATGTAGCTGTCATGAGTAAAGTACCCATTAAAGTTTCCACATTTAACCTCTAAGCCTTCCTCAACACCTAAAATCAACAAGATTTTTTGTACTTTGTCCTCGGGTGTTTCACTGCACTCTAATTTGATGATAAATAACTGGATCTGCTTTGTAATGCAGCAAACAGAAGCAATGCGTAGACCTTTACATTATGCGATAATAATAATAATAATCATATACAGGCAGAACATTGTTGTGGTTTATTATACAGGGTAATCGAAAAAGATGGACGGGATATGAAACCGCTATAACTTAAAATGTACTAGACGGATTTATACGTTTGGCGTTTTAAATGAGAGATTCCCTGATGCATGGAATGGAAGGGGTGAACCAACAACCTGGCCACCTCGAAGCCCAGATCTCTTTCCACTTGATTTTTTAAATGAGAGATTCCCTGATGCCTGGATTGGAAGGGGTGGACCAATACCCTGGCCACCTCGAAGCCCAGATCTCTCTCCACTTCATTTTTTAAATGAGAGATTCCCTGATGCCTGGATTGGAAGGGGTGGACCAATACCCTGGCCACCTCGAAGCCCAGATCTCTCTCCACTTCATTTTTTGCTGTGGGGGTACATTAAGAACATTGTGTATGCTGAGAAGATAAGGAATATCCAGCACTTGCAAGAAAGGATCACATCAGCCATTGAAACTGAAACACGAGACATAATTCAGAAAACGTGGCAGGAGATAGAATTTCGTTTGGATGTCTCCAGAGCTACAAACGGTGCACATGTTGAAATGTACCAAGGTAAGTCCAAAACTTTAAACTTTGCTGAACATTTTAAGACGCCAAACGTGTAAATCCGTCTAGTACTTTTTAAGTTATAGCGGTTTCAAATCCCGTCCATCTTTTTCGATTACCCTGTACAATAACGCTTAACAACCTGTACTTCTGACTCATTTTCTATCGTTGAAAATCAAAGAACCTATCAGGAAATGAAAAAAATGCAGTAAGTTCGTTTTGAAGATGCTTTAAATACCTCGGAGGTTTATAGACGTGTTCAGCAACGCGAGGTCAAAGCAATCCCTACGGAGGCCCAGGTTGAGGATCCCAGAATTTCTAAACAATCGGCACATGAAGGCAGTAAGGTTGTCAGCCTCACGCACATCCGCCTTTACGTCCAAGAAGACAACGCTGGTACTCGTACTTGTTAAATGTTGAGTTCACCACAGGGCTATAGTGCGGTCAGAATGATAACGTCAATGAAAAATCCCTAGCACTTCATCGGGAATCGAACCCGCGACTTTCCGGTTTGTAGCGCTGTGCTTCAACCAAATGTGTCACCGCGTACCCCACAAACACGTGGTACTTCAAAAAACTTAATTACAAACAAACACTTGGGAATACATACAATGAACCGTTCCTGATACCGTTTTGTTAACTATTAATTCCCTTCAACAAAATATCCTCTGCAAATAGGAGCAGTAACATAACCACTACATTACACAAAACGTTTAGCACCACATTTACCACAAACTAAAAGCAACAAATTTCCTACAGAAAAATAAATACCTGTACAACTCGCGAGATAGTCTTAGGCCTATGCGTTTAACAGTCCGTGTACTACGATATTAACCGTCATTGCGAACGGAATGCGTTCTCAACAAGCAAAAATCTCCAAGGTGTACCACATAACGCGGGACCCGCTCAGAGAATCTACATTAACAGTCTGGATTGAATAACTTGCACTCAATACGTACCTGACACCTGGCGAACATATTAAAAATTCTTTGAGTTTTTGTGCAGAAATTTCCGACAATGCGCGCCAAATAATTGCTTTCAGGCGTCCCGTCTTCCAAACATCGTCGTCAACGCCGAAACCTTGAAGCCATCACGCCACCGAGCCCCAGTTAATCCGGCCTCGCTGCACTCTCGTTAACAAACAATTCGAATTTCAACACAAATGCTTTGTTCAAACCCGATACAGTATAATTCAGTAATAAACAAATCTGATGCTTAAGCTACATGGATGGCAGGGGCTTTTGTCCTACGTATCTACTGCAGACAATGGACAAAATACAACTCCGTCCCGACATTAGAGCAACGAACACAACTACTGCCACAAGCCTTTAGTTTAGAGATTCACTGTATCAACCACGTCAATTAACAACTTCCGGTAATATATAATTAAAATTTGGGAACATAGCATCGAAAGGTCGCGAAGTGTATCAATGCACAAACAATGTTACGTACGCAATTTGTAGACCGGCTGATGACATTCCTCCAGCCTTTGGATGCCCGTTAGATTATCCTTCGTGTTGCAAGTTCAGCTTCCATATTTTCACACGTATCAATAGTCAACGTCAAACACCACTGGGGTGATGAAATCGAGCATTAGATGGTGGGCCACAGAGGCCTACACTGAAAGTTATAGAATGTATACAAAACTTTAGTCGGGAAGACCTAAGAGGATCCGCTTAAGAGACAGAGTTGAAGGTGGAAGAATAATAATCGTATTGAAATACGTCTAAAAGAAATATGATGTGACAGTCCGGAGATTAAGTTCCGGAGAAAAAAATAAGAAAATAAATGATTAGGGGATATATCATGGCTGGCAGGAAATGTATCTGCAGAAGCGCAGTTTAATTAAAGGCAGAAGCCGCTTATGACCGAATTCATTTACTGCGGTACTATGAAGATCCGGGTGATGCGTTTTCCTTTCACGTTTGATCGGAGATTCCGTAGATACGTGAATGTAACTAAGCGACGCCCTTTTATTCTATGTCTACTCGGAAACCGCACCACTTCAGTATTGTACTAGGCATACTTGGAGAAGACCACATGGCTGACAAACAATTTGTTAGAAAACAGTAAGTAAACTCGAAAAATGTAGAAAGGCTAACTTAAAACAAGCCCTTAGACAAAAACTTCATTTCAGTCCAACCCACACTAAGAACACTCATTTACAGATACTGCAGTTCTTTTCGACATTATGTTCCCCGAATACCAAAATCACGAAAAAGCATCTACGCGTCCCATCAGCTACTAATCGCATATTTTGTACTTATCGAGTTTAACTTTATAAATATTTCCGTGTTTTTCTTTTCAGCTATATAAACTTAAACAATTTTAATAATAAGATTATCTTTAAAATTTAATTATGAAACAGAGCGTAATTCCCAAACAAAGTCGCGCACCACCAGACGATCCTCCGCGTACCAACAGTGGTACGCGTACCAGTAACTGAATAGTATTGTTCTGTAGTATTACTTTTGCACTGCCATTGCAGTGTGTTACCATGTTTACTTTCGTCACGTATACCGAATCAGTTTCTTGTTTCACTCTTTCGAGTTACACGTCCAACCTAGTTCAACACGTGAAACAGGTACTGCATCGTACGTGGAACCGCTAGGACACCAAATTTTTATCGCATCATTATGTCCCTAACCATTCGTACGGTTTGTTACATAGACATTAATTAACCAACGGAACGTTCCTCCGAAAAATGGCAGATTCCTTCTTGTACACTCTGTACACATACAATCTTAACAGTCTCAAACAGTTCATTTTGTGTCAAAAAAGCTCGCTGTACTTAAAACTGTGTCCCCGGCACGAATGGAAAGACAAACACGCCGTCAGACTGTGCCATAACAGCATTCGACCCCACCAACAGCAGCTGCTACACATGAAAGACTCCCCTTACTTACGAAAGGCGTGCTAACGACAGAGATTTTACTTGTAGGTGTTCTAACGGATTAACACAGTGCTAATGTGGTGAAAACGCAACAGCAACGTACGTGCAGCCCCCACACCCCGAAAACTACAAAAGTTGGCTTTATGCTGAGAATTGCAATACTACACAGAAGTTACAGTTTATGCTACAATTAATTATCTTGGTTCTGATCCACGCACCACAGTTCAAATTAAGTTCCTTTTACCGTGTCTACGCAACAGACATCTGCCCCTTTCCCTAGAATTTTTACATTCAAATGGCGCGCTAATACTAACATTAATTATGAACGGATGCTCTTAGTAATGAGATGTAAGAAGAGCAATCTACTGTAATGCAGAAACTTAGTCTATACTATAACACACGTGCGTTAAGTGCGACAGCATCGATTTGAATATTCTTTGGCGAAATACTCATTGCGTGAAAGAAGAAACGAAATGGGATATTATGAGCCACATATTCTTGTTCTCCTTCATGTGTTATAGTGGCCAATCTGCAATTATAGGTTTCACAGCAATTACAAATTTTGTAAACAATTACTCTTGAATGATAAATTTGCGTACAATGGGACATGTCCAAGCACTGCTGTTATTCGGATGTAGCGGGATAGTGGGATATCATTGTCATCATCGCCGCCTCCTGCTCCAACATAACAACCAGACTATCATAACGATGCAATTTCATAAATCGGTGATGCCAGTTTTGAAACGTCGCAACTCAGTGCCTTGTGAGGCACGATTAACGTCAATCATCAAGCAGCTGGACCGTCACAGTCACAAAAGGAACTTCTCTTACAGCAGACTCGTTCGTATTCAGGAACCAGCAACAGCCAGAGGACCTGAGCAACAGAGCGCGCACACTTTCACTGCTGTGGTCACACGCAACGGCGCCTCCAGTCAACCACAAAACAGCACGAAGTTAAAAACCACCGTTTCTCGCATTAATGTGTTCTCAGTGTAATCACGAGAAATAAAATGATATCGTTTACCCTTTCCTATTAAACAATCACAAGTTACGTGGACACACTGGTTGTTAGGAATAATACGAACACTTAGAATTCCTACGGATTACTATCTTCTCTAATTTTTAAAAACGGTTGCATTAATGGAGCTTTGTTCGAATTGAATTAATGGTAAGATAATTCTTAGAATTTCTATTACTCTTAAATTTGGCAAATAGCCTAACCCACGAGTCTCCAAACTTCTTATGGCAAAGGGCCACATCCGTTATTATGGGCTGGTTCGCGGGACGCACGTAGAAAAATAACGGTAAGTGGTATACCTAACCTCCTAAACTACTGTGTAATTTATATGGTGTAAACCCCATTAACAAATGTGGCCGTAGGCCGTTGGTATCCACGGCCTACTCTATACAATATTTTTCATATTGGTTTATTGGTAAGACCGTACCGTTTCAGTCGCCACAGTCGCCAGTCTTCGGAAAACGACTACACTAGCAATGAGACTTGTTTTTGCTGGGTAGGGCATACTAAATAAATACAAAGCCTCAACCATATTAATCCCTTTACGTTTGACGAACACATTCTGCTAGTGAACTAAATTTATGTAATTCTTAATTTCCGTTCTTATACTATTTTTCCTACTGTTCTGGAATTACCTACAAATGTTTGTTTCAAAAATGAAAAATAAAACATAATTACAACTTGACGGAAAAGAGAATCCGATAATGAGATGAAGAAGGCAGCAAACGTGGGAGAATGAGAAATGCACACAAAATTTTAGTCGAAAGTAAACCCACACACAAAGGTTGAACGGTCTAAACACAACTAAATTCCATTTTGTTTAATTTTGCAGAATTCGGCTCGGTTTAGACTGTTATCAAAACTATGTGTATTTATGTACTGAATAACACAAGAAAATGTCGCGTGTCAAAATTGGTAATGCCAGTCCGGCACGTATTATCAATCGGTTCAAAAACATACAGAAGACTATTTAAAAATGTAATGTTAACACATTTTGTAACAACAATTTCAACTGAAAGGTTCTACTAAAAACTAGAATTTAGCTGTGTATCGACTATTACAACTGAAAGGTTCTACTAAAAACTAGGATTTAGTTGTGTGTCGACTATTATCAAACTTTGTGTATTGATTTATTAAACATCAAAACAGGATGTTGCACGTCAAAATTTAGTCAAAAGTTTAAGTTCGGAGATTAGGCATAGATGGAATGATATTAAAACAGGCCTTATTAAAATACTTGTCCAATAAGTTCATATTCCACATTCCGTAGTGTATATTACGTGTCACAAATTACACAAATATAACTAACAAACCAAACAGTAAGAACAGAACATTAAATGTGATAAGGTCCAAAATGTCAATAGAACCGATTGGTATTTCGTAGTTGGCCACGATTTTGAAAATGAGTCCCATTTATCCACCCATCCTCAAAGCTTGTGCCGAACGTCCGCAGCAACAGTATGACTCCATATCCTCGGTCTTCATAGTTACGTTTTCCAAAGGACTTCTCCACAAGAATTATGAGTGCATTATTTGTGTCCCTCATCTCAGCGCTGAATAATTAAAACACATACAAGTAACGCTGCAACATCCAGTTAGATTTGGAAATAAGCAGCCATCACGGCCGGTGTGTGGAGTTCTCTGCACTTTTTACACTAATGTTCTTCATTTAAGGAACCAAACTAAGCTACGAGATTGCCATGTTTAGCGTGTCTATATATACAGCTTTTGAAACAGCTGACAGCCATCCCAGTTCCTACTTTTAAACAGTTTTAACAAGATGGTGGACGCGCCAAGTTGTATGGGGGTTGGGGAACGACACAAGCAACAATGAATATTGGAGCCCTCAGATTAGGCATGATAATACACCAGGTCTTCGAAGAACGTGCATGTTTTTAATGAAACGTTTACTGTGAAATGTAAAAATAACAATATGGAGGCGGGGCGCAAATTTTCAGAGTCATAGCGACAGCTAAAGAAACACCGGAAATAGGCATTTGAGGCTGTGTATCAAGATCACAAAAATATCTCCACATTTTATACGAAATATTGCTTGTACGTCAAAACTAACAAATCCAGTATGGTGTGTAACTTTGACCTTATATCCAACAAATACAAAGCAGACAATCTGCACTTACGTAACGACATCCAGAAATAGTATAGCAATAACAGTAACTGATCCGTAGGGCTATAAATATATGCAACAAGAAAGAAGTAATTGTAATCTTGAGAAACATCACAAATTTTTACATACATTTATTTACTGTATGCCACCTCTTTATCAATTTCGCATTCAACATTCATTTACAGACTATTCATTAACAAAAGAATGACAACAGAGATGATATATTTTCTGTCTACATTTTTCGTTTCGTAGACTACGCTGCACTAAGCTTTTCCTTCTCCTAGGGGTTTACTACAAGTATGAGAAGCGATTTTACACTGAGGCAAGCCAAATACTACAAAAGATCGGAGTAATACTCACACAGTGCACGAAGTCATGGGCAAGAATCGAAGGCTAGAGAAATAAGCAACATCCTGACGCCAACGAGTACTTTATGTTTCTATAAACATGATTTCGGTGCCGGTACCGTATTTTCATCCAATTACGCACGTGATTATTCCAATGTATACTTTGCTTGCAAAAGCAGCATTCAACAAGAAGACTCTTTTCATCAGCAAACTGGACTTAAATTTACGGAATAAACTAGTAAAGTGCTACATTTGGAGTATAGCTGTGTAATGTTGCTGACGCTTGGATACCAGGGTAAGAAGATCAGAAATACATGGAAAGTTCTGAAATGTGCTGCAGGAGAAGGATGGAGAAGATCAGCTGGACCGATCATGTAAGAAACTGAGTATTACATAGAGTAAAAGAGGACAAGAATATCCTACATACAACAAATAGAAGTGGACACATCTTGCGTAGGAACTACCTTCTAAAACACGTTATTGAAGGAAATATAGAGGGAAGGATAGAACTGACGAGAAGACGAGGAAGAAGACGTAAGCAATTACTGGTTGACCTTTAAGGAAACGTGAGGATATTGGAAATCGAAAGCGGAAGCACTAGATCGCATTCTGTGGAAAACTTACTTTGGAAGAGGATATGGATCTGTCGTAAGAGAGACTACAGAATGAATGAATGAATGAATGAATGAATGAATGAATGAGTTTGCTTGTTTCCTTACCTGCAAGATAGGATGATTCTACAGGGCGATAGCAGTAAAACAGTAAACGATCTGAAAGATAATGAGCTCACGGGGTATCTTTGTTAAAGATCGTTAAGAACTGAATGCTGATTCGTTGTGCAATGCAACGTATATTTACTTTGCGACCTGCACCCTTCATTTAATAATGGCTCAGACTGCAAACCATCTTACCCTACTGTGCTTCATCCCGAATCCCTTAAATGCTACCCCAAACCCTCATCCAATCTAGAAGACTGATACATCAGTAAGGTTCGACACTTTCATTCGGCGGTAACCTTTCGGAACCTCCCCCGATTTACCGCACGTCCTGACACAGGGCTTTCGTGGCTCTTCTCCATTCTCACCATAGGAATACAGGCACAGTATATCTAACGCGACAAAAGAATCGATAACACTTGGCTGTGCAGGTTTGATAGGACTGGAAGGACGTAAAAATGGTGCGTCAGACACACTGGTGACTAAGCTTTGCGAGAAAATATTAAATACATGGTGCGGGAGTTTCAAGTTTCACTGTATTTCCCCTTACGCCCTTCCAAAGGCAACGACTGCCATCTTCCAGCTCCTTCCGTATAACCATATATCAACGGATTATTGCATTCGGTAGTTAAAACAGTGACTTACAGGAATTTAATGAGGTTTCCGTTCTTGTGGAATGTTATGCGGCGTCATAACCCAGAAGAACGAAAATCTGAACTCCGGTAATGTATTCTCAGATTTCACTGCAGGGGAAGACCTAACTACACTTCACCCACTACAGTTTTTGGACTAATTCACGTGACGCTCATTACCGTATCATAATAAAATATCTTTAAAAAACAGAAGTCCGTGGGGGGGGGGGGGGGGGGGGCCTCAACAACCACATACAAATTTTACTCCTTTTTCCACATGTTTCGCGCCCACCCAGCCCCCCG
>Ga0123355_10009909_pt1 | contig 14545 bp, 15 predicted proteins | sample TergutEmb28metaG_3_FD_89872 | JGI IMG/M metagenome (GOLD analysis project Ga0123355, IMG submission 89872) | Embiratermes neotenicus P1 segment gut microbial communities from Petit-Saut dam, French Guiana - Emb289 P1 | ecosystem: Host-associated > Arthropoda: Insects > Digestive system > Gut ...
GAAGCTGTTTAGAATCTCGCTTTTGATAGATTTTCGAGCGTTTTTTTGTCAGTTTGCTTTTGCGCTGACGACGCATATTCGGAGTATATCTGCGAGGAAGCGCGAAAGTAAAATGGCGAAAAATAAGCCGAAAATATATTAAAATGGAGATTCTAAACAGTTTCTCAGAAAATGTCTGTAAAAAATTTGGCATTGGTGGTATACTTCATAATTGAAAATAAATAATCACAAAGGAGTATTATCAATCATGAAAAAAATCAAAAAATTTGAAATCGCAAACAGAAAAACTACCCAGTCAACAGAAACAGCCATTAACAAAACTCTGTTGCTATCCGTAGCGATTGGGGTTATTGCCGTAGCATTGATAGTTATGGTGTTGTTAATTTGGCAATACGGCAATTTTGCGGTGGCCCGTATAAACGGTATGCCAATTCGCAGAGCCGAAGTAACACAGCAAGCCGCTGGGTCTTTAGGTTTTTTCACTGCAGAATATCCACACTTATCACAAGATGAAGTTAAACGTATAGTGCGTGAAGAAGTTGTACGGGATTTTGCATTCTTGCGCCTGTTTGAATATTACGCCCGTCAATTTGGACTTCCCGCTGGAAGAAATGAAAACCCGAACGAAATTATCGAAGGTGTAATTACCACCATAACAAATGACCCGGCTTTATTTGCAAGGTATGAAGTACACATGCCTATCGTACCCGAGCCACGTGATATTGAACCGATAGCTGCCGCTATTTTAGACCGAATCCGCGCTGGGGAAGATTTTGACACACTTATGCGCACCTATGGCGAAGACCCGGGAATGGCAAACAACCCACAAGGTTACACATTCACCCGCGGCTTTATGGATCCCCCTTTTGAAGAAGCAACTGCTGCACTTGAAATTGGTGAAATAAGCGGCCTTGTAAGGGGGCACTGGGGTTACCATATAATAAAACGTATCGACCCTATTTCTCATGCAGAGGTTTTGGATCCTATGGGTCGCTCCTATGAAGACATCGCCCCAGAAGAACTCCTTGGCGCAAGGCATATTCTTATAGCAGCCGATGACCCTGTAGACATGAACCAGCTAATGCGCGAAGCAATAGTGGACGGCTTTGTTGAAAAAATTGATGCAAACATTAGATACTTGCCAAGGCTAAATCGTGTGCCTGTAGACTAGAAGGGGTTTTGTTAAAATGAAAACCTATTATATTACCACCCCCATTTATTATCTAAACGCCGACCCTCACATTGGTCACACCTACACCACTGTTGCGGCAGATGTTTTGGCGCGCTACAAAAAAGCCCAAGGTTATGACGTTAAATTTCTAACCGGAGCAGATGAACACGGCCAAAAGGTGGAACTTGCCGCAAAAGAAGCCGGGCTTACACCTCAACAGTTTGTGGATAGACTAATGGAAAGACATAAGGCCGTTTGGGACTTGATGGACTTCAAATATGATTTCTATCAGCGTACTACCAACGAATCCCATATGGATGGTGTGAAAAAAATCTTTAAAAAATTATACGACCAAGGCGATATATATAAAGGAAGCTACGATGGTTTATATTGCACACCTTGCGAAACATTTTTCTCTCTGCATCAGCTAAAAGACAATAAATGTCCGGACTGCAACAGAGCTGTTGTTGAAATTAGCGAAGAATGTTACTTTTTTCGCATGTCAAAATACCAGGACAGACTGCTAGCCTATTACAACGCCAATCCTGAATTTTTACTGCCTCTCTCTCGCCGCAACGAGATGATTAACAATTTCATCAAACCTGGACTGGAAGATTTATGCGTATCCCGTACCACATTTACCTGGGGTGTTCCTGTGGATTTTGACCCGGGTCACGTTGTATATGTTTGGATAGATGCACTTCCAAACTACATTACCGCCCTTGGTTTTATGTCCGACGATGATACTATGTACAAAAAATACTGGCCGGCAGATTTGCATTTGATGGGCAAGGATATTGTCCGGTTCCACTCAATTATATGGCCTTGCATCCTTATGGCACTTGGTGAACCACTGCCTAAACAGGTTTTCGCTCACGGATTTTTGCAATATGAAGGCCAGAAGATGGGCAAATCTTTTGGTAATGGGATAGACCCAAAAGCCTTGGTGGACGAATACGGTGTTGACGCAATACGCTACTTTTTGCTGCGTGAGTTTACCTTTGGTCCTGACGGTAACTTTGTACAAGATGCACTAATTACCCGCTACAACGCCGACCTAGCCAACGACCTTGGTAATCTTTTATCACGTACCGTAGGCATGATCGACAAATATTTTGGCGGTACTTTGCCAAACTTGCCAGACTCCCCTACCCCGCACTGTGCAGAAATTAAAGAAATGGCAATAGGCGTACTAACCAAATTTGAAGAAAAAATGGACAAATTAGCTTTCTCGGAAGCTTTAAACGAACTTTGGAACCTTGTACGTCGCACAAATAAATATATAGACGAAACTGCACCATGGGTGCTTGTCAAAGACGAAACCAAACAAGCAGAGCTTGCGACGGTTTTGTATAACCTAGCGGAAGTCTTGCGCATTTTGGCAGTTGCAATTAGCCCGGTTATGCCAAACACCCCTGGCATTATTTGCAATCAATTAAATATCGACCAAAATACAATAACATGGGATTCTGCCAAAAAATTTGGTTTGCTTTCTCGCGGACTTAAAATTACAAAAGGTACACCCGCATTCCCGCGGATGGAAAGTGTGAAGTAAATCATTTCGCACTTTATTTAAGAGTCAAGCGGAAACACAAATGTTTCCGCTTAACCATTGAAAACAAAAATTATAGAATTGATAAATAATGTCAAAACTTTATAAGAGGCGGTTTGATGACAAATATCTTATTTAAGCCTGATAAAAATTTATACAAAGCCAACCTGCACTGCCATACGACTGTGTCCGACGGTAAGTGGTCGCCGGAAAAGGTTAAGGAAATGTATAAATCACAGGGTTACAGCGTGGTAGCTTTTACAGACCACAGAAAGCTTGTTAACCATTCCTATTTAAATGACGAAAATTTTCTTGCCATAAATTCACTGGAAGTTGATGTTTCGGATAAACGTGGTGGTCTTCAGAGCGGCAAGTACAAATTGTATCATTTAAACTTATTTTCTACCGACCCAAATATCACCGTTACCCCACCCCTTATGTACAATATCGACTACTGTGATATTGACGCAATTAACGAATACATTAAGGCCAGAAACGATGAGGGCTTTTTGGTTTCGTATAATCATCCATACTGGTCTTTGCAAACGTATGAAGATTACAGCAAATTAAAAGGCCTGTTTGCAATGGAAATTTATAACCATGGTTGCGAAGTTATCGATGGTTATTATGGCTACAATCCGCAAGTATATGATGAAATGTTACGTAGCCAAGGTAAGCTTTTTTGCCTGTCGGCAGATGATAATCATAATCTTGATCATGACCCGCTTGGCTGTTCATTTGGTGGGTTTGTAATGATACACAGCCCAAGTTTAAAGTACAGTGACATCATGGGCGCACTAAAAGATGGCGATTTTTATTCCAGCCAAGGACCCGAGATTTATGAAATTTCCATTTTTGACGGGGTTTTGAATGTTAGATGCTCGGAAACAAAAATTATCGTCGTGTATACAGATGGCAGACCCTGTCATTTAAAAACAGGTGACGCACTAACCCATGCAGAATTCATACTGCGTGGCGATGAAAAATATATCCGCGTTATGTGCAGGGACAGCAACCATAAGGATGCAAATTCTAATGCGTACTGGCTAGTGTAACGTAAACTCGCATATAAATTGCAATGACAAAAGGATGTGAAAACTTGAAAAAGGACGAATTTCGCCTAATAGCCCAAAACAAAAAAGCTTTTCATGACTATTTTATAGAAGAAACTTTTCAAGCGGGCATATCCCTTGTGGGGACAGAAGTTAAGTCTTTGCGGGCGGGACGTTGTAATTTAAAAGAAAGTTACGTGCGTATCGAAGGCGGTTCGGCCTTTATTGAGGGGATGCACATTAGCCCATACGACCATGGCAACATTTTTAACAAAGATCCACTACGTAAGCGAAGATTACTTCTGCATCGTAGGGAAATAAACAAATTGCACGCCGCAATAACCCGGGATGGATTTACCATAGTGCCAATAAAAGTATATTTTTCCCGTGCGTATGTGAAGCTTGACATCGCTATTGCAAAGGGTAAAAAATTGTACGACAAGCGAGAAGCAATTGCAAAAAAGGATCAGGAACGTTCCGTACAACGGGAGTTTGCACAACGTTTTTAAGCGACTACGCCGCTTCTCAAAGGAAGCGAAACGAAGTGGCGCATGCGAACACGTAGCAAAACAAAGTGAAAGATGAGGCAGCACCCCATTAAAATGAATATAGAGGAGCATATAAAATGTTAAGAGCAGACATAGGAATTGACCTTGGTACAGCATCAATTCTTGTATACATCAAAGGTCAGGGTACCGTTTTAAAAGAACCTTCCGTTGTGGCCATAGACAAAAATACAGATAAAATTCTTGCAGTAGGTGAAGAGGCACGCAGTATGCTTGGGCGTACTCCAGGCAATATTGTTGCGATTCGTCCCATGAGAGAGGGCGTTATTTCTGATTATCATATTACGGAAAAAATGCTTAAATATTTTATCAACAAAGCAATTGGACGGCCGCTAATTCGCAAGCCACGTATTGCAATTTGTGTGCCTTCAAATGTAACCGAGGTGGAGCGCCGTGCAGTAGAAGAAGCCGCACAACAAGCAGGCGCAAGCCAAGTTTTTGTTATAGAAGAACCAATTGCAGCCGCCATTGGCGCAGGTATTGACATTGCCCGCGCTTGCGGAAGTATGGTAGTAGATATTGGCGGTGGCACAACAGATGTTGCGGTAATATCCCTTGGGGGTACAGTAGAAAGTACGTCCATTAAAATTGCAGGCGACAATTTTGACGAGGCAATTATCCGCTACATGCGCAAAAAGCATAGCATTTTAATTGGCGAACGCACTGCCGAAGACTTGAAAGTTAACGTCGGAACCGCCTTTCCACGGGCTGCAAGCGTTTCTATGGATGTACGCGGTCGCAACCTGATAACCGGTTTGCCAAAAACCATAACCGTTACCTCCGAAGAAATGGAAGAAGCCCTACGCGACTCTGTAACCAGCGTTACAGAAGCTGTTCATATGGTTTTAGAAAAAACCCCACCGGAACTCGCAAGCGATATCTCCGACCGTGGAATTGTTATGACCGGTGGCGGAAGCTTGCTTTACGGGTTAAATAAATTAATCAGCCAACGTACCGGTATTAATACAATTATTGCAGAAGATGCTGTGTCTTGCGTTGCAATTGGAACAGGCCAGTATATAGAATATGTATCTGCCGGTAAACTAAGCCCAAGCGATTATCGTACCCGTCGGTAATGGCATTTCCTCTTACTCATTTATGTGTGGCAAGGCAAGTGCTCGATAAGTTTCCCGCACCTTCCCCCGAGCTGTTTTTGCTTGGCTCAATTGCCCCTGATGCTGTACACTATCGGGATGGTTTTGTGGGCGCGACAATGAACGATATTGGGCCTGCAAAAAAACTCACCCATCTATACCCGCCGGGTAGTGAAGAAAAATGGGGGCAAATAACCGATATCAACGGTTGGGCAGAGTCTATTTTGGCTTTTTTACATGCTAACCCAAATGATGATTTGGCCATAGGTTACGTAGTTCATATACTTACGGATATGCATAATCACCAAACTATTTGGAACGAATATCGTGCCAATTACTCAGAAGAATTTGCCAAAGGTTATGCTAGCAAATACTATACAGATTTAAAAAGCATAGACATTAGGCTTTATAATGAATTTTTTAAAAGTAGTGCTACAAGAGAAATGCTAGAATCTGCAACCCCGCGGGACATCCCCAATCTTATTTGCAAGCAAGAGCTTGAGGCAATTAAAAACAACCTAATTAACATACAATACAAAAACGCACCCACCTATGCAGACACTAGCGGATGCGTTTATATCACTTATGAAAAAACCCTTCAGTTTATTCAAGACGCGGCAGAGTTTTGTTTGAAAATATTATAATATCGTCTACTGTACCCTGTAAACCATAAATAAAAATATGCTCCAGCAATGCGGCTTCTGATATAGAGCCGCTTTTTATTTCCGACACAGCCATGTTCCGAACACTGCCGCTACGAGGGAGACGAAACCCCGCGACGCCTCCTTCTGGAAGCGATGAGGCCGTTTTTTTTTCAGTATAAAATTCTGTAAAATGGTCCATTGTTAGGCGGTCCAGAATATATTTTAACGAAGCATTTTTGGGGATTGTTATACTTCTAATAGGCATTAATCGTGCCCGTTGTGGAGTGCGCTTCGCTTCTAAAAACTGAAAAAATTCCAATTGTAAACTGGGTAACATTTTTTTATTTTCTTGACATATGTACAGGGCTGCACATAATAGGGTGATATTATAATTGTACAAGATCACCTGCAAAAGACCAAAAAACATTAGCGCAACAACAAAACAAGTCCCAAGCTTTAACATTATTCGGTTCGCACGCCGCATACCAAGGCGATTGCTTAAAAACTGATGACATATCCGCCCACCATCCAGTGGGAAAACAGGCAACAGGTTAAAAATAGCTAGTGCCAAATTAAAAAATGCTAATTCTTCCAGCCAGGGTATACCAAAATATGATAGTTGCGAAACTGTGAATGTCCAAGCTGCTACCATTATATTTGCACAAGAGCCAGAGCCGTAAATTACATACCTTTCCCAGGCGTGCAATTTTTCCAACCCACGAAAACGGGCCCGCAAACCAAAGGGGAAAATCCCGACTTTTTCTACCTTGCCGCCAAGATAATTTACTGCAAGCACATGGGCAAGTTCATGGACAATCAATGCTAAAATTGCAAAAATTATTGTTATGGCAATATTTATTATCGTGCTCCAATCTATCATAGCACCCATATCAATTACCACGCTCATTCATAAAAACAAAAATATATTTCAGGGTCTACAAACTGTCCACCTCTAAACACTCCAAAATGTAAATGTGGCGCAGTAGACCAGCCTGTATTACCGGAATAAGCAATACGATCCCCCTGCCCTACCCGTTCACCTACAGGAAGGGGCACGCTACTTAAATGGGCAAAAAAAGTTTTGTACTGTCCATGGCAAAGTCGCAAAAACCTTCCGAAGGATTGAGAATATCCGGTGGCAATTACATAACCATCTTGGGGAGCTACAATTGGCGTACCTACCGGTATTGCAATATCTACCCCATCATGAAACTCACGCGTGCCATTTACAGGGTTATCTCTTAAACCCGACGGGGAAGAGATTCGACCCACTACAGGATTGATCCATGATGTATCTTCACTAACCATTTCTGTTAGTCCCACAGCCCCGGACTCACTAACGGCCCCGGGATATGCGGGTTTGGCAGCGATTCATATGCCGTTAGTGGTATGTTTTGTTCGTCTTGTGTAATTGCCTGGGTGTCAAGAGGTGGTGTCTCCAGTTGCGGAACTTGCGGAATTTCTTCCTGGATAATTGTACCGGGTTCTGTATTTAGCCAATTTTGCCCAAAACGTTGCATAGTTGCAGAAAATTCTTCTACGGTTGTTGCACCCTCTAATGCCCTATACAATCCCCCTTTAATTGAAACCAAGGGGCCTATATCTATCAAGCAAATTACCAGAACAATTGCAAGCAATAAGCCGCTTACAATACCCTGAACTATAATGGTTTCGCCCATGGTAATTTTAGTTGGCTCGTTTTCCGGTTGGTTTGACTTAGTATAGCGGTTATTATGGGAACTACCGGTCCTGGAAGGTGTTACTCGCCTGTAAGGTACCCTGTCCATGTTCATGCCCCCTTATAATTTTATCGTGCGTATAATAATATGTATACAAAATGAAAATATGTATATTTTTATAATCTGGCGAAATAATATTCCCAAAGTGATTTTTTTTGGAGGACAATATGCGTAAATTTGTACTGTTAACACTAGACCTGTTCCAAAACCTCATTCCGGCGTCTGCGCGACAAATTCTCCGACATGCTGCGTCATCGCCTCCTAGCATATGTCCTCCCGAATATGCGTCGTCGGCGATTTCTTGCATCTCAAAAAATTTGCTCGCGCATTCACTGAAAGCAGGTTTTGTAACAGGTCTACTAGTTATGCTTGCAATAATTTTGCCTGCAAATGCTATGCACAACGACGTTGGAGAAACCTTTGGCATAGTCGCAAACATTGATGGCTACCATTTGCATGTAGTTGGCGACCCTTTAACGCCGGCCGGCAAACACGATATAATTATAAATATCGCAAATGCTCCAATTTATGATTTGCTAACGGGCTTTTCGTCCGATATGGCCAAAATTGAAACTGACATGAGCATTCGCGTTGCTTATATTGATAATGTTGCCATAGCAGTTTGGTTAAATTGCGATTATGAAGATTCGGCCGTTTTTACAGTGGTTGTAAGCGATAATATTCAGTATGGTTACGATTATGTAACCTTTTTATCTGCAGATGGCAAATATCGGGTTACAGTTTCCGATAAAACCAGTATAATAGACCCGGTGTATGGCGAAATTTCCCCATTAGACATTATTCCCGGGCAGGAATTTTTTCTTTGGGTAGATATGATAACTGCCAGCAATCCTTCATTAGTATATCCGGATAAGGTTGTGTTAATTGTTGATTAAAGTGATAATCCCAGCTTCGGGAGCAGGCGTGCGAGTGGGTGCCGATGTGCCAAAGCAGTTTTTAATGCTAAAGGATAGGCACATTTTGCAACGCACAATTTCAGTTTTTCAAAATATAAGTTTAGTAGATGAAATTATTGTGGCAGTGCCAGATGGGTATGCACAGACAGTAGCGGGGTATGGTTTTGATAAGGTTAGCAATATAGTAGAAGGCGGAAAAAGCCGTGCCGATAGTGTTTACGCGGCTTTAAAAACCCTGTTGCAAGATACAGAAATTGTGCTTATTCATGACGGGGTACGACCTTTTGTAACGGAAGAGTTAGTGCAAGCCGTAGTTGATGCGGCAAAAACTTATGGTGCAGCGGTAGCCTGTGCCCCTATAACAGACACGATAAAATCTGTGCAAACATGCAACTCTCCGGCAACCCTGGTACCCCATGCTTTCATATCGGCAACCCTTGACCGCAATCAGTTATACAGCGCGCAAACCCCACAAGGTTTTACATACGACATAATAAAGCGCGCATATCAACAAGGGGAAAAAGACGGCATCCTAAACCAAACAACAGACGACAGCAATTTGGTTGAGCGTTTAGGTTTGCCTGTAGTTATTGTACCCTCCAATCCAAAAAACATAAAAATAACCACTGCAACAGATATGGCAATTGCAACGGTGTTGCTGGAGACTGGAGAATTGTTAAAATGAAGAGCATGATAACCGCGACAAACATGCCAAATATACGTAATGTACAAATATATACTGACGGTGCCTGTTCCGGCAACCCGGGACCAGGCGGGTACGGTGTGGTAATGACATATGGTAACCACAGGAAAGAGTTATCTGGCGGCGAAAGCCAAACCACTAACAACCGTATGGAGATAATGGGCGTAATTGTTGGGCTGGAATCCCTAAACCAACCATGTAAAGTTGACTTGTATTCCGACTCCCGTTATGTAGTGGATGCAATAGAAAAAGGCTGGGTAACTCGTTGGCGGCAAAATAATTGGATGCGCAACAAAAAAGACCCGGCCCTAAATGTAGATTTGTGGGAGCGACTACTACCACTTTTAGAAAAACACGACGTAACATTCCACTGGGTAAAAGGCCACGCCGGTCACCCTGAAAACGAGCGTTGCGACGAACTAGCCAGGGCTATAATTCCGCTTTCTTAATTGGCACAACACATACCACGCGAAAAATTTTATCTTGCGCAACCGCCAAGCTACCGCCAATTTCTGTCAATCTATATCGTAAATTTCGCAGGCCTGTACCAAGGCCTTTTTTTGTGCCCGATACGCCGTCGTTTTCTATGCATAGCCGAACAATATGCCGTGTTGTATCCAAATCCACCTTAATTTTTGCCGGGCTGGCATGCTTACCTATATTTGTTAGGCATTCGTTAAGGCAGGATTCCAGTACACTCCAGACATGTACCGGAACATGGCGGGTATCGCCAAAAGCTATAAATTCTATGGGTTTGTGGAAACGTTCGCATATTTCTTGCAGAGCCTCTACGCCTATAGTGGCAATGGGTGCCAAATTGTGTACAGCTTGGCGGATTTTGTCTGCGCCTGCGTCTAATCGTTTCATTGCGGCATCGTATAGGGTTAAGGCTTCTGGGTCGGCGTCGTCAAAAAGCCCGCGCACCGTCTGCAGCGATATATACGCCGCAACAATTTCGTGCCCTGCATTGTCGTGAATTTCCCGGGAAATTCGGGCTCGTTCATTTATGGCGGTCATTCGTTCTATTTGTTTTGTAGCAGATATCAGGCCGCTTTGCAACGATTCTAATTGATAGTACCTGTTTGCTTCAGAATCACGCACATGCAACCTTTTGTCGCGCTCTTGCTCCCAAAGACGCAAACATAAACCAAGGCCGCCGGCCAAAATAGCAATTACTCCTGCATAAACATCTACCGCAAAAACCAGATATACGGCGGCTATAAACACAAAATACATACCGTAATACATTGCAGAGAAAAACGCCACACCGGCCACCGCCGGGGCCAGCACTACACAGGCAAGCACATCTGCAACACTGGTCCAACCCAGTTTGGGGGCACGCCACCTAAGGATAAACATGCACAACAAAAAAAGCATCAGAAAAAAGCTATGTATACTATCTGTAACAAGCCAGTTAATTGCTAGCAATAAAACTCCTACAATTGTGCAAGATATATAAACTATTTTTTGATTTGGCAGGTCGGTCATTGCGCGCCTCTTTTCTTAGGTATATTCTACCACCACTTTGGCAGATATCGCAATGCTGGCCGACAGACTGCATAATTATGGTAATGTAATTTTTAACATGCATAAAATTGGCACCGCTATTGGAAAAAAAATCCTTGACTTTTATTTTGCTTCAAGTATATAATGCCCGAGTTATAGCATTTGTGTAACATATTCTAAAAAAAGGTAGTATTAAAGCCCGTTTATAAAGAGCTCTAGTACACCAAAAAGGAGAAATGAAATGAAGAAAAGAGTGGTATTTTGCCTAGTAATGCTAATGCTATTGCTTGCTCCGGTTGCAGTGTTTGCGAATACTGACCAGCCACCAAATGTGGAAGATGTAACAAAGTCAGCCTATGTAACGCATGAAGTGGTTGACGGCGAAAGAGTGTACACAATAGAGTACACAGTTACCTTTACGGCTCTTGAAGGCCTTTACAGATGGCTTATGAGCGACGAGTTAGATTCTCGTCTAAGTTTTGTAGAAAGTTCGTTGCGTGTTAACAACACTCAAGTAAGAAGGCTAACTGACGCAGAATGGGAATTAATTAATACTGCACTGGAAGCAAGTACATTTGAACTTACATTCGAAATGCTTGCCAACTGGCTGATTGAGTTAAATGTACTTACACTTACCGTAGAAGAATTCGCAACTTGGTCTTACGCGGAAATTTTGGTGTGGGCATTGGAAGTTGCTACATCTGAGCAAATTGTGATAATAGAAAGCATACTGCAAGAAGCAGGAATATATGCTGAAGCGTATGTTATCCAGTTCTTCCTAACCTATTACTACGAACTTTGGGAAAACTATGTTTTGCAAACAAATATAGCATGGCTTATAGGCTACGCAAACTACTACAATATTAACCTAGACTATTTGCTTGAACAACACGGCTGGACAGAAACTTTTGTTTATGAAGCAATCCGTTACCTTGAGTATGTACTCGACATTACTTTGACTATTCATGGTAGGGAAATAACCATCGAATGGATTTTGGAAAACCTTCCTGAGTCAAGCATGTATGAGATACACTACATTTTACAGAACTACTACCGCATTTTTATACATGATATAATTAACGCCATAACAGTGGAATTTGAGCATTTCATTATCACTTATGCCGATTTACTTTTTATTCTTGAGAGTGTTTACGAGTATTTTGGCATGACACTTGAGCAGCTACTTGTATTCCTGGAAATTAATCTGCCTGCATATTGGTTTGACGGCTCAATACTTTTCGTTGTTGGCGACGTTACTGGCGAAATTGAAATTATTTTTGAAGTAACCGTAACCGAATGTGGAGAATTACCAATTGTAAATTACGCTGTTGTAAACGGTGTAAGGTCAGAGAATGTGTATGTAACCATTCCTTGCTATGAAAATGGTAATGACAACGACAATGACAACGAGATAGTTCATCCAACACCTGAAATACCTGCAATACCCCAACCCCCAACTCACGTACCGGTTCGACCTGCAATACCAAGACCACCAGCTAATGTTGTTACCCCGGAACTACCGGATGTAACCTACGAATACGTAATTTACGAATACGAGGAAGTTGTAATAGTTGTGGAAGCAGAGGCTCCCGCGCCTCCGGTTATTGAAGTGTATGTTCCTGTGCCTCCAGTTGTTGAGACAGAAGTTCCTGTGCCTCCGGCTAGTGTAGATACCGTGGTACCTCCACTAGCAACCGACTATGTTGTTGCCCGTCGTGTAAACCCACAAACCAATAGCAGCAACCAATCTTTTGCAGTTGTTGTTATGGTATTTGCAGGGCTTGCAGCTTCCGCATTTGGACTTGCAATGGTAGCAAAAAAGAAGTACAGTAAATAATTTAGTGAAAATTTAATCGAGTTGGTGACTCATCACCAACTCGATTTTTTTATTAAAAAATACTACTTATGAACCCAAACAACCCATCCCCCGCAATAAGACCAGGTGCACGCACGCCCATATGTTTTGTGCCAAAAATAAGTCGCAAGCCTATTGCCAATAATATAGACACACCAAACATCCAATTGTTAACCAGCAAACCAGACGCAAGCATTAGTCCCGCGCTCCTGTTTCCAAAAGCAGCTTGCAATATAACACCGGGAACTGCCCATAAGGCAAGTTCGCGCAAAAGTGTGGCGTCCGGCACAGACATTACAGTTTCCGCATAAAAAAAGCTCATAGGTGGTATTACATCGTTGTTTATTAACATGTTACCAAAAAACAAGGCCATTGCAATACCAATAAACACACCTAGTTGTTTTACTAGAACTTGTTGCCTACGGCCATGTTTTTCGTTTTCTTTGTTCGTACCTTTTCCACGGATAATCCAACCGGTTTTAAAACCTACACCAGCATCTGCTATACATGGGCCAACTGAACCTAAATACCCAACCAACACAGCAAGTGCAATCGGAGGAAAACCTGCTAGCAGACCAACAGTTAAGCAAATTGCCACAACCGCAAACGTTGGCCCCCAGCCCGAATGCATTATTGCTGTGCCAACCAAAATCATAACAACCAAAGCCGCCGCACCTGCAAAAGCTACCCACAAAATAGACTGCACGAGGCTCATCTCGCTAAAAACACCCATGATAACCGCTATAAGAACAGCACCAACAACAAAAAGCCCTGCCGCGTTAGCTAAGGCTTTTATTTGCAGTACCGATGAAGATTTTTTCCCCGCGCGGATGATTGTGAAAAATATTTGCACGAACGCAACAACACCCGCGCCAATCATAATTCCTTGAGGTATGCTGGACTGTCCAATGTCATAATTAAGCAGCCGTGGCGAAAAACCGCGGATAATCATCCCACTGCCAAGTGCCGCCATTGTAACCATGTTGGCAATAAATGCGATACCTACACCTGCGGCAGGTATGCCAAAAAAACCGGCAATTGCACCAACAGTTATCCCCTGCAAAATATGAAAGCCCTTTTTGCCGCCTTCGTCACCAGCTTCTAGGGCTGTAGCAGTTGCCACCCCAGACGGCCACGCGCCGTCTTCCGGTAAAATTCCTGTGCCAAAAATGCGCCCAGCAACAAAAACGGAGATCATACTGCCAATTAGTGTGCCAATAAGCATTGGAAAAATCAAATCGCTTCTGCCAAGCACAAACATTGTTGCAATTGCAACAAAGCCACAGTTTGCTGCTGCAAAGCCTGCCGCAGATGCCATGGATAATACATAATTTTGTCTTTCCAAATTTCTGAATCGTTTGGCTACAGACAGCGGTATGCGCGCTACAACCATAACTAAAACCGCGCTGATAAATGATGTGTTGGGCGTGGTGCCAAACTGCCCCATTATTTGCATACATATTGCAGCAGATGCTATTGAAAGGACAAACCCTAAAATAAGAATTGCGACTTCTTTTATATAAATGCGTTTTTTCATTTGCAAGACCTCTGACTTTTGTGGACTAGGCGTGTTCCCACTATAAGAATGCACAGATTTGCGAGCCTGATTTTTCGCAGGTTCGAGATATTTTTGACGCAGTGTGCCCAAAGGCACACAAGGAAAAAATTCGAAGAAGATGTGGAAACATCATGTACCGGCAAGAAGGCCGGACGCCGTAGGCGGCGTTTGCGTAGCAAACGTACTGA
>Ga0123355_10009910_pt1 | contig 14544 bp, 13 predicted proteins | sample TergutEmb28metaG_3_FD_89872 | JGI IMG/M metagenome (GOLD analysis project Ga0123355, IMG submission 89872) | Embiratermes neotenicus P1 segment gut microbial communities from Petit-Saut dam, French Guiana - Emb289 P1 | ecosystem: Host-associated > Arthropoda: Insects > Digestive system > Gut ...
AAAGGGCTGAATAACACGTGTGGAGCTATGATGTTCATATGACGTATAAGTAGAAGTGTAATTTTCGATTATTAATTAGAAATTTCAACCAATAGCTCCACACAGCCACGCCCAAAATCAATGTACAATTTTCACACGACACCTTTCCAAGCCATTTATAAGGTAATGTAATTATACTACGACGGAGGACACTTTGTTCAACTCTCGTCGCTAGAACTTCTGAAATTATCTACTGTATATCTTCTCAGTACATCATCTGACTTCTCTACAAGTGGTCTTGAAGTAATTCTTAAGTGTCCTAATGGATCCTTCAATAAGACAAATGCTCGGTCTTCCTTAAGTTCCTGTCTCCAGCTCCCAGGGATATAACACGCCGTACAAATTCTGGTGTCAGAAGTTGGGGTTGGACACAGTCCACTGAAGAGATTCAAACATCACTTATTCTACAATTCAAGAAGGGTTCGTTACCGGCATAGCTAGAGGTTGCATAGCGACTGCCGCGGTGTGAGGGGACTGCCCTGCACTGTATCGCAACTCAGCTGGATGCTGTACGACACTACTTCAGCAACTCGAGCTCTGACCGGAGACTGATTGACGACATGCCAGCATCACTTACAATCACTCCGTCTTCGAGACTAGATTATTTTTAGAGGCCACTGAAGAGCCTTTTCTGACAAGAAGAAGACTCCACTAGCCATTCCAGTGCCAGCTACCAGCCCAACCCCTAAGCAGCAGAGCCACTACTGAGAATCCTGCTTCCAACGTCTCGTACAAGCTCCAGGAACTTCGCGGGACGCCCCCCCCCCGCATTCTACCACAGCCCCGAAGGCTCCATTGGTAAGTTGCACTCAAAATTACACCCCTTGGAAAGTCAGCTTATCTTTTAAAGTGTCACTTTAAATTAGTACTGTTTAAAGTATTAGCTTGGAGAATCAGGGAGGTTTTCCTCCAGGACGACGACATCGTTCAAAAGACCACGAGTCAACTGTGGAATACAGACGAGCCCTGATTCTGCCTAAAACTTTAAACCTTAGTTTTAGTCTGAGTTTAAGTATCAGGAAGGTTTTCCTCCGGGACGACATAGCCTGAATGCCTCGAGATAACTGAGGCCTGTGGGCTAAGTCCTGATACATAACCTGGCCTGGTTTGCAAATCAGAAAGGTTTTCCTCCAATATGACGACATCGCCCAAATACCTGCGTTAACACTGTAGGACAAGGGCTGAGTTCTGATTTCAACTGGACCAAATAATTATATGCACAATAAGACACTTTCAAGGTTGAATGTCAGTGAATACTGATCCACAACCCTAAGTTCAGACACTACCAAATCAAGGGTACTAGTGGCTGGTTCACAACTAAAATACTACCGTTAATTGTAAAAGACCAGTTGTAAAAGTAGCATGGACACTGACAACAGTGGTAACACATCTGATGATACTACACAGTATTGTAGTATAGGAGAAGCTATGAAACTGATTGCTCACCCTTTCGACGGAGATAAAAGGAAATTGAGAGAGTTTATCGAAAATGTTGACGTGGTTTTTGAACTGGTAGACCCTAGCAAACATGATATTCTTTTAAAGTTTGTAAACGCCAAAATTACAGGGGATGCCCGATCCAAATTGATTGTCAGAGACGTAACACATAGCTGGGAGTTAGTAAGGGCAATACTTGAAGAGAACTACGCTACTAGGCGTACTTTAGACTATTATGCTTGCAAAATGTTTAGTGCTAGACAGAGTAAGAATGAAAGCATAGCCTCTTGGGGACATAAAATAGACGAATTACAGACTGACCTAAGGGAAGCTGCCAGGCGGGTTTGCAAGCCGGAAGAAATATTAGGAACGATTGGCCTCATCAATCACCTGGGAAAGGCCTGCTTCATACAAGGGCTATACAACGAACGCATACAAACAATCGTTCAAAGTAGAGGAGAGTCAATCCTCCTGTCTCAGGCAATCAAATTATCACTGGAGGAAGAAAGCGCTGTTCTTTCAGTGAAAAAAAAATCTCCCACTGCAGCCAATGGGCTCCCCTTGAGGTGCAACAAATGTAACAAGTTAGGCCACATGGCCAATAGATGTTCAATCCCAGATAGGTTCCCCGTTTCCAATGCAAAAGCAATTAATAGCTGTTTTAATTGCAGTCGTGAAGGACACGTCGCTAAAGACTGTCGGCGGAAACCGACGCATAGAGGCGGTTTCGGTAGAGACGCTGACAATACTTGTGGGGGTGTCGGTAGAGACACTCGATATAAGAGCAGTGTCGGTAGAGACACCGAAAATTGAAATAGAGCCCAAGGCAAGGGCTGAATTAGATCGGGAAACAACGGACGGGAGTTGTCGAGCAACCCGACTGCTGCCCGCCGGATCAAGTGAATGGTTGCCTGCAATTCTCGGTCAACGAGTGCAAGGAACATTACAAGTCAAAATTAGACACAATAACTATAAGGGTTGACTTCAGCAGGACAGGAAAGTTGAAATTTCTCATAGATACTGGAGCAGAAATTTCAGGTGTGGAAAGTACCAGTTTGAGACCAGAATTTAGGTATGAATCTACTAAAGGAATTAGCATAAAAGGGATATCTAGTTCGCTTTTGAGAACTGAAGATACTACAAGGTTAAAATTGTTCACACCAACGCATGAAACTACGCACGTATTTCATGTCATGGGAAATGATTTCAGTTATCAGTATGATGGAATTCTAGGTCAGGACTTTTGGAAAAACAATAGAGCCACTATCAATTATTGTGACCGTACAATCACTATGGATGAAGTAATTATGAGTTTCGATAATGAAGTTAAGAAGGCGAACAATAAGTCCCACAAGCTGACCCTGAAAACTCGAACTGAAAGTATTGTACAACTACCCACTAAATCTAAAGGGCTAGGGATAATATCTAAAAGAGAAATCGTACCTGGAGTGTATTTGGCAGAGTCATTGACTGAGGAAATTAATGGATATTGTATTACTAGCATAGTGAACACGCTAGAAAGGAATATTACAATCGTTTCCCCCCACGTTGAACTAGAAGAGATGGAAGATGAATGTGACAGCACTGCTGTAATGCTCCCAAGTTCAGAGGTTGAGACTAAAGACAGATTATCTAAGTTATGAGATGAGTTGAGGACAGATCATTTGAGTAATGAGGAAAGAGAATCTCTCGTCAAAATTTGTGGAGAGTTTCATGATATCTTCCACTTACCCGGTGATACACTGACCTTTACCACTGCTACTGAACACACTATCCCCACTCCAACAATAGATCTGATAAATACCAAGTCTTATACGATACCCGAAATACACAGAAAAGAAGTCCAAAAACAAACGGAACAAATGTTGCGTGATGGAATCATAGTTCCCAGCTCTAGACCTTGGAACTCACCCATCCTAGTAATCCCCAAGAAAGCAGATGTGTCAGGCAAAAAGAAATGGAGGATAGTCGTGGATTTTAGGAAACTTAATGACGTCACAATTGGCGACAGTTTTCCTATACCTGTTATATCAGAAATTCTGGATGCTGTAGGCAAATCCAAATATTTTTCCACTATAGATTGCGCTAGTAGATTTCTGCAGGTACCTGTAAGGCTTGAAGATGAGGCTAAGACAGCCTTTAGTACTAGAGTAGGTCACTTCCAATATACAAGAATGCCTTTTGGTTTGAAGGGAACCCCTGCAACTTTTCAAAGGTTAATGACCACCATCCTTAGTGGCATACAAGGAATTAAATGCCTAGTCTATCTTGACGACGTGGTAGTATTCGGAGAGAACTTAAAAGTACATAATGAGAGACTCTGTGAAGTCTTTAGCAGAATGAGAAGGTATAACATGAAGCTACAACCAGACAAGTGTGAGTTCCTAAGGAAGGAAGTCTCTTATATAGGACATGTCGTAGGGCAGGCAGGCGTAAAACCCGATGAAAAGAGAATAGAAACCATGAAGGAATACCCCGAACCAAGGACCACCCGAGAGCTCAAAGGGTTCCTTGGCCTTGCAGGATATTACAGGAGGTTTATTCCCAATTTTAGTAAAATTGCTAAGCCATTAACGGAACTGCTAAAAAAAGAACACACCCTATGTTTGGAATGACAAAACAAAGGAAGCCTTCAGCTCCCTAAAAACACTGCTAACAACCGAACCCCTACTACAATATCCAGACTTTTCTAAACCTTTCATATTAACCACAGATGCCAGTAACGACGCCATTGGCCAAGGTTCCATAAGAGAGGACCCCCCTATTGCGTATTCAAGTAGCACATTGGATAATGCTGAAAGGAACTATCCCACGATAGAAAAGGAATTACTAGCTATCATGTGGGGGTGTAAATATTTCAGACAATATTTATATGGTAGGAAATTCACCATAGTGACTGACCACTGCCCCCTCACTTGGATATTTAGTGTTAAAGACCCTAGCTCCAGACTTCTGAGATCGCGGTTGAAACTTGAAGAATATGAGTATGAGGTAGTATACAAAAAGATTTCTAACAACACTAACGCAGATGCACTTAGTAGAATACACCTTACTGAAGGTTACACTAACAATCATGAAGTTAAGGTAGGAACAACAAAGGAAGAGAAACAAGCTATTTTTCAGGAAATGCACGATAAGCCAGTTGGAGGTCACCTAGGTATGAATAGAACATATGACAGATTGAAACTTTTTACTTCATGGCTGGGCATGAAGCAAGAGCTAGAAGAATACGTAAGACAGTGTGAAACTTGTCAAAATAATAAGATCACACAAAACAAAACTAAAATGCCTATGAAAATCACAACCACGCCTGAAGTGGTTTGGGAAATTGCACTCTCAAAATTGTCGGCCCCTTAAGTCAAACTTTAGAGGGAAACAAGTATGTTTTGACGTTTCAGGATGAACTATCCAAATACACCCTAGCCATACCAATTGCACAACAAGACGCTATGACTGTAACCAAAGTTTTTGTGGAAAAAGTTATTTTAAAATTTGGTATTCCCCAGATGATACTGACAGATCAAGGTTCAAATCTTTTGAGTGAAATTTTTGCTAATGTTTGTAAGCTTTTGAAAATTAAGAAAATCAAATGCACTGCTTACTGCCCCCAGTGTAACGGAGCTCTAGAGAGACCTCACCGTGTACTGGTTGAATATCTCCGATGTTTCATTCTGGAGGAGCAGAGTAATTGGGATAAATGGCTGCCATACGCCACCACCTTCGTGTTTAACACCACACCTCATACTGCCACGGGATTCACCCCTCATGAATTACTATTTGGTAGGAAACCCAATATACCTGGCATAATACAGAAGGAACCCCCTAAAACCCAGTACACATATGACAACTGTGTTAAGGAATTACAATCTTTATTACAATCCAGCTATCAAATGGCAAGAGCCAGCTGAAATTTGCAGAAAGAAAGCAGCAAAGAATATCACGACAGAAGCATAAATACCCCCTTATTTGCAATTGGGGACAAGGTTTTATTACATGATGAAAGGGTTGGGCGGGGCAGATCAGCCAAACTTTCACCACCATGGATAGGGCCGTACGAAATCATAGATATTGATGATGTAAATATATCATTGAAACTGCCAAGAAATAGAACCCTGAAAGTCCACGCCAATAGACTCCAACCGTTCTTTGGTTGATTACAGGATCGTGACCCCCACGTTAGAACCCCGGACTGTCGTTCTCTTATAGGCTCTGTTGACATCGACTGCCGCCCTTGATGCGACACTTCAAAAATTCAAAGAATCGCCAGGCCTATATTATGATTATATTGGAGAAGCACAGGTATATAATACTGAATGGAGACTTTTGACTTACATCGACCTCCAAGAAGCCAATCAAAATTTAGAGTCTACAAAGAAATGTGCTCAATTATCTATAGAATTTTGTAGGAAACATGAACATACATACTGGATTAATCTTACTGATTGCACAAAAATTACCCATTATATAGACAGACAGATAAGGGAAATAGAAGATTTGAGATTATTGGTTAGACAGTTGATTAGAAATAAGGATGAAGAATGCATGAGATTTAAGAGAGGCGTTTTTAACTTTATAGGAGTTATTAGTAAAATATTATTCGGTACCATGGACAATGAAGACGCTTCCTACTATGCTGAAAAGATTTCAAATTTAGAAAAGGAGCAAATTGATTTTTTGAATCTCTCATAGGTGCAAATAACTGTTGTTAAGTCTACCTTACAATCTTTGAATTCCACCTACTAGTGCTATCTGGAAATGAAAGAATTTTGTTTAAAGGCTTAGAGGAAATGGCCAGACATATAAATGATCATGATGGCAAAATTAAGGAAATGTTTACTGGTACATCCATGCTTCTTATGGTCAATGAACACAGCATGCAATTAGAAAGAGCTTTAAGTGAATGCAGAAGAGAATATGACATATTAATAGACGCAATTCTGAATTCCCAGAAGGGAATATTGCAATCACATATCATAACTCGAGCCCAAATAATGAAACAATTAAAGACTAGCCAAGCTGACATTCCAAGTGAACGGTCATTACCTATTCCACTGAGTGCGACTTATCAGAATTTAATTGTAAACATGATTGACTTAGATGTGTTTATTAAGAATAACTTTCTTGTATATGTAATTTGCTTACCTTTGACAAATCATGTAAATTACAACTTAGATCACATGCTTCCCTTGCCCATCAAAATAAGGAACACCGATAACAGATTTTCATTTATCATACCAGAATGAGAATACTTGTTAATGGATATGGCCAAAAGGTATTATACAAAGTTAAAGGTAAGCGAACTCAAGGAATGTAAACTAATAAGTTCTCGCTACAGAATATGCAAGCAAAATAATCCAGTGCAGTTAACTCATTTGCACGAAGAATGTGAAGTTGAAATGTCACAACCAGTCTGAACAATACCGCCCAGCTGCTCTCAAAGAATTGCTGAAATTAACCAAACAATATGGACCCAGTTAGAGGGTAATGAGTGATTATATGTTGCTCCTCAACCAGATGTACTTACTGTTCTATGTTCCAAACAAGAACCCTCAGATATTGAAACTGTGGGGACAGGAAAACTCATGCTCCACAGTGCGTGTAAGGCTTACGGTTCAAGAATTCTCATCTGGGCCCAAACTATTAAGACATCTAATAATACTGAGAAGGATATTATCCCACCACTATTCCTTGAGTATGCCTGTTGTGTGTCTGAAGGAAGGACTACCAAATTAAATAAAATCCATTTGGAATTGCCTTTGAAAAGTAGAGTAAACCATCTGGAAGAATTACGATTAGTTAGTCACAGGGGTGAGGAGGTAGACAGACTCATTGCTGAACAAGAATGGAAAATTAAGCAATCAAATTTTGATTGCCATTTATCCTTTCTATCGTATGTCGGTATGGTTACCTCCAGTCTTGTTATGATCACTCTTTGTTATTGCTGTTGCTGTAAATGCTGTAAGAGAAGGTTTCCAAAATTTTCCAAATGGTGGAAAGATAACTACCCTTGTACCGCCATAGTCATAAAAACCAAAATAATAAACTCAGTACATTCATCGAGGGAAAGCCTAAGGTTCCCCAGTACCAGGACAGGTAATATACAGAAACAACCTTCCCAAGAAGACACAGTAGAAGAAACCGAATTGGTGTCACTCAGAACAGGTAACAAACAGATGATCCCTTCTGCCAAAAGATGACTTATCACTAACACCTTAAGCATGGAAAATATTATACATCAGAATAAAATGTAATTCTGTGTTTGCATACTAAATGAAGCTATTGTACGTAGATTAAAGGATAGTCTAAGTAAATGTAACTTGATGTAGTATATGATTTGTTAGACAATCTTCAAATAACATGTATACATAGTAGTAGATTGTGCCTAATTGTTTAAAAGAATTAAGCTCTGTTATTGCTTACTCTTTTTCTTTAGGGGGAAGGTGTCATATATGACCAATAATTACATTACAAAATGGAATTCAGGTACATTCAGAATAATTTGTTTCGTCGCCAGTACCAAATCTTGCATCACACGTGGAAGTGGAGACGCTTAGTCTGACGACCTCTTGACCTATAAAGAGATTAGCCTCTCAATTCCGGGAGTGCTACTATGAGACTTTGTCTGTCTCAAAGGGCTGAATAACACGTGTGGAGCTATGATGTTCATATGACGTATAAGTAGAAGTGTAATTTTCGATTATTAATTAGAAATTTCAACCAATAGCTCCACACAGCCACGCCCGAAATCAATGTACAATTTTCACATGACACCTTTCCAAGCCATATATAAGGTAATGTAATTATACTACGACGGAGGACACTTCGTTCAACTCTCGTCGCTAGAACTTCTGAAATTATCTACTGTATATCTTCTCATTACATCATCTGACTTCTCTACAAGTGGTCTTGAAGTAATTCTTAAGTGTCCTAACGGATCCTTCAACAAGACAAATGCGCGGTCTTCCTTCATATCCTGTCTCCAGCTCCCAGGGATATAACATTCTTCGTCCATTACTTTCACAAATATTTTTATCAAGTGAGCTTGATATGCAGTGAAGGCAAATATATTTTTGACTTATCCCCTAAAGCAGGATATGCCACATTCTTCTGACTTGGTGTTGTTTCTGAATGGAGTGGCCACTTTTTTATTCTGTAGTGGCAGTCCCTCGCTCGGCTGTTTCATTCACACTAAAAGCAACAAAATTTAGTGTATCCACCTTGCAGCACAGTCAGCATTGCTGTAACTTTTAGGTCTGCACATATATTCCACCGCCATTCTTCACAGCGTATTGTTTACTGCAAAACCTGAAAGTTCTTGTACGTTCCTTTCATGTGAACTGTGTGAACCAGTGGGATAGAAAGGAATTATTTCCATTGTGGAGTAACACTGCATTTAGACTGACCAAGGATGAATCAGTGAATAGCCTCCATTGCTCAGAGGTGTGTTCAAGTTGCATTTCTTCCTGTAATTCTTGAATGTTACTGCAGCACACTAGGTCACCATTGAGTAATATGTTGGTATGTCTGACTGCCTCTTCCTATAAAATATACTATTACACCTTTCTCAAGAAGATTCCACCACTTAAGAAAGTAGCTGAGCCTTTGTTTTGTAGCTGTGATAAAATGTCATTGTGTTTAGCCTCCTTTTAATTGCAAATTAAAGGAATGCTGAACAGCTGGAAGGAAGCCTTATCAGTTTGAGATATAGTCTGAGACAATATTATTTTAGGTATTTCAGTGACTTAAATAACTAACAATAAATTGAACAGCATGAAAAACCTTTGGCCGAGCCCCCAAATTTCAGTTTTTGGCAATTAAACTGAGGTATCAAATGGTATCACCCAAATGGAGGATGATATAAACATTTTATTCACATGTTCTAGTTTGTAAATTTATTTCCAGTAAAAATCTATCAAAATTACTTCAGGAAGGAAATCTATGCTGACCAGTGTTATCAACAGTCACATTATCATCAGAGTAGAATGGTTCTGTGTTGAATTGAAAATAAACTTTAAAGAACAGGCCTCTCTCTTGTTTAACATGTCATCAGCATCATCATCATCATCATCTCCATTTCTGCTATTATTTCTATTTTTGTTATTTGAATTGCAGAGGTAGCAGAAGTCATTGCCTTTCTGGCTTCAGACAGAAGCTCATATGTGAATGGAGCATCCATAGATGTTAATGGGGGGTAATACTTGTGCAGATTTGAGGTTATCATGGTGGAGAATATGAACATATCATGTAGTTTAGTAGATAGGTATTAATGTTTCAGATAAACTTGCTTCTTCCATCTTCAGGATATAATTATGGGATGGAATAGCAGATTTCCCTCCAAAGTCTTGGCACCTATCTACCAAGCTACTTGATGTCACATCCCACAAGATACAAATTTGAGTACGTTTTTTAATGTTATTTCTTCCCACTGGAAGTAGTTTTCTGAAATGTAATTGCACTGGACCCAGCCCAGGTTCCACAGAAATAAAATATAATTTAAAGATGCCTACTCAGTGCATTGTACGAGTAACTGGTTATGGAATAGATGTCCTTTGTAACTGATTTTCTTAATGTCTGTAATCACAGCTGATATGTGACATTTTTGAGATTCAGGTCTTTTGGGATGGTATGCTTTGTTGGAGTTCCATTCCCCATGTTTTGAAGGCACTACAGCCCTTCAAAACATCGCAGACTGTAACACCAGGGACACAGTGTAACGCCCTTTAAGACATGAATCTTCAGGAATTGATTTGTGTGTCACACGTATAACACACAGCATCCATTATCTGTGGTGTACTTGATACAGTTGTATACACTGTATGTGGACTTGATTTACAACCAGAATGACACTATAAATACCAACAGAGTATACTATTAACAACATACTTATTAAAGAGCCAGAATGTTTCAATGGACTGCCATCCTCAGGGATTAAATGAGGACATTTATAATCATTTCTGTTCGCCTTTGATCTGCAGTGATGGCAGTCCACAGAAACATGTTCGATCATAAACATTCATAGTGTAGTCTGTTGGTTATTTTATAATATTGTACCTTTGTAAATAGTCACAATGTTCTATTCTCATCTGTCTTGGCTTATTCTAAGCAGTGTCCCATGTTTCAGACTACTGTGAACAGGGAATGTATCAGATATATTTACCCTTTAATGTCTGTGACATGGGAATTTAAACCTGCTGTTGCTGTGGTGATTCTGGCCACATTTCAACTCAGGGTCTGTAATATGTATATTAAAAATAAACATGGTGCTGGTCTGGTGGACAATGTGGATATCATAACAGTAGTATGGTCTAGTAGTAATGGTCAAGTATAGGGTTAAGGGAATATAATCTGGAGTATGACTTATGTCCAGTTAATTGAACACAGGTTTGTGTCACTGTTTCAAAATGAGAACATACCATTTTCCCTGAAAATACAAAGTCCCAGCACAACAACCCCCAGCCACAATTTTCAGTGTTCAGGAAAATACCTATCTGCAGTATTTTGCAGTGTGTATGACCTCCTTTTCAGATGATGATGGCAAAGATTTGTAATCTCATATTCTGAGTTTATTCCTGACATCATTCCCTATCACACATGTCATTTGGATATGGGTCCAATCCTCAGGGCTTTCCAAGGAATGGGTATTTGAATTAATAATAATAATAATAATAATAATAATTTACTGCAATTGGGTTGTTACCTGGTGGCAATGGTTATTTTACATGTAAACAAACATGAAATTGGTTACTACTAAATGTAAGTTGGGAGGGCTACATGAGAAGCATGTAGTGGCAACTTGGAATCTTGGGAACCATCTCAGCATTTACTTTTAGGCACAGGGAAACCAAGAAAAACCTGTGTCGAGATGGCCGGTCGCAGGACCTGTTGCATGAAAAAAGTAAACCGTTTTCGTTTATCAGAGCTTACCTGTAAATGTCTTTTTACAATAATGGTGTGAAGTGGCCATGTTCAGCTTGGGTCACATTCTGGTTGGTTTTGCTACAGAATATGTAATGAAAGAAATGGTGGATGAACATAAACTGGATGCAAAAGATGAAGAGCTTTGTTACTGTTAGACAGTGCATGGTGGGGAAATCATACATCATTTCTTGATATATTACAACTGAGAACTGGACCCATCTTCATGTGACATTTTGAGTCAGAATGGCATCAGGAATAAGCTCCTGAAGCAGTGACAAAGTAATGAAACACTTTGTATATTATGTACAGTACATCTTCTGTAAAATTGTTTTATTATATTACTGGAAACAGATTAAACAAAATGTACATGGCGAGCTCCAATCACTTCTTACGTTTTAGTTTTTTGGCACGAATGTGAGCCTTGTAATGTGTCTTCCTTCGCTCCTCAATGATTTCTTTGTACCGCTTTTTGTTGTACCTCTTGAAGTCTGAGTCTGCCAAAAGCTCTTCAACTATGGTTCTCTTCCTTTCTTTTTTGGGTACTCTGCTGTGATAGAAATCTGCTGGGCTATCAACCACTTTCCCAACCTGTCAACAAGACATTTTTGGTTGTTAGGGCAGTGAATACAAAGATTGGAGCCTTCTGGAATGGTGACACCAAGTCGTGTGGTAGACAGGAACCACTGTTTTGGAGGCACCTGCAGATTTCATCTTTAGGGTGTAAGAAATGTTCTATCCTGAAGATGGAAGGGGCAGTATCCACAGACATATGGATCTGGTAGTCTGGGGAATGACAATGGACTCACATTTAGAGGGTTTTGTTCAGTCCATGGTCAAATCTTTGTATGGATTATTCTGCTCACAGACTCAAAGAAATGTAAAGCTCTGGGAATGTGAAAAATGCCACATTTAGGAATCAGTGTTAGGTTGTGGGTCCCTTCTGTCAACCATCATTCTCATAATCACCCTATCACTGGAGGGTAAGAATATTGACGCAGTTCATTGTCACACAAAGACGAAACATGCTACTTATTAAGTTGGCTCAAGCTGTAATAATTCTGACTTATTTGAGAGGTCCGTTGTTTTAATCTCTGCAAGGACAAAGATTATACTACTTGTGGGTCTTCATAGTTTTCCTCAGTCTACCTGGAGAAATTCTAGGTTAGTACATGAAATTAGGCCACAACCACTTCCTTCCACATCCTTTCCAATTCATTATTATTTAGATCATCCTGCAACTGGATGCTGTGCAGTCTGAGGATCAAGAGAACTGTCATATAAACCATAACTAAGTAAATAACACCTATATGGGATGTACCTGGAAATATTTTGGCAACACTTTGAGGTCATTCTTCTTGTAGAAGTGTTTTGGGTCGAGAACAGACCGCATCCGCAGAACCTCCAAGTCATTTTTCAGTTCATCAGTCAGCTCTGTGGCTGGCATGTTGAACCATTTGCTTCCTTTTGTAAGTTCGCGTTCTTTCTGTAGAAATTAGAAATAATCTCATAAGTGCCGAGATTGAAATGACTTTTTTTTTAATGAAAAGTGAATATTATTCATGGAGGAGACACCTGTCACATTTAACTAAACGAACCTTTCTTTTCTTCTGCAGTATTCTGTCACTTTCTAGATATGCTGGCACTGACTCCAGCTTTTCAAAACCTGGTGTAATGACGCTCTTCTTCAGAACATCATCAACCTTAGTGAATTTCCGTGCCTCCTTATCTACTGCTGCTCCCTTCTTCTGAGTCAAGTGAATATCCAGGTATGATTCATTCATAGAATAATCTTGCACCTCCTCTTTCTTGGAACTGGAACTAATAATTCATTATTATTTTATATTTTCAAAATACTGCATGCATGGGGCGGAGGGGTTGGGGGAGAGGCATTATATAAATAATCTTAAGTGTGTCGAATGACAAAGACCTGATGACGGCCACTACCGGCCGAAACATGTAGTCTTTTGACCTAGAATATAACTTTTTATACATGGGACCGTGCATCGTGAATCGAATTTAATAATTTTCCAACAAGATGCGACTTAATTCAGTTTATTACATTTCTGTAGGCAGCTCTGCATGTTTTGGGTGTTAACACCCATCATCAGGAGCTTGTACAACTGTAAATACAGCTTCTGGTATTGATTAACCGGATCTACTACCATCCACTCTCGTTGTTGAGTTGGAACTGATTCATGAATCAGTTCCAACTCAACAACGAAAGCGGATCAGCTGTACCAGCTCCTGATGATGGGTGTCAACACCTGAAACATGTAGAGCTGCCTACAGAAATGTAATGAACTGAATAAGTCGCATCTTGGTGGACAATTATTAAATTCTAGAATGTAACATCTAATTAAACAATAGTTGTGTTATTGACTTCATACCTACTGCTAGTTTATACTACACAACGGGGATGGCACAGTTCAGATTTAGATGTACTCTGATGCACATCAGACAGTAAAATGCATCCAACTCATTAAATACACAGCTGTGTAGGCAGAAGCATAGTGCATGTTTTTTTTTAAATTGCAGATCAAACTGAAACATCTTATGTCACATTTGAGGTTCTCATGGCAGTGAACATAAAGGGAGACTGTGGTCTTCTGGGTTGTTGCACTCTGTACTTTAGTACACAGGTACCAGCTTTTCAGAGGAACGCACTGCACTGAGCGTGGGGACAGGAAGTTCCTTTGAATTGTTTGTTACCTACTGTCAAACTGCATGATGTTAAATGCCAAAAAATGGTAGTCTTCAAACACCTTACCTGCAATAGTGAGGTAAATTCAGTCAGAAAACACAACTATAATTGCATGCTAGATGGTATTTATTAGCAAGTAAATAACTGCATGTTTCGGCCTATAGTGGCCATCTTCAGGTTATTACAATTTTGCCCAAAAAGTGTCTCATATATATATGTGTATACTGCGTGGTGATGTTGAGACATATATATATGACACTTTTTGAGCAAAACTGTAATGTAGGCCGAAACATGTAGTTATTTACTTGATAATAAATACCATCATCTAGCATACAATTATAGTTGTGTTTTCTGACTGAATTTACCTCACTATTAGTCTTTCACACATAACGGGGATGACACACCTCAGAATCAGGACCTTACCTGCAACTTTTAACAGTTTCTTGCCT
>Ga0123355_10009911_pt1 | contig 14544 bp, 15 predicted proteins | sample TergutEmb28metaG_3_FD_89872 | JGI IMG/M metagenome (GOLD analysis project Ga0123355, IMG submission 89872) | Embiratermes neotenicus P1 segment gut microbial communities from Petit-Saut dam, French Guiana - Emb289 P1 | ecosystem: Host-associated > Arthropoda: Insects > Digestive system > Gut ...
CTGTGAAGTGGACAACATTGCAAAAACCATGCTGGGCGGCGTAGGCCTCCAACATGGTTTTCTGGTTTTGGATCGAGCCGCTCTCGCCAACACGATCATCGTCTTGGCTCAAACGCTCATATAGGGCTGTGATCTTTGTCTGCTTACTCATAGGGTACTCCCTCCGAGCAAGCGGCTCATTTGCAGTGACTGCATTATACCATAAATCCGAGGACAATTCAAGCTTTTCCCACCCCCTCCGCCGCAATCTCGTTCTTCATTATGCGTAGAATCTTATCCTCAATCGCCTCTCTGCCGGTTTCGCTAAAATACACCCACACCCGATAATTCGTGTTGCCGATCCGCCTTGTAAATCGCCTCCCTTCATGATAAACTTGTGTTGTAGGTTTGTTCCTGCCATCGTAATCCGTTCTCCCTCTTGTTGTTCGTATAACCAGGCTCCTTCCGCGCGCTTGGCGCAATGAGATAAGGGTACTCTGCCGTGCTCGACAAAATACCCCTCCATATATATAGGGACTTTAAGCCCGATTTCGGAACTGTTTTTGGCAAAGATGAAAAATATTTTTTTCGTGGGCGGTGAAAGCATTGAAAACACAGATTGACCATTTAGTGATTCGATATGAAACACACCGTGTTGCTTTGCTCCGCCTGGAAGAAGCCGCCCGTACAGAAAAGGATTTCGAGAAGGTAATCAAAGAGTGGGATAGAATTGATCGCAACCGCGAAGATAAAGAGGAAAAGAAAGAAGACAATTGGAATCCCAACATATTGGAGCAAATGATAGAGGACTTTGAAGAACACAATGTGTTCCCACGACCACAAGCACATGTCTGGTGGCGGCAGTTGCAGAGCGGGAATTTTATTGACAAGATTTTCGACTGTCCTCATGAGATTGCCGAGCTTACAAGCCACAAAAAGGTGTCTTACGCCATCAAGACCTTAAAGGCAGAGCAGAAAGAGGTGCTCTACTACCGGACGGTTCGTCAATGGTCGCCACAGCGCATTGCCGCCTATCGTGGACAATCTGACCGCAACATTCGTAAGCTCTACGCCACGCTGATTGCCAAAATACATCGTGAAATGGAGAAGATACCGGATGAAAAACCTATTCCAAAAGACCAGCTCTCACTGGATCCGCTACAGCGAATATGTAGAGCGAAAAGCTGACGATGGCACAATCTACATCACACCGGCATCGAGTGCTAAGCCTATCATTTGCGACCCCTTGGAGAAGACCCAGCAGATGGTGCTCGACGCCCTCAATGTCGGTATGCTTCAAATGCAAAAAGCGGAAGATGAAATAGTCAAGGCGGCACTGATGGGCTTTGTTTCCAAATACGGGCTGCTCGGATTTATGACAGCCCTGCCGACTACACCGCGCTTTACAGAGTACGATGCCGTTTACCTGCCGAAAAACCACTTTATCAGAGCAGAATCCATGCTGATGATGGAATATATCGGCCAATTCTTTCCCTTTGAAAAGCCCGATATTCACGCCGGAAAAGACGTGGAGTTTTCGTGGAGTTTTGATTCCACTAATCATGATAAAGACATGATGGCGCTTGCGCTGGCTTTTGAAGATTGCCCGATGGCGCAAAATATGAGCTTCCAGCGAGAGTACGCTGAGCCCTATGACTGGCTGGCAACGCAGTTTAAGGATTGGGCCTTTACCTTTGTGGCAAGCTATCTCTACTACGTCGACAAGGAAAAGGTTGACGAAGAAGATTTGATTGGATATAGTTTAGGTGTGGCAGCCTTCGGCGGCATTGCGCCGACTTATCATATTGAGCTACTTGATAGGCCGACCATCGTTTGGGATTTCCACTCACTGTTGCTCGGCATCCAGATGATGTTTAGTTTTATGTTGACGGATGAAAAAAGCCCGCTCCGCCTGTGTAAGCAATGCGAAACGGTGTTCTTGGGCACTCGGGCTGATGCGAAGTTTTGTAGCCCGAGATGCAAAAATCTGTACGGTGTGGATAAGCACAGAAGGAAAGAGAGCAGAGGGTAAGCAACGAATTGTTACTCACCCTCCCGGCTATACATAGATTAGTTCACCTAAAATGATTTCCTCTGCCGCTTGCCTGATATTGCTCATTAGACCGATCCACTGCATTTGATCGGTAGCTTTGAGGGCTTCCATTACGCCCTGCTGTGCCGCCATCTGTGTGACTAGGCTCTCCATCCGCTCGTTTGCGGTCTGATCTATCTCTGCCAGATGCTGATGGAGTGTGCAGGTTGTCAGCAGGTTCGTATACAAAATCCTGCGATGTCGTTGTAGGTAGCGGTGGCGTAGCCGCCCATATTTGCCGATGGATATTGTTTCTTCGGCTGGTAAGCTTAGGTTAGGGACTTGGTAATCGCCCTCGATTCGATAGGTTAATTCCATGCGTTTGGCCTCCTTATGCGGTGATTCTTCCTTGCTATCTCGCGCAGCTTTACTCTGCTTCGTATCACCCGCCTCTCCGCAAAGCATTGGTATCACTGCAAATGAGCCGCTTACTCTGCTGTTTTAGTGGTGGGTTTATCACGTCCACCCCTTTACAGAGTACACCTTTTGGATACTTTTTTTGGGCGAAAGCAAAAAAAGTATCGCCGCCAGCAGGCATGCCGGGATAAAAATTACGCTTTAACGCAAAGAACCGGGACACCAAGAACAACACTTTCGTCTGTATTGCCGTGGAGGACATACATGGAAAACAAGTATTTTGACGAGCTCTTGGCAGGAATTACCAAGAAGTACAATTTTTGGCTAGATAGACCTAGTGATGAAGAGCATATGGCATACCTGAAGTCAGATGCAAACTTAGAAATTTGCAAGCCGCATATTCTTGAGTGTGAGCGGCTTGCGCGTATAATCAATGCGTATGCTCCCCAGCTTCAAGCTTTGAAGGATAAAGCGAGCCAAGAGGTTGTAACTGAAGAATATGGAACAGGCGGCGAGATTTTGCATCGGGGCTTTTATTGTCCAAGTCCAGTGATCGACATTGTCATTGGAAAAGGCAAGCGCGGGAAGGTGTTACGCCGCATGACAAAAAAGAGTAGGCCCACCTACAGGTATGGATTCAATGCAGATGAACATTTGAGCCTTATTACGGATTTTCGCCATGATATTGATGCGATTGGTACAGAAATCATTATTCGAGAAGAAGAAAAAGAAATTGGGATAGGATTTCAAGAGTGGGAAGGAAAACAGCGGTTAGAGCAAGTGTCTGAGTGTGTTTATTGCGGTGATCAGCTCAGCACATATACTGTGGGTCAATACTTTGACTTTGGTTTCGAAAACCGCATGACGGGCTATAGAAAGGAAGCGTATGTGCATTCAGATGAAGGATTGCACACCGTCTATGTATATGATTTTATGGAAGCGTTAAAACCCAATCCGTTTTCGAGAGGATTTCCAGAGGGGCGGGGGCCTTCACTAGGTCATCTAGAGTATAAATTCAAGCATGAGGGTGGATATTTATCGCAGTTCGCTGTTGTCGACCACCCGGGGAGTTCGATGAGGTTGGAACCTATCTGGGATGGGCTGGTGTACGATATTAGGATTAAACGGAAGGTTTGATTTTCCACCTATCGCGGGCTTGTTATGATCATACCCCGTGGTATGTGATCCACCCCACCCAAGAATAGGGCCTTTTATCCCGGCGCGCTTTGTGGTACAATGATAGCCTAACTTCCAAGTGAGAGGTATTACCAGATGCATGTGGAAAAAGAGATCTCCCGGGATACGGTGTATGCGGGGCGGTTGGTGAATGTGCGGCACGACGTGGCTGAGATCGCAGACGGTCAGCATGTGGGCCGGGTGGTGGTGGAGCATCCCGGGGGGGTCTGTATCATCCCGGTAGACGCTGACAACAACTGCTGGTGTGTACGGCAGTTTCGCTATCCCTTTATGGAAGAACTCCTAGAGTTCCCCGCAGGGAAATTGGAGTTGGGGGAAGACCCCTTCGAATGCGCCATTCGGGAATTAGCCGAGGAGACGGGGCTCTCTGCGGGTCAAGTGATCTACCTTGGCCCCATCTATCCCTCTCCCGGGTATTTAAACGAGATCCTGCACCTCTATCTGGCCCTAGACCTAAGCCTGGGGGAGGCCTCGCCGGATGAGGGGGAATTTTTGACAGTTGAGCAAATCCCCATGGATACGCTGTTAGAGATGGCCGCTGCGGGTAATATCCCCGACGCTAAGACGGCCCTGGGTATTTTCCGCGCTGCGGCATATTTAAAGCAGTAGTGGAGGTAAGGTATGGCTAAGACGATTTTAATCATCGAGGACGAAAAGGCCATCATGGATATCCTGACCTTAAACCTGGGCATGGCAGGCTATCAGACCATCACGGCCTCGGACGGGAAAAGCGGGTTGGAACTGGCCCTCAGTGAAAACCCTGACCTGATTCTGCTCGATGTGATGCTCCCCTATATGGACGGGTTCGACGTCTGCCGGGAGATCCGGGCGAACAATAAGCTCACCCCCATCCTCATGCTCACCGCCCGGGAGGAGGAACGGGATATGGTCTGCGGCTTAGAGCTCGGCGCAGACGACTATATCACCAAACCCTTTTCCGTCCGCGCCCTCTTGGCCCGGGTCAAGACAAACATTCGCCGGGGCGCGGGGCCCGCTCCGCAGACGGCAGACGGCGGGGGGCTTGAACTGGGCAGATTTGCCTTAGATTTAAGCGCAGGCCAGGTTTACAAAGACGGGCAGCCTGTGGATTTGACGCAGAAAGAGTATCGTCTGCTCCGCTGTCTCACGACAACGCCCGGCCGGGTGTTATCCCGAGAGGCCCTCATGCAAGAGGTCTGGCAGTACGAATACTACGGTGACCTGCGGGCTGTGGACGTGGCTATCTGCCGTCTGCGGGAAAAAGTAGAGGACGACGCGGCCCATCCCCAGTACATCGTGACCAAGCGTGGCGCCGGCTACTACTTCCATCTGCCTGAAGGTGACACGGCGCCATGATGAAACGAAGTCTCCACCTCAAACTTAGCCTGATTATGATCTTGGTGATTATACTGCTCATTGTTGTGGTCAGCGCTTTTCTGATTCGCGGGGTGACAAACTTCTATATCGAGGAGTTTTACACCCAGATGCAAGGCTTTTTCGGTGACCCGGACATCGCGCACCGCCTGCAGAGTACCCAGGGCACAGCGGAACAGACAGATTACCAAGTTCTGCGGGATTGGCTCGGCCTCTACTCCGGGCGGCTGGGTATCCTGTACGGCATCCGATATTTCTATGTGCTAGACGGCAGGACGGGGGCTTTCCTCGCGGGCTCTGAGGTTCCGGAAGCGGGTGGTTTTCGGGTCACGCCCAACGTGCTCCGCGCCTTGGCCGGTGAGCCGGGAGACCGGAGCGACAGGCGCTTAGACTTCATGGATGTGGCCCTGCCCATTACCACGGTAGATGGGAATACATATATTATCCAGATCTTAGATACCAAGCAGACGGCGGCAGACCTCTCGGACAGCCTCTTTGCTATCATCCTGCGTACAGCGGTGATCGGGCTGGGAATCTCCATTCTGCTCAGCTTTATCCTCAGCAAGACCTTGGTGGTTCCCATCCAGAGCCTCACCCGGGCCGCTGAGCGGGTAGCTGAGGGGGATTTCTCCCGCCGGATTGACGACAGCGCCTCAGATGAAATCGGGGAACTGGCCCACACCTTCAACAACATGGCCGGTCAACTCAAAGAGACAGTGGCGCAATTAGAACAGGCGGCTGAGCGGCAGAAGGAATTTGTCGCCAATGTCTCCCATGAACTGCGCACCCCCCTTACCAGCGTCCGCAGTTACGCGGAAACGCTCTTGGAGAGCCCGGCTCTCGTGGAAGAGACCCGGCACGATCTCTTACAGGTGGTAGTGGAGGAGAGTGACCGCATGACGCGGATCGTCTCCGACCTTCTGACCCTGGCCCAGTTAGACGGCCAAATATCCCCCCTGGCTATGGAGACCTTCCCCTTTGCGGCGGTGACCCAACGGGCCGTCCGCGCCGTACAGCCCTTAGCGGAGGAGAAACACATCTCGGTCACAGAGCATATCCCAGCCCAGATGCCAAGCCTATACGGCTACAGACCCGGGGTGGAGCAGATCGTACTCAACATCGTCTCCAACGCCGTCAAGTACACCCAGCGCGGGGGAGCGGTCTCTCTCACAGTTGCAGAGGATGGGGTGCATTTGCGGCTCACCGTGCAAGATAACGGCCCCGGTATTCCCGAGGCAGATTTAGATCGGATATTCGAACGCTTTTACCGGGTGGATAAAGGCAGGAGCCGGGAACTCGGCGGCACGGGCTTAGGCCTGGGCATCGCCCGGGAGATGGCCAGGCGCGCCGGGGGCGACATTACCTTAGAGAGCGCCTTAGGGCGCGGCACAACTGTGACAATCATCCTGCCACTGGAGGATCAGCGAAGTGGAGCTCATGAGACGAAATAAAGAGCGGATCAAGACCCTGGCCATACTCGTTCTGAGTGTGAGCGCCATATTCTTGGGTCTGGCAACAGGGCTCTTTGAAACTCAAATCCCCGGGGGCGGGCAGACTGTTTCCAACTGGGAATCTGCCGCCGCCCCGGGAGACATTGTCCCTGCGGCCCGCCCCACGGCGGCAATGACCACCCTGGCCGCCGGCAGCCACCAAGGCCATCAGATGGGGGCAGGGCTCCTGGCCCTCTATGAACTGTTTGCCGGCGATTTGGGGGAGGCCTTAGGCTCCTCCGGCCCGCCCGCACAGGTCACACGAGAGGCGTGGGAGTCAGCCCTCTCCGCGCCGGGGGTGTTCTTTCACTATGATCTGGCCCTACCCGGGGCAGTGCTGGCCCATTGGCTGGGAACAGAGGCGGGCAATGCCACAGGGCTGATGCAACTACTCTACCTCTCCGCCGGGGAGGAGACGGTGTACCTGTACTTTATGGGCCCAGACGGCGTCCCCTATCGGAGCGAGACCGCCGCAAGCCCCGAGGCCCTGCGGGGAAGCCTGGATCGCTTAGAGGCAAACGGCGCGCGCTACGGCTTCCAAGACGCCGTATACACAGGGCCGGAACCTGACACCATCCTGCTCCTCAGTTATGATGAGATCCCGCTCATTTACGGCCATAACGCCATCGGCGCGATTTACGGGCAGATGGAGGCATTTCTCGGCCATCTGGGTCTCAACCCCGCTCTGGTTCGCTACATGGATGAAGCGGGGGGCCGCACCATCGTAGAAGACGGCGCCACCCTCCGCTTAAACGAAAACGGTATGATTACCTTTCTATGCCGCGATGATAGCCCACGGCTCACAGTTCTATCAGAGGGTTTGCCTGACCTGGCAGGGGCCATAGAGACCGCGCGGCGGATCATTTCACGCCTGGGCTTCTCCGCCGGAGAGGCCGAGCTGCTATTGACAGACTGGAGCTATGGGGGAGAGACTTTTATCTTGCAGTTTCGCTACTACATAGACGGTCTGCCCATTTGGACGGAATACCCGGCGGCGACAGTTGTCATCAGCGGGCGCTATATCCGGGACATCAGCTTTCTGGCGCGGAGCTTTTATCGCAGCGGCCGCTATGGGGCCGTGCTCCCGAAGACCCAGGCCGCCGCTGCCGCCGCCGAGGCCCGCCTACAGCTCTCCTATGCCCCGCCGGGAGCGGATCCCTCTCTGGGCCGGGAGCCTGTAGAGTTTCTCCCCCAATGGCTCTTAGTGGGAGGGTCTCTCCATGGATAGGGCGCGGATTAAGACTTTCATCCTGTTCCTCTTAGCGGTGGTCAACCTGATTTTTCTGGCTTTGATCGGCATCGATCGAATCCAGACAGTGCGGCTGATCAGCGAAGCCCGGACAGAGCTTATCTGGGCCCTAGACGGCATGGGCATCCACATCGACTACGAGGCCATCCCCGACTGGACGGCTCAAACCGTCTACGTACTCAGCCGGGACATTGAGCGGGAGACAGAGGTGGCGTCAGGGATTTTGGGTACACCCATGGAATCCCAGCACGTGGGGGGCGGGATCTATCGCTGGCTTGGCCCCTATGGCGAGGGGCACACCCGCCTGAGTTCTTTTTGGTTCGATTTGGCGGATCAGGGGTTTTCCGGCCCGAGAGCGGACACGGAAGAACTCCTCCGCCAGATGGGTCTTACAGCTCAGTTTATCAATACAATTACGCACCCCAATCATGTGTTGCTGATGTATATCCTCACCATAGATGACGGTCTGCCGGTGTTGGGCAGTCAGATCAGCTTCCATTTTAGCGGGGACTACCTGCAAGCATTCGGCGGCACAATGCTCTGGGGCACGCGGCAGGGCTACACAGTGGGACAGCAGTTAGATGTAACCACGGCCCTCATCGCACTGGGGGGCCATTTGCAAGATCATGACATAAGCCGGTTTTATCAGGTGGAGATCGGGTACTATCTCGTAGACAGCCGTGAGCTCCGCCCCGTCTGGGTGGTGACAACTGACGGCGGGATATTCTCGGTGGATCGACTGAGTGGAGAGATACGATGAAAAAAGAGAACAGACAAATCGCCAATAACCGCAAGGCCTTCCATGACTATTTCGTGGAAGAGCGCTTTGAGGCGGGCATCGCCCTCCACGGAACAGAGGTGAAATCCCTGCGCCAGGGCGCCGTGAACCTCAAGGAGGCCTTTTGCCACGTAAAAAACGGTGAGCTCTTCGTGGCCGGAATGCACATCTCCCCCTATGAGAAGGGAAACATCTTTAACCGGGATCCCCTGCGGCCGAAGAAACTGCTCATGCATAGGCGCGAGATATCCAGACTCTACGGTAAGGTCAAACAGGAGGGTTATGCCCTCATCCCCCTGAGCCTGTATTTCAAGGGTCCCCTGGTGAAGATGGAGATCGGGCTCTGCAAGGGTAAAAAGCTCCACGACAAGCGGGAGACCCAGGCGGGGAAAGATGCCCGCCGGGATATGGAACGGTCGATGAAGGAGCGCACCCGGTAGGGGGCACTATCATCTGCAACATTTTGTAGGGCGCGGCGACCCGACGCGCCACTATCCCGTTTTGCAATACCACGAAGCGGCGCGTCGGGTCGCCGCGCCCTACAAAAGATGTTCAACCAAATTTTAGGAGGTACATATACATGGCACAGCATCCAACAGTCACATTCGAGATGGAAGACGGCGGCGTCTTCACGGCGGAGCTCTACCCGGAGGTCGCGCCCAACACGGTTCGAAACTTCATCGCCTTGGTCAAAGAGGGCTATTACAACGGCCTGATCTTCCACCGGGTGATCCCCGGCTTTATGATCCAGGGCGGCTGTCCCATGGGCGAGGGTTACGGCAACCCCGGCTACTCCATCCGGGGCGAGTTTGACGCCAACGGCTTTGAGAACGATCTCCAGCACGATGTGGGTGTCCTCTCCATGGCCAGAAGCCAACATCCGGACTCGGCGGGCAGTCAATTTTTTGTTATGCACGCACCCTCTCCCCACCTAGATGGCGAGTACGCCGCCTTCGGCCGGGTCATCGATGGCCAGGACGTGGTGGATCAGATTGCCCTGACTCCCAGAAACCACTCCGATAAGCCGGATACCCCCCAGGTGATGAAGCAGGTCACCGTAGAGACCCACGGCGTAGACTATCCGGAGCCGGAGAAGCTGTAATGTATTGCAGAAACTGCGGAAACCAGCTCACAGAAGGGTCTGTTTTCTGCGGACACTGCGGCGCGGTCTCAAATACAGAGCAGGTTATCTTTGTCCAGCGGGTGAAGCCGCAATTTTATACCGCTGGGTTTGTCCTGGGCATCTTATCCATCTGCCTGGCTCACGTCGGTGTCATTCTGGGTGTCATTGGGTTACCTCTTGCGTGTATCAGCAAGAGAAAAAGCGCCATTATCCTGAATATCATTGGCTTAGTTTGGGGCATCTCGATCTGGGTATTTCTCATATGGATCATCCCAACAATCGAACCCTATGAGTGGCCGCAAGCTACAAGCCTGATACAATACCTCGGCACACTGTCAGCCAGATTGTCATAAGCGCCCAAGAACCCATCCCAACAAACCGGAGAAACCATAGGAGGCTACATATGTATTGCAGAAATTGCGGGAACTGGCTCGCACAAGGATCCGCTTTTTGCGGACACTGCGGCGCTGTCGCCCAGACAGAGCAGGTTGTTTTCGTCCAGACTCAGAGAAGCAAACCGCAATTTCATAGCGCCGGTTTTGTCCTGGGCCTCTTATCCATCTGCCTACTCTGGACCTGGGGCGCGGGAATCATTTTGGGCATCATCGGGCTACCCCTAGCGTGTATCAGCAAGCGGAAAAGTTCCATCATCCTCAGTGCAATCGGCATCGTTCTAGGCATCGCGTTTATTGTCTTCTTTGTCTGGTTAATCGCAAACGAAATCCAACAAGACTGGCCCCAACAATGGCCACCCTATCCGTCGCTGATCCAATATCTTAGGCCGACGCTGTAATACGGGGGTAAAGCAAACAAGTGACAGAATCGAACCGCGGCGCGACGCAGGCGCCGCGCCCTGCGAAGGGCCCCGCAGGATGGTGCAGGGGCGGCAATCTGCCACCCGCACCCCCTCCTCGGAACCTGCGGGCGGCAGACTGCCGCCCCTACAAGCCATACCATATGTGTGTTGCGAAGCGCCCAGGGGCGCATCCCCTATATAGAGGCCCAACACATTTCGCCCCTCTCGACAAAATTTCCCCCTAGCCAAACAACCCAATCTATGCTATACTAACCTTCCAACTCACTTCCCTTGACCCTATCCCTTAGCCTCGCCGAAGGCTAGGGGGATCCCAAAAGGGGGACTAGTCCCCCTTTTGAGGTCGCGCGTGAGCGAAGCGAACCCATGTTTTCCGCAGAAAACATCGCGACCCTGGGGCTGTACTGGGTTTCGACGGGGGTGTGGAGCTTGGAGTAGCGGGCGGATGCGCCTACCATCCTTAAAATGGGCATCTTTATAAATTAAAGAACACTGATAGAACTCAACTGGTAGCCGCTTAAGGCCGCCCATCCCAGCCGGAGGGCCCACGGGCCGGTACGGGGTGTAATTTTAAGTGGGGACCGTGCGTGCGGTAAGCTTTGCCCGCACCATGCATCATGAAGCTACCAAACCCGGAAGCTTGACGGCTTAGCGTCCGGGTAAGGGAATGGAAACAACCGTCTGCGCCCGGAGAATCTCCCTGTAAAACGCTCTCGGACGGGGGTTCAACTCCCCCCAGCTCCACCAAATGACCCAAAGACGAACCGCTACTGTTATTGGTAGCGGTTTTGTTTTTATAGGGATACGATTTTGTGGTTGAAAATATTGTCAGCTTTTGGTATGGTAACAGCAAACCAACAAGGGTAAAGTAGACGAGGTGCAAACATGAAAGTTGTTGCGGAGTATAGAGCGGAGTATAGAGATGAATACCGAAGAAAGACGCTTCTCTTTTTCGGAGACAGTTTGGAACTAATCGGTAGTGCGGTCTTAATGAACCCTGGCGACGCAAAACCACTTAGAGACGCCGATAAGCAGCTTGTAGATGATTTTTATCGGCATAATTTCTCCTTTCCCGATGAAAAAATACATGAACCTGGATGGAAGTGGAAGGAATATGAGGATGATTCAACGATGCGTTTGCTGAAAGAAGTATTTGATGGATCTCGCATTAGGACGCAAGGCCGAATTGAACGGTGTAATTCAGCTATTTAACTGTTTCTACATAAAAGACCCAGTTTTGGAAAGTGCTGCAAAAAAATTCCCTGCCTGTAAGTTCAAATTTGATGAAAAACAGTTTTTCCGTGATAGACCTGTCTTCTTCGGTTGGGGTAGGGATAAATCTGTTCAGAAAAAGGGAAAAGAAATATTTGGCGATTATGAAATAAACTGCCCTGACGTATACAACCTCGATTATTCCGAGAATAAATTTTATCACCCAAAAGGGATAGACCGTATACTAAAAGATCCGCGTCGTAGCGATGAAATGAAGGCGCAGATTCAAAAACAGTTAGAGGCATTTCATCATTGGGTTAACGAAGATAAAACTGATTAGAAAGGCGTAAGGCCTACTTGCCGTTAGCTAGCGGACAAGTATAACACACTAGGCTTTGCTACGCAAAATCGTGTGCTAAAGAGGACGCCCACAGTTTACGCTTGGTTGCGCCTGTTCCACCAGTCCGAAAGGGCCCGTCTGAGGCCCTTTCGGTTTTTATTTTTCCTTGAAATCCCTAGACTTTACTGGCCCTAGGCTCTTTTGTTGTGGAAATCATTTGTCTTTATTTGCTATTCAAGAAAAGAGAGCGATAGTCATTTGTAGCCAAAAACGAGAACGGCATATCGCCATTCTCGTTTTTGGTTTTAGACTTTTGTAGAAGTATAGTTTTGATGTTATTTCAGCCTATCAACTTCCCTTAAATCCTTGATTTCGTTGCGTTTCCCAAAAAATTCTGTATCATCACTTGTATCCTAATAAGCTATGACCTCTTTGGTGCTTCTGCCGTCACCCTAACAGACAACACTCTATTTTCCTATGGACATTAAATAATCTTCCAACTTTGACAACATGTAATCAGAAGGATCTTCGCCATCTTTTTTCATTTTAATCATGTAGATCAGGTCCTGGTCGGTTAGATCAATGATTAATTTCTTATGCTCTTTTAAGCTTCCGAGTGCCGCGCTTTTTGCCCCAGCATCAAACCCCTCTCTTGATATAATAAACGCTACGTTGCGTAGAGCAGCATCAAACAGATATTTTTCCGTTGTATAAATCAGATTTTGTGATATTTGGTCCTTATAATTTTTATACTCGAATACAACAAAATTCGTGTTATAAAATTTAATTAAAAATCTCCAAAATGCTGTTGTCCCTTTCAGGGCACATAACATGTCCATCCGAAATAAATTATCTGAAGTTTTATGTTGTTGTACTTTTTTTGAAAATTCAGAAGCAAATAAATAATTTACGATGTCTGTACAAATATGTTCAAATTCTAGATAAGCTTTTTTTGTTTTCCCGGGCTGGCACACATCTAATCTAATAATGAGATCATCTGCAACAGCCTCGTCCTCTGCTTTATCTCGGCTTTTTTGCATATTTTCCATCATACCGAATAAGCTTTGATCCGGTTCTATGTAAGGGATATTTTCTATAGAATAGGGCAGTAATTGCGCCAGATGCTCTAAGCGTCCTAAATTGTTTTGCGACAAATAGAGCAAATTTGCCACATCCAGTACGTGTATATTATATTGTTTCAAAAAGCGTTCTTTTAACAAAGGCTCCACTAAACAAAAAGCAATCAGACAAAAATCTACAGAAACATGATTTTTTCTTGTTGAGAAAGATTCAGTGATTTCCGTTTGATATTTTCTAATTCGAACAACTGCGTCTTCAAGTATTGTGCTCGACACATTAATACTGCGATATGTTTTAACTTCTACGACAATAAAACGATTATCTTTTTGCATTATGATGTCCGGGCAATAACTCAAATTTTTATCTATAAATTTTCGTTCCTTTTGAACCTCTTCCATGCCATTATAATGGAAAATATCGGTCAGAAAATGCAACGCATCTATTTCGTTATGAAAATGCTTTACATTTGAATATACTGGTTGTACGCCATACAGCCAACCTAAACTATTTAGAGGGAAAGGCGGAGTAAATCCTATGATAGTGGCATCTGACATACCGAAAATATCTATATAACGATCAGCATTCATTGTATAGATATCATCACATATTATGTAATTATACATATCAATAAGGGATTGCGATATATCTTGCAAAAACGCTCTTTGCGTCACTATAGATATGTCAGGATATATTTCATCCCTAATCTCTTCGATATAATCTATCTTCGCCAACTGAAAAGCCTTGGTATACTGCTTTAATTCCGCTTTCCCTCTCACCACAATCAGAACATTATTTAGCGAATTTTCTAACGATGAATTTTCATCTAAAATTTTAGCAACGGTTTGAAGTACTTTGGCTTTTCCACTACCGCTAACCATCTCAATAATGATTTTATGTTCATTGCGTGCAATTGCATTAAAAACCGCTTTGACGGCCTCGTTTTGCGTGTCATTTAAATCTAGCTCAACCATTAAGTTTTTAAAACTCTCTTTTTCTAACATGAATATGTACTTCTCCCTATTTAATATTTCTAGATAATTGTATCATCTTTATACTGGTATCTCAATACACAAAACAAGAGACAAACCATTTTTATTTCCGTGGCGGTGTGGTTCTGAGGGTGAACAAAAAAAGGCTGGCGCCGCAATTTTTGGCGCCAACCTTTTTCGTTACCCAAACATATATATGAAACATTCAATCGTGGTGCATATAGCAAAAATGGCAATTTCTTATCGTATGTATATCATACCGAAAGTGTGTTTGGAGAAAACGAGTTCAGTTTGCAGAACTGTCCTCCCGGACTTATATCGTGAAACCACTTGAGTGTTGATACTGCCTATTTGCAAAAACGGTTTGGACTAAAAAAGAACAATTGTATGTTTAAGAGGTGGTTTCACGATGTAAGCCCGGGAGGGGCTAAGTCCCTCCCGACCCCGAGTTACGGGTTCTGCGGCCTACCCAGGTAGATATTGGGGAACAG
>Ga0123355_10009912_pt1 | contig 14544 bp, 8 predicted proteins | sample TergutEmb28metaG_3_FD_89872 | JGI IMG/M metagenome (GOLD analysis project Ga0123355, IMG submission 89872) | Embiratermes neotenicus P1 segment gut microbial communities from Petit-Saut dam, French Guiana - Emb289 P1 | ecosystem: Host-associated > Arthropoda: Insects > Digestive system > Gut ...
GATGCAGATTGTGCAACCCATGTGTCTGACATAAGTGAAAGTGATGGGTCATGCACCGCAAGTGGAATGTTTGTAAGCTGAACTTCTGTGATTGCGTCTTCACGTGAGTTTACGCCGTATAGGCCCATTACGTGGTTTTGACGCATCATGAATTGGTTTAGGCCTTCAACAACTTCCATACCTGGAGGGATTTCTTCGGTTGTAAACTGACGTACACGTCCGCCTACATTTTCCCAGTTATAGCCTTCTGCACCCCAGCTAAGGACGTTTTGGCCTTCTGGGCTGTTAAGCAGGTTGAGGAAGGTCAGATGGCGGTTAAGGGACGCTTCATCTGGTGCGCCAATTGTTGAGATTGCTACATAACCGGCATGGCCTGCGTGGGCTCTGATTCTTCTGTCGCCAGCTTCATTGGCTACGGTACCCATTACCCATACGAGATAGCCTTCGTCAAGTTCTTCTTGTGTCATAAATTCGTTGTCACGTAGACGGTTTGCGCTGCGGCGGGCTTCGTCGGATACGTCCATATGCCAGCCTGTGCGGCCTGCGCCAAACTCAAGTGCCCAGTCGCCTGTTGGAAGCGCGGCAAAATCTGCGTTGATTGCGCCAAGGACAAACAGTTCGCGGCTAAATTCCATAGCTGCGAGAAAGCCTTCATGCTCAAACCATGGTACGAATGTGCCGCCATCAACTGACCAGCGGTTGGGTGCGCCATGCATTACTGCAAGGTCATGGAATGGACCCATATGGCCGCCTGTCCATGCCATACCGTAGGTGTTGGCTGCCGCGTTTGGAAGGTCGTCTGCATTTGTGAAGCCTACAAGTGCATTGAATAGGTCTTCCAGTGTTTCTGGAACGCCAAGGCCAAGATGCTCTAGCCAGTCTGAACGATAAACCATACCTGGGCGACCTACTGGACGCTGACGGTATACGCCAAAGTGGCGGCCGCCGATGGAGATATTGTTCATAACATTTTGGTCAACGCCGGAAAGGTTAGGCCAGTTGGGGATATGGTCTGTAAGATCCCAGAACGCGCCGCCTTGGGCTGCTTGTACAATTGGCAGGGTGTTGCCTGTAATAACAACGATACCCGGCAAATCTTGAGCGGTAAGGCGCAGGTTCATTTGCTCTGCAAAGTTTGCGTTAAGAATCATTTCCAGCTCTATGTCAAAGCCGGTAATTTCTTCTAGTTGCTGGATTGCAGGATGGTCGCCGGCAATAAGCTCGCCACTGTGAGATACGGTAAGAATGGTGATTGTCTCTCTCTCTACTGGCTCGTCTTGTGGTTCTTCGTCTTCGTAATCATCTTGGGCTGGGTCTGGAGCCGGGTCTGGTGCGGGCTGGTCTACTTCTGGCTCTGTTGCAATTGGTGTGGGGTCGTCTCCACCACCACATGCCGCGAAAAGTGCCAACATTAGGACACCTACTAGTAGCAGCATCAGTTTTCTTGAAAGTTTCACTGTGTTTCCTCCTTATTGGTCGCGCTCTAATGTAGTATACAGTGATTGTTGATGTGTCATTCACTGATACAGCTCATTAAAGCGAAATTGTGGCATGTGTTAAAACATTTGGGCGTTTTAACCGCATTGCCAAAACGATTTATTAATATTATACACCGTGACAAATAAAAATCAATGTCTTTTATTCAAGTTGCCGGTAACGCTTTGTAGTGGTGTACAATTTGCACAGTTTCGCGCATATATTTGGCGGGTGCATCGCGATGCTGGCACGCTGGTTATTTCCGCGCTCTGCTATAGGATGGCTGCGCACTAATTGGAAAGTGCCCCTCTGTGCTGTTGCGATTTCGTTTGAAATTGGGCTTCGTCTGTCAGCGAACGCGCCAACTGCCGCGCGTTTTGGCTCGTCCTCAGCCCATTTCAAATCGAAACGCATATGTGATCGAAAAAATAATCACTGCACAGTGGGGCACTTTCCCTGTTAGTGACAGCAATGGCTTTATACAGAGCGTTGAATTGACAAGCTTTGCAAGGACGAAGCACTTCTGGAGAATGCATAACGCCACCTCGACATCGAAAAAATAATGCCATTGGTGGCGTTATGCTTCCAGCCAAGCACGCGTCTTCCGGGAGGTGGAAGGCCTGCGCTTTGCTGTCGATATTGGCTATATGCTTGCTGAGAGTTGCGGTATTTTGGTTTGATGCTGTTTGGTAATTTCGTGGGCTGAAACCTTTGTCAAAAATGGAAAAACCCCATTTTCTGCGGCCTGGAATGCTTTTGTCAAAAGGAGAAAAACTGGAAAGCAACATTTTCACTCGGTTAAGCAATGCTTACGCAAAACAAAAGGGTTGGCCAAAATGACATCATCGTATGTGAAGTTTTAATGGCAATATATGTGCAAAAAATGCTAAAGCACACACTGCGCACAACTGATACATAGCCTAAGTGCTAGCGAAAGACTCCCACAGCCGCGCCCTTATACAGCCACGCGGTGGGTTGGAAGCAGAATGCCCCGATGGCATTATTTTTTCGATGTCAAGGGGCATTCTGCATTCCCTACAAGTGCTACCCTTTGCAAAGCTTATCAATTCAACGCACTGTATAAAGGCATTGCCGCTATCAATGGGGAAAGTGCACCCCTGTGCAGTGATTATTTTTTCGATCGCATATGCGTTTCGATTTGAAATGGGCTGAGGACGAGCCAAAACGCGCGGCAGTTGGCGCGTTCTTGGCGACAGACGAAGCCCAATTTCAAACGAAATCGCTATAGCACAGGGGTGCACTTTCCTCTATTGCGTAGCCCAACCTTAGCAGAGCGCAGTATTATAATCTGCAAATGCGTAAGAGCCACACCTCAGCGAGAAATCCCCTTATTCCGATAATCAAGCAACAAATTAACAACAAGCCCAGCCGTAACCAACACACCACCGACGATAATGCGCCAAGACACCGACGCTGCGAGAAAAATATCAATTAGCACACCAGAAAATACCTGCCCGACAAAGATAAGCAGTGTAAGATAAAACGCCGAGACCTTTACAACAACCATGTTGCCTAAAAGCACAACACAAACCCCTAGCACACCTCCGAAGTAGATATACCAGCGCGGAGAGAGGGTAAGGGATGTAAAAATCATCTCGCCGCGTCCTAGTAGCAAAAATACCGGGATCGCTACAATAAGCCCTACGAAATAGTTATAAAACGTACTGACCCGGACACTGGTGCGGTCGGCCAGTTTGGCATTTATTGTACGCGATAGTACGATGTTTACACCGGCTATAAAGGATACAATTACCGCAACAACTTCAAAGCCGGTAATCATGGATGCTATACCTGCCAGAATTAGCAGTAAGCCGATAGTTTTTTCTTTTGAGAATGGATGCTTTTGCATACCAAAAAAGCCGTACTGGTCGATAACCAGGCCCGTAACACTTTGGCCAAAGAGGCCTAGGGCAAGTATTGCCGATACACTTATGCGCCCGAAGGATAAATTGTTATACACCGTTGTAAGTACACCAATCGCGCCGCCTAGATACAAAAACCATGGAAACCGGGCTGGGAAAAACCGCTCTTTTTTCATTGCGACGACGCCTACGATTAGTATCAAGCCAACTATATGGATGATAACCGTTGCGGTGTATACGCCGTAATGGGTCGTAAGCCCTCCGTTTACCGCAATCATTACGGAGATAAGTATCCCCATTAGTAGAGAGAGGAAGTAGAACATTTTAGCCTCCTGTATCCCGTACCGCAATTTTGATGCTTGCTGTATTCACGAAAATATGCAACGCTTCATGCATTTTTCGGCAAGCTAAAACATCTTGTGAGGGACGGTAGTATTACGCTATTTAGGGCGTGTTGCCACTAACGACAATGGCCTAATCTGTTTTGATTATAACGATAATATTGACTAACAGACATGACATATGGCATATTGTATTCATACATATACCCTATTCACAGTTTGATGTGTCCTTACTGAAATATGTACGGCATCCATGAAAGTCGACGAAGGCCGACGAAGGCCGACGAAGGAGGCACCCAATGCAAAACCCACTTACAAGGTCACTAACTACAAAACATGTAGACATATTAGCCAGCTATGGCTTGGACAATGCCGGTTTTCCTAAAGCGCGATGTCAAATCTTTTCTCCTGGCGAATATATTTCCCGGGAAGGTGAAAGCTTGCGGCATATTTATTTTGTGGTTAAGGGAAAATCTAGGGTGTTAATTAGCCTATCCGACGGAAAACAACTGCTGCTTGCGCATTTTATATCCGCCGGGATAATCGGTGATATTGAACTTATGACGGATTCCGGGCCTGTGACTGGGATGGCCACCTCAACCCTACAGGCCGTTACCGAGTTTGAGTGTATTGCACTGCCCCTTGCCGAGTATCGCGAGAGGCTTAAAAATAATATTGTGTTTATAAATCATGTTGGCAAAGCACTAGCAGAGAAGCTGATTGGCCGGGCAATAAATGGCGCGATTACTACTTTGCAGCCTCTTGAAACTCGACTTTGCGCATATATATATCAAACGGCAAGTGGTGGCGTGTTTAACGAAACCCTTACCGAGGTTGCCGCAATGGTTGGCGCAAGTTATCGCCATCTTTTGCGCTGCCTTAACCAGCTATGCGACCGTGGGATTCTTTCAAAACAAGCAAAAGCCTACCGGATTGTAGACCGGAAGGCTCTTGAACAAATGGCTGGGGATTTGTATTATTTAGGGTAGATGCTCCCCTACTCTCGTACCTGCAACAAATCAAGAGGGGCTTTACTGGTTACGATTATCCCACCCGTGGACGCGCCCACTACTACACCGGCGAAGTACAGCCCGGCTAGGGTTACCATGGAGGCTAGGCTTTGACCGGCCGCTACCAGTACGGTAAGGCCTATAGTTAGCCCTATTAGGCTAATTAGTATCTGCTCTGACCATAGCACCAGCCTGGTTTTCGTTAAGGATGCGCCTAGCACCCGCATTATTGCGGCATTTTTTGCGTTTTGTAGCATTAGTAGTAAGGCTAGGCCGGTGCCGATTACTATGGCTAGGCCTATTGCTATCGGGTGGATTAACTCTAGGATTAGCAGGATTTGACGCATCGCGCTTACTAGGCTCTTTAGTTCGCCATCGCTAAAAAGCAGTGCTAGTGCCGGATGGGCGTCTTCTGGTGGGGCCCCGCCGCTTTCTAACAGGTCTGGGGTGGTGCCTATGTTTATTATTCGCTCAAGCTCTGCCCTTACTGGGGGTAGGTTTCGGTTATTTGCCGGGTTTATGCCTAGTTCCAGGGCGGCATATCTGTATGGAATGTCTCTAAATACATATTCGAAAGCCCATAGGGGCATTATTGTGCTTTGTTGCATGTTGTCTATGTGGATTTGCTCGTTGTGTACACCTATAATTTTTGCGTGTACATATTCCCAGGTTCTGCGCTGGAAGCCTACCAGTGCGGCGTCGCCTAAACTTAGGCCTCTGTTTTGTAAGGTGTACCCAGATACTATTATTGGGATGGGATTGCCTGGCTGGTGGTTTGTGGCTTCGAAAATGTTTTCATCGTAGCCTGGGGCGAAGGTGATGCTTATGTTTCTTAGCCCGCCAACGCCATGGGCTGCTGTATAGGTATCCATGTCGCCTTGGTCTGCAAGCATGTGGGGGTTTTGGGCAATTGTGTGACGCTGTAGGAACCTGTCAAGATCGCTTATGCCTAGGGTATGATCCATTGCAAAAAGGCGCAATTGACCGCCTGCAATGTAGGGCAGCATACCTATATGGGCGCGCCAGTGGGGGGTTAGTGTGCCATCACGGGGGGCGATTACGAAAGACCAGTCCATCACAGCTTCTTTGTAGGTGGTGTAGATATAGCCTGTTTCCATTACCTGCTCTACTGTGCGGCTGCGGATTATATCGTTGAATTGGCGGGTGTTATGACCTCTTTCTGGACACATAACTACCTGGGCGCGGACTATTGTTGTGTTGTATAGGTTTTCGATTTCATTATTGGTTTGGTCTATTGAGGCTTGTAACCAGCCTAGTAATATTATGAAAAAGATTGTGACGGCAATGCCTAATACGGTTTTTACCGGGGAACGGCGTATGTGGCGTACGGTCCAGCGTAGGGCGGCTGATAGTTTTAAGCAAAATGAGGATGCTGGCAATGCTAGCTCATAGGCGGTATGCTTTTGGGTTGCCATTGAATGAACGGCTAGATTACCTTCATTGGTGGCAGTTAATACTTGTTGTGCCGTATGCTTTTGGGTTGCCTTTGAATGGACGGCTATATTACCTTCATTTGTAGCGGCTTTGTCAGCTGCTGGATGTACGTCGCTAACCGCCTTCTCACGCCTGCTAACATTACCTTGCAACTGCACAAGCACAGGCTGCCGCAACATTTTTATCCCGCCGATTGTAAGGAGAATAAGCATCAATGCAAGCACTATGCCGATAAAAATCAAAAGCAAGTACATATCCAGCGCATCCGGCCCTACACCTTGTCCATCTCCGGCACCGGCTGCACTTGCATCTGCCTGGGTACCGGGGATTGGTCTATCACCAAAATGCGCCTGCCACTGAATCTCGAATAGAGTCAGCGGGGTGGCCTGGTCATAGGCTTCTTCAAATTGCACAATGGTGGCCTCGGCCTCCCTATGGGCAAAAAACCAACCAGCCGCGCCGCCTATTATCATAGCGGGCAGGCCAAAGAGCAGTGCTGCCGCAATCACCCCGATATAAATCCGCTTTATTGGTCGGCCAAGTGCCCGCATAATCGCAAATTCCCCGCGCTTTTGCCGCAGGAAAACAAAGGCTACAAGAGCCAATACCAGCACAAGTACAACCCAGAAAAGCACCGCGTTAAAAATCACAGTCACAAGCACCGGCCATGCCGACGCCCAAAAGATTTCCGACTCGGCAAAGTATACAACCAAGTCTAGGTCTAAATCATAGAGTTGCCAGTGATAGTTTTCAAAAAACTCTCGCTCTGCTCTTGAGTCGTGCAACACAAAACTATACCAAACATCCGGCACATGCACCGCGCCAAACTCTATCGGCGGCATAGGAACCGCGCCTCTGCGGCCGTCTTCCCAGTAACCCCAGCCGGTTTGCTGCCATTCGATACCAAAGCCGTCAGGTAAAATAGAATCGGGTATAAATACAAACAGCGACTGGGTTGTATACCTGGTGAAAGTGTTAAAGGAGGTGATACCCACAACAGTCAGCTCTACTTCAATTGCATCTTCGTGACGATGAGGGTATGCCCGGTCTACTCTTACCAGGGGGGTTGTAAAGCCGGGTGCAGTTACCGCGCCTACGAAGTCCTGCTGTCTTGGGATGTTTATTTTAAAAGTGTCGCCAAGCTCCAGGCCGCGATTTGCGGCGAAATTTATGTCAATTACCGCAACCGGATTGGCCTCGATGTAGTCGTACTCGTCTATTAATCGGCCTTCCCGTAACCGCATTGCGTGGGTTACTTCCGGCATCATAGTCATGTCTGTTACCGCTTGCAGTTGTAAGCTGCGCTGATCTCGGTACCTGGTTAGTATTTGCGCGGGGATATGGGCCAGTCTTGGATCAGTAAAATCCGCCTCCTGGCCGGTTGGGGCATGGATATACCAAGTATGATTTGGCGGGCGGCCATCATCGCATAGGGGCATGATATACAGCCAGTCTGTTTCTCGGCCTTCTACGGGAGTCGTTGGGCCAAGCGGAGGGCGCGGGTGATTGCTACCAATCCACCAACCGGGGTACTGTCTAAGATACGCGCCTACAAGCAGGTATCGTTCGCCGATAACCATATTTGCAAACGCGTCGCTGTAGGAGAACGGGCCGTGCAGAAACACCATAGTCATGTATTGGCCATTAATTGCGTATTCTGGGTGGCCGGTTATGACTTCATCAACCAGCAGTTCAAGCACCGTGTAACCCTGCATCCAGCCTTGTTGCCCCCAGATATCCAGCACATAGGCGTATATGTATGCCTCGGTAAGCCGCGGAAGGTTCTCTCGCCCGCCGCGACGTTGGGCTAAGGTTGGCCGCATTCCGGAGAAATCGGCATTTAGCATATCCACAAGAATACCCTCGGCTGCGCGCCGCCGGTGGGTACGTGCTATATATGGGCTGCTTGAGATAAGTTCTATGCCTTCGGAGATATCACCAAACCATTCTGGATGATTAATAAAGCCTAGGGTGCGGTATTCGCCTGCGGTGGCCATTATCTGAGAGCGCACGATAACAAACTCCACCGTCCGCAACACAAACGCAAATGTCGCAAGGGCTATTAGTGCGACTAATAACCCCGTACGAAGTGGCCGCCGCAGCATGGATTTTATAAAGATATTCTTGCGCATTAGTCCTCCAGTTTAAGCCCGCCATTATTAATAACAAATCCAAACAGCGCACCGCAAATGCCACCGACAATATGGCTCATATATGCGATATTATTGTCAAGTGTGGCGGCAGAGACAATTTCCTGGCCTAGGTAAATTACAACCGCAAGGATAAGCGTCAGCGGGATACGCCCCTTTTTTAAGTTGGCAAAAGAACTTAAAAGTATCAGCATAAACACAATGCCGCTTGCGCCAAGTTTGGCATATGGGGACATGATTAGCCAAAGCACGCCCGTGACAAATGCCGTGACCACCATCATGATTATCATCGACTTTGCGCCGTATTTTTCTTCAAGCATTGGGCCTACCAGCAAAATGATTATAAAATTATTGAGAAAGTGGCTCATGTTGGCATGGCCAATGGCATGGGTAAAAAGCCTAATGTAAAACAGCGGGTCTGAAAAGGGCGCGCGGTATACCATGAATAACAGCCGGTTTGTCGCGCCGTTTGTGATATGGGAAAGCACCAGTACCGCCGCTGAGATTAGGGCAAATGTAAGAGTTACCGGGGCGTTGTATTGTATGCGTTTTAGTGGGTTCACAATTAGGCTCCTTTAAAATACAGTTTTGCCGGGATTACTGGGCAAAAACCCTTAACTATTATATAAAAATCCCTGATTGTCATTGATTTTCTAGCATAGCAAGTGCCGCAGTTAACGCATCCCCAATAACCCAAATATCTGGGGCAATCCCGATACCTTCCTGCCAATGCCCTTGTGGATGAACAAGAAGACCGGGACTTATAACAACAGGCATACCAGAATACGGGAGATACAGATTACGATTATTTGTTGTAAGATGGTTGCCCATCGTATTTTCGCCAATAACCAAAGTGTTTTCAATATTAAGCACCCTGAATGTCAAATCCTCACCGGCAGAGGCGGTGCCCCTATCCACAAGGAGTATGATAAGCCTATCGCTTGGGACTATCCTGGTGATAGGTGAGTATATAAAATGGTAATTTCCAAAGGCAGTTTTAGGGAAATAGAGGTCATATATATCATGTGGAAAGTAATAATCATCGATATCGTCAATGCTGCCCCAGCTTTGTGGAGGGTTTGCACTAGGGGGCAACTCTATCCAACTTTCTGTATATGCATTGCTGACTGTACCTATGTTTACATGATTGCTGGGCACTACCTCCCCCAGCAAGGCATGAAGAAACATTTTGTTAAGTATAAGATGCCCCCCTTCATTGCCGCGAAGGTCAATTATAACAACCGGTTCATCTCTTAAATCTTCAGCAAAAGATAACACTAGTTGTGCATACCTATAGTCATGGGCATGTGATTGGAGAGGATTGTTCATGCTTCTGATTGAAACAATGGGAATGTCGTTTATAAACCTTAATGAATGGTTTCTCCAAGATGTGTTAGTCCACGTAAAAGATGGTGTGAAAGGTTTGGCGGTTAGGTTAATTGTTGTACTGGTTCCATCGTCAAAAGTTACATTAAGGCTATAATTGACTTCCTCTATGCCAGGCCGGACAAGCTTTACAACGACTGCGGTATAGAAAAACTCTCCTTCATCATTCATGGTTAGCCGGAAAAGCGCGTCTTTGTCATAGCCCTCGATATTGGTTACATACAAGCCCGTGTCCCGCTTACGAAAATCGTTTTCGCTTCTATCAAAAGGTGCGTCCCAAACAAAATAGTTTGATACTGCAAAAGGCCTCCAACCAGCTATCATTAAATGGTTATCGGCAATAACGGGCGGTATCTTTTCCCACAATATCTGGCTAAGCGCGGCTGCATACCAAAGTTCTCGACCTTCCCACCGGATAGCTATTGCCTGCAAAACATCATCCAAAGCAGGCAGAAAAACCTCATCACCACCAAAATAGTTATATGCGCCATAGGCATAGCGAAATAGTTCGAATAAAGCCTTTGCATCATATTCCGCTTCTTCCCGTGTTATCATTTCCTGCTCGGTGTCATTAATAAAACGTGTCCAATCAATGCTATGTGGGTTATGCCCAGCTATCAACGCATGCAGCCTATCTATATCCGGCTCATGAGTGATTTCGCGGCGAGTGTTTGTTATTGCAAGCACTTCATCTATTGATTGTGGGGTGGTTATTTGTTGAATTACATCTTGGTTATGTCCACCGCAGGCGGTAATTATTAGCGCAAATGCCAATCCCATTAATGCTAAGAGATATCTCATTTTTCCTCCAATGCAGCTTTCACCAAATCATCCACTTGTACTCCGTACCGCAATTAGATGCAGTTGCCTTGTCGAAAATATGCAATGCTTCAAGCATTTTTCGGCAAGGCTTACGGAATCTTATGAGGAACGGAGTTGTACCAAAAGCGGCTGGTACCAAATCATCCACTTACCAAACTATGCAAGCCTTATCAGCTACCCAATTCATCCAGTATAGTAGGCTGTCGGCCTGCCGTATTAGTACCCTCATGCACAACATCCAGCGGCCATGCATGGTTAATTGGGGGTCTAAGACCAAGATGATTATAACCAAGCCTCGTAACTATTCTGCCCCGAGGGGTACGCTGTATAAACCCAAGCTGCAAAAGGTACGGCTCGGCCACATCTTCAAGTGTGCCGGCTTCTTCGTCGATGCTTGCGGCAAGGGTGTCAAGGCCAACAGGCCCCCCGCCAAACTTATCTATAATTGCGGCAAGAATTTTTTTATCGACAGAGTCAAGCCCCATTGGGTCAATTTCAAGCCTGTCCAGGGAATCTGTTGCCACTTCCGGGGTTACTATCCCATCATAGCGCACTTCGGCAAAGTCACGCACGCGCTTTAATAGGCGGTTAGCGATACGCGGCGTCCCTCTTGCTCGGCGGGCGATTTCTTCGGCACCTTTTGGTGTCATTCCAACATCCAGCACCTTGGCAGAGCGGGTTACAATTGTGGCAAGTTCCTCTACCCGGTACGGCTCCAGATGGTGTACCACCCCAAAGCGGTCACGTAGCGGCGCGGTTAAAAGGCCGATGCGGGTTGTTGCGCCAACCAGCGTAAAACGCGGAAGGTCTAGGCGAATGCTTCTTGCGCCGGGGCCTTTGCCTATTACTATATCCAGCACAAAGTCTTCCATTGCCGAGTATAAAATTTCTTCTATATTGCGGTTTAGCCTGTGTATTTCGTCTATAAATAGGAAGTCGCCTTCGTTAAGGTCGTTGAGAATTGCCGCCATATCCCCAGGGCGCTCTATTGCGGGGCCCGCGGTTACTCTAAGGCGTGCGTTCATAGCCCCGGCGATTATCCCGGAGAGGGTGGTTTTGCCAAGGCCGGGCTGGCCGTATAGAAGCACGTGGTCAAGAGTCTCGCCTCTCGCAAGTGCCGCCTGGACAAAGATTTGCATATTCTCTTTGATTTTTTCCTGGCCGATATACTCGTCAAACTGGGCAGGCCGCAGCTTAAGTTCTATATCTTCGTCTTCGTCCCGGCTGTAGCCGGTGGTGTTTAGTCGTTGGGTCATAGTGAAATCCTTATCCTAGGAATTGTAATTCGAAGCTATATTTCAGAAGCTGTGTTCCGAAGCTACATAGAGGCTACATATCAGAAGTTGCTTGCCAAAGCTATAGTCAGATGTTGCGTCTACGCCTGCCATCGGCACTATACGGTCAGATTTTAGCAAATTTTTTAAGCGACGCACGGATAATCTGGTCGGCGGTCATGCCTTCCTCGGCGGTTTCAAGCACTACTTGCATTGACTCTGCCCTGCCGTACCCAAGAGCCCCAAGCGCATCCATTGCGTCTTGTTTTTCCGACCTTTGACCGGCCACGCCCCCAAGGCCGGCGAAGCTTTGCTCTTCTTTACCGCTGTAAGCTGTATCCGTGGATTTGATTTTATCCCTAAGTTCCAGAAGAATCCGCTGGGCGGTTTTCTTGCCTACTCCTTGGGCTTTGTTTAGCGCGGCCGCGTCGTCGGCAACAATTGCGATAATAAGCTGAGACGGTGACAAAGTCGATAAAATTGCACTGGCAACCTTGGGGCCAATGCCAGAAACCGAGATAAGCAGCGTAAACAGTCGCACTTCTTCTTGGGTTAAAAAACCATGTAGCGACTGCCCGTTTTCGCTGGTTTGCATGTAAGTAAATAGCTGGACATCTGCGCCACGGGCAGGCAAGCGGCTTAGGGTTGAGGTTGATACATTTACTTGATAGCCAATGCCGCCAACGTCAATTATAACAGATTGGTCTTGGATATAGGCCAGCTGGCCTTTTATATATGCAATCATTTTCGCCTCCTAGATTTTCGCCTCCTAGTTGGATTATAGCATATCGGGCTACATAAAAGACCAAGAAAATCTGAAATCACATCCAGCGCGTCTGATACTACATCTTTTGGCGCGGCTTCAATAAATACATTCTCTGTCATTGTAACACCGCGTTTTAGGATATATATAGTATATACCAGTTAGGGTAACTGTAGCAGGGATTGAAACTACCACCCGAAAAAAATTGCATTAAGCCATCGCTATTCGCGGGTAAAATATGCATCACTACTGCATTATTCGCGGGTAAAATATGCAATACATCTTTACAGCACGCTCGTGGACTTATATAATAGACGTTGTAATAAAAGAGAGGTGTATGTCGTGCTTAAACGCAAAATATATGATGATTTAATAAAATGGAAAGCCCGCAGCGATAAATTATGCCTATTAGTAAAAGGTGCGAGGCAAGTTGGCAAGACCTTTATTATCGAAAAGTTCGCTCGTGAAAATTACAAGCACCATACAACTATCAACTTTGTCAAAAACCCTGCATATAAAGCAATTTTTGACGGTGATTTGGATGTTGAAACCCTTATTAAGCAAATTTCCCTACGTGCCCGTGGTGCTTCGTTAATACCCGGTGAAACATTGCTTTTCCTTGACGAAATACAAGACTGCCCCCGTGCCAGAGCGGCGTTAAAATTTTTGGCGCAGGACGGGCGGTTTGATATTGTGGCATCTGGCTCAATGTTGGGAATTAACTATAAGGATATACCATCATTCCCAGTAGGTTATATCGACTACCTAGAAATGCATTCACTTGATTTTGAGGAGTTTCTGTGGGCTAACGGCGTATTGCCTGATTCAATTGATGATATTAGAAGTTACTACGAAAAGAAAAAAACCGTTCCGACTGCCATGCACGAACGTATGATTGAGCTGTTTAAGGAATATATCGTTGTTGGCGGTATGCCTCGTGCAGCCAATGAATTTGTTAGTACCCACAATTTTGTCAATGTTTTAAGAATCCAAAAGGGTATCATAAATGATTACACAGATGACATTGGCAAATACGCCGAAGGCACGGAAAAAACAAAGGTGCGGGCTTGCTTTTTATCTATTCCAAAACATTTATCAAAAGACTACAAAAAATTTCAATACAGCATTGTCGAACGTGGAGGAACAGCACGCAAATACGGCGGTAGTTTAATGTGGCTTTACGATGCCGGTATCATCAATTTTTGCTATAACCTATCCATACCCGAACTGCCCCTTGAGGGCAATGCCAAAAGCGATATTTTCAAGGTTTATATGCGAGATACCGGCTTACTGATGGCAATGCTGGAAGATGGTTCGCAAGAGGATATTATCGACGGCAACTTAGGCATATACAAAGGTGCAATTTACGAAAATATCATAGCAGATATATTCAGCAAATCCGGTAAAAAATTATATTACTTTGAACAGAACGGGAAGTTGGAAATCGACTTTTTCATCCGAAAAAACAAGACCGCAACGGCTATAGAGGTAAAGTCTGCTGATAACACCAAATCAAAATCAATGGAGGCGATTATCGCAAAACACGGGGTAAGGCATGGAATCAAATTATCTGCAAAAAATGTAGGCGGAACAGAGAGTTTTGATAGCCTACCGCTTTATATGGCTATGTTTTTGTAAATATCTGAACACCAAATAACCTTTATCAAAAATGGAAAAACCCCAAATTCCGGGGTTTGTCGTATGTCGCGAGAACGCATTGGAAATATACACCAATAAACTGCCTGTCACAATATGTTATAATTTGCGCAAACAGCAATGCAACATTGTTGCAATGTGTGGAAAGCAAAAATAACACGACAAAGGAAGGTGGATTATGTACTTTGATGCGGGAAAAATAATCGCAAGACTTAGAAAGCAGCGTGGTATTTCCCAAGAAAGGCTTGCAGGCCTTAGTGACAGAAGCAACTTATCACGGATAGAAAGAGGGCAGCAAGGCATAAGCCGGGTACTGCTAGAGTTTTAC
>Ga0123355_10009913_pt1 | contig 14543 bp, 5 predicted proteins | sample TergutEmb28metaG_3_FD_89872 | JGI IMG/M metagenome (GOLD analysis project Ga0123355, IMG submission 89872) | Embiratermes neotenicus P1 segment gut microbial communities from Petit-Saut dam, French Guiana - Emb289 P1 | ecosystem: Host-associated > Arthropoda: Insects > Digestive system > Gut ...
AATGTTCCAGGAGACAAGACCAATTAAAAGCCATAAATATTGAAAACAAAGAAATTGAACAAGTTAGATCATTTAAATATCTTGGGTCAACAGTAAATACAGAGAGTACAATGGAAGAGGAAATAAAGGAAAGAATTGCTCTAGGAAATAAAGCCTTCTTTGTAAATAAAAAGATATTTCAAAGCAAGCTTATATCTAAAAATGCAAAACTGAAATTATGCTTCTCAGTAATTAGACCAGTAGTCACATATACAAGCGAAACATGGATATTAGAAGAAACAATAACCAATAGACTAATGGTTTTTTGAAAGGAAAATTTTGAGGAAAATATTTGGCCCAACCTATGAAAATGGATCCTGGAGAATAAAAACTAATCAGGAATTGGATAAACGAATAAAACACAAGAACATAATAAACTTCGCCAGAGTGCAAAAGTTAGGATGGTATAGTCATATTGAAAGAATGCAAGAAATAAGAATGGTCAAAGCAATACACGCCTGGAAATCCATTTCAAAGAGGCCAATGGGGAGACCAAATATACGCTGGGAGGATGATGTTAAAAAAGATATACAGAGGTTAAAAGTGCCAAACTGGAAGACTCTTGTCCAGGATAGAAGATGGAAGGAAGTGGTTGGGAAGGCCAAAACTCTGCACTAAGAGTTGTAGAGCCGTACTAAGAAGAAGTTCTTCCACAAGAATTAAAGATTAGTACCTTAAATTAGGCCAAAAACACACCCTGCAACATATTTAAGAAACAAACTTCTGTTTATCCGTGAAACAATCTGTTGTTAAATAAGCAGGACGCTAACAAAATTAAAATATATTTACAGTTAGACATTCAACAGAAATGACAGGACGTTTAAGCAGAGAGTAACATATAAGCGTATTCAGATTTTTGCATCCTGGACCTTTCTCAGATGCTAACATCATTTAATCCACACTCTGTGTAGCTCTCACAGTTATATATATATATATATATATATATTACAGAACGTTATTTGCATTATTAAGCCCTCTTAATTCAGTGCTTTAACAGACTGATTTCTCATCTCTATGTTAATTGTGTCTCTGCGATGTTTACATAACGTCAAAAACTCATCCCGTCGAAATGTTCTGTAATTACTGACTTGCAGACAAAATATTCTACGTATTTTGTAGATATATTCATAATTTGGCCGCAGACCAAATAACGCTTTCGTAGATATAAACAAAAAATATCGAAAACTGAACAGTTTTTCGTTTTTCCTTAAATAAGAAGCGTGTAAATCGCATGAAAGGCAAGGAAGATTATTATCGACTGCTATCGATCATTCTTGGTTATTACTGCTTACTGTTGCTATACATTACTGTAGACAGCACGCAAAGTGTAGCTAGTAACCTAAGTAGTTTTAGTGTATTTAGTTCTTCGTGTAAAATATCTGTTATTTTTATCGGCCTTTTAAAGCACTTGAATTTTCTGACCAAATGTTCGTAAAATTATCAAATATATAATTTATTGAAAATCCATTCAGCAGAAACCATTCGGACGGACAGACCCAACGAACCTAATGATCGTTTTCCCACAACTTTTATGACTTTCCTAAAATACGTCAGATCTTGTCCCACGGAGCAGATTTCGTCTTGATAATACAGTTCAATGTTGATGGGATTTTCAAAAAATATCCCTTCTTTTGTGGGAATTGAAAGTTCATACTCGTTCTCAAAATGTTTGCCACTTACCCTATCATGATGTACAAGAAGCCATCCTAAACTGTCCAACACTATTTGATTCAGGTCTAATTGACTTTATCTATATTTAAGTGTAGGGTGTTCATCCGTTCTGTTTCCTGCAGGAAAAAAAAAAATAACTAGAAGATTTAATTAATTTGAAATAATTTATGACTTGTATTAGTGTGAGAAGGAAAAGAGGCAAAAATTTGTCTTAATAGTAGCGAATCTTTCTAATTGCCTTCACGAAGCTTTGGCTGTTTCTTGCTTGGTTTCCGGCTGTTTGATAAATGATGGAAGATTTTCTAAAATACGTGACAGATATTTTTTAGAATAAAAGTATAAGGATTTAATATATAATGCTGTATATGTGTGTCTTGGTAGACCCAGGCGTAGAAGGGAAGATAATATTAAAATGGATCTTCAGGAAGTGGAATGTGGGAGCATCGCCTGGATCGAGCTGGCTCACGATAGGGACAGATGGCGGGCAATTGTGACTGCAGTATTGAACCTTCTGGTTCCACAAAATGCTGGAATTTTTTGACTAGTTGAAAGCCTGTTAGCTTCTCAAGAAGGACTCTGTTCCATGGAGTAAGTAAATATGTATATATATATATATATATATATATATATGTGTGTGTATGTGTGTGTGTGTGTGTGTGTGTTGCAGTTGGAGAACAGCCTCTTCCTGAAGAAAGGTTTTTAACGTGTGAATGTTGCGAGTTTCCAAAACGCCAATGTTTTTATGACAAAAGAAACTTCATAAAAGGTGCATGAGAAAGGTTGTAACTTAGGTGGGCGGCTGTCAAAGAAACCACACACAAGGTTTGTCCATAGAGGTTATTAGTTTACAAACCGTAGTTGATTTAGTGTTATGGCAGACATTCATTTTATGTCGAAAATTCGGGATAAACTCAGATCACAACGAACCGCCTGAAAGTTATTACAAACTTTGATGACTCTTGTACGCTCTTCTCCCCACCAAAACCCCTACATCCCCTTTCACATGAAACAGACATCCTTTAAATTAGCTGGTGTCTATTTGGAAAGTTTTCTTATCGCAGACTCCACTATCCATGTTCCTTCATTCCTTAGGTTTACCTGCATTTTACGTCGACAGATTTAACTCGTCAAATTTGTATGTTTACACATGACATGTTCTGTCTCCTTCTTTGGTCTGTATCCAGCAACTCTACGTAAGTTCAGACTTGAATGGTTCCACCTCTCACCTGCACAAGCGCAACTTTGTAAGCTGTCTGGTGAGAACCGAGGTTGGGTTCCCATCTCTTCCCTTGGTCCTTAGTTTATGTGTTAGAATAGTTTCACCCCGGAGAACTCATACATAAGCTTTGGTATTGAGAACCCCTAGAGGGGAAATACAAGCGCTGAAGAGAACGAACGTTTGAAGGGAATGAGATAGAGGAAACAGCCCTGGTTGGAAGAGAATTTGAACCTCTGGAGCTTATGCAGAGATTCGCCCGTACTACGCAAACAGTTCCGCTACTATACAATGGCCGTACCGTCGCCCTGGCCACAAGTAAAGCCTTGCGAGATCCTCAGCAACGTATCAGCACTTGGACGTAACACTGCTTGCCTATTACAGTTACTGTAACGAAAACTCAGTTTACCATCTGAGCACTCATGGGCTTTGTTACTCTTATAACACAGTTCAAGTCTTCTCCCAAGCAAATACCTTATATCCAGGGGCACAAGACCTTTAGGAATTAAGTTCTTATTAAAAGAATATTGCAAGGAATGGCTGTCGTTGTCCAATATCACACGTAATATCCTGAAAGACTGTGAGTTTGTAACGTTTCAGCACGGACAGAAATGTATTTGGAATGACAGGAAAATACATTATTGCAGCCAGCCACAACACCATTTTAAGACTTTCTAAATGAAAATTAATTTAAACATTTCCTTTATGAATATTATTAAAGGTATTTATGAAATAATGAACAGGAACATTAGTATTGTGTGATCTATATTTACGAGTAAAGAGAAGATAAATGTTAAAAGTTCGACCTCCAGGGAGGTACAGACATGTAATTTGTTAGATGGGTAAAGGGTAAATTTTAACGTATAATTATAGGCCTGTTATAAGAGGCCGTGGCGGACCAAAGAAATGAGTTAAGATGTAACTCTACTGTTTCTTTAAACTCTGCGCTATATTGGAGTCGGTGTTCAGCGTCACGCTCCGGCCGCTTTACCGTCGTGAAGAAGAGCCGATAAGAATTGTACAGGAGACTAAGTGGGCCTCACGGGCGGTCTGGACGGATGCGGATATTTCGCGAAAACCGGGATTCGATGCCCGGGACTTCCAGCCCGTAGCGAGTCACAATACTGACTGCACTCTCCCGGCCAACTTTTTAGATGGATCCATCAGTTTCATGACACTGATCCTAGTATCTTCTGCCCTTAAGAGGCGGTGATATTCGTCTACCTGAACCACGCGCAACATCTTCGAATAACTTGACAGGCACGAGTGTGAGATGACGTTGTTAAAATGAATGGAAAATCTGCATTACATGTTGTGATTTCATCTGGCTCCGGACAGGGACAAGCGTCAGACTCCTGTGACCACGGAAGTAGATCTTCAACATTTGTAAACACATGGGGAATTTCTTCACAAACTGAGAAACTATTAGCTTGAAGTCAAGTTACGTTTTGAAATCAAAGAAAATATAGACTGTGCCCTTAGTAGGAATCAAACAAAGGATCCATGACAGAAGGTAGGGGATAGACAGCAGCTAAAACCAAGGGGCCCAACGAAGTTTCATAACATTTACTTGAAGAAAAAGCAAACTTAGCTACAATAATATTGTCTTTATACACAAATGATATGGTGGAAACTATCTCAGATAAATACTTACAAATGCACTCATACGTTATTACGTCACCACTTTAATAACACTATACGCTATCCCACATGTTTCAACCCTTAAAGGGCCGTCTTCTGTGAGTATATTGGTAAAATTCTAACAGCAAGGTCACCAGATATAAAATTAAAATTCGTATGTGTGAACATGACACTTGGTGAATGGTTTTGTTGAATTTGCTGTTAGAATGTATCAAACATACTCCTTGAAGATGACCTTTTAAGGGTTGAAACATGTTGGATGGCATATAGTGTTAATTAAGTTATGGCTGAATAATATAAAGTGGATTTGGCGGTATTAATTTGATATAGTGATATTAGTGCATGGATATGAACTAGATAAATAGTGGAAAGTTTTTAGTGTTAGGTCCTTATTGCAGTAACGTATGTTCATTTCAAATCTTCACACTCATGATCATTTAGCGTGTTGTGCTTCCTGTAATGTATCAATGGAACGACTAAGTACTGTCCACAAGGGAGTACCTTTCACTCTGACAGCCGAGTGAATATCAAAATGTCTCCTCTCTGGTAATATGACATTAAGGAAATGCTCATGTCTAAGCCATTGACGTCCATGAGAGTGTATCCTGTGAGAAAAAGAGAGCAGTAACCTGGAATAATGGCACACCGCAAGCTGAGTGAGGAAGGCAACAGAGTCTAACTGAAATACGTGTATACCGGAGTGTATGTGGGTTTATAACCTCCCTGTATTTATTCGTTAAAGTGGTTTTTATAAAACTAAGTTTGTGTTTTGCCATAATAGGGTATAGCTAAATCCATATATCCTTTCTCATAGCAAATACTTCAGTGTGTGGATCGAAAGCTACTGGTGGTTACTCGTCAAAGTGTATTCAATACTGCTAAGTTTACTTTCTACTATAATAGGGTGTACATAACCAACTCCAATGTGTGTTGTCAATTAGAGGTCTTGCGAAGAGCTGATCACTCGTCCAGAAGAGTTTTACCGACTGTCGTGCGTCGCTGTGCGTGATCTAGAAAACCTCGTGAATGAGGAGGCCTTAGCCCACTGGAGGCTGCCACGCCAGAAACAAACAAACAAACAAACAAACAAACAAACGACATAGATCAGATGACAAGTTAATGGAACTAACAGCTGGTCACCCAACAGATTAACGGCCAATGTAACATTATCTTTGTTCCGTGCAGTAAGGCAATTTTACGGTGACTACTGCGACAACCGCATGCCAGTTAGATACAAAGTTACTGTACAGCATCACACAGCAAGCCTTCTACATATAACACGTCATCTTCGTTTTTAGGGACAAAGACTTGAAACACAGACGAAATTCTACAATAGAAGTTTCTTTACCTTCAAATTATAAATTTTCTTATACACTTACCTGCGGTCTTCAATGTACTTTTAAATCATTTTTATAGAATTATATGTTTTTAACTTTACTATGGCACATCCTTGACATAATTAGTCAATGTTGCTTTTTTCTTTGTCGAAGATGGACGCATAAGGCCGAAACGTGTAGGAGGCTTAAACAATTTATTATCCAACTAATGCACAATGTATAATATGTAGATACAATTAAAATAATAAAATATTTAAAAGTGCCTCAACACGTTTCGATTCACAAAGGATCCATAATCAGGGAGCCTTGTATAGTGCTTGGCTAAAAATTACAAGAATGATTCTATCGTGTCCGTTGACATGGACAAGGTCGGTGTTATGGCTGCATATTCCGACCCGTTGTACGTGCATGTAGTACACTGTATATGAAGGAGTGCCTTCATTTACAGTGAACTACATGCACGTACAACAGGTCGGAATATGCAGCCATAACACCGACCTTGTCCATGTCAACGGGCACGATAGAATAATTCTTGTAAGTTTTAGCCAAGCACTGTACAAGGCTCCCTGATTATGGATCCTCTGTGATCCGAAACATGTTGGGGCACATTTAAATATTTTATACTTTTAATTGTATCTACATATTATATATTGTGCATTAGTTGGATAGTAAAGTGTTTAATTATCATTGATGCACGGTGAAAATATGAAGAATGTAGGAGGCTTGTTATATAATAGTGTACTTTTGTATCGAATTGTGCAGTTGTTGGAATAAACGTTGTAGAATTGTCCGCCTTTGACTGGAATGGAAATTTCCCTACTTTTCCAAAAAAACTCGTCGCCGCTCTCGATCAAACCCTAGCCAAGTTAACCTAGTCAACAACCTCAAACTCTCATGAAAATCGAACGTACTATGACGCCTTCATCCATGTCTAGGTCTTCCAATGTGATCCTAATTCTCGGGTTCTTCTACCACAGCTGTCGACTAACTCTTATCTCACTTTTTTTTGTAAACTAACATACTTTAAGAAAATTACACATTCTAACACTCGTCAACTTGAGGATTTCTGGCCTTCCTAAAATTCCTTTTTTGTAGGTCGAAACGTTTTCCTACGCACTCTCTCTCTCCTTTAGTTATTGTTTATTTTCTAAGGTTGGCGGTAACGTAGGTTGTATTGCGTCGTATGTGCTCTGACTGCAGACACCTTCGATATTGTTTCTGCCGTACATATGGCAGACCAATTTCCACATCCATACGAAATTAAAATTGGCGTGCAATTAATTTTCGTTTTGTTGCTGTCGACAGAAGCCGTAATATGATGCTTATCACCGCCAGGTAGTGCTCGTCTGAAACTTGAGCCAGCCGATGTAATATCGGTTCTAACATAAAGAACAGAGCAAGTACACACACATATTTATCACTCTGATACAATAAATTATCTATACTGAATATCTAAATCCATGCAGCAATTTTTATTCTTCAGCCGTTCAAGTAATTCCTTGTATTTTATGGAACCTCAAGGTTCATTATCATGTCACTACAGCCCTCCACTTGTCCCTATCCTGAGCCAAAATTTAGTTACATAGAGCGTAAAAATTAAATTTCTATTCCACATTAAACTTTGATAACAGTTAGCAACCGATTAATTCTCTATTGAGAATAACCGATGCTTGTTTGAGGAAAATAAAACACAAGAATACACTCTCAAGGCTCTGTGGAGTATTTTGAAAGCTGAATCGTGTGGTAAGTGTAATTATCACCTCGTATTAAAGGTTAAAGGGGCGGTACCGTTGAGGGATATTGAAGTTCGCTACTTCCAGAGCCACGTTCTCGTTCAGCATAAAAAGAAGCAACAAAACTGCTGCTTACACCTAAAACTGTCCTTAATCTTGTGGTATACATATATATATATATATATATATATATATAGGAAGGTAAAGAATGATATAAAAGTGGAAATATAGTAGAATGCGTGCATATCTCAGCTATTTTTATCGATATTTAGTATGAACTATATATGCACTCCATCCTAAACAAAGTACCATTATCTCCTTGTTTGATTAGGCGGAGATAAAATTCCACAGATTCATAACTCCAGCGCCAGTTGTAAGTTAGTAATCGTCCGCACGTCGAGTACGTCTTTTCTGTGGGAACCCACATACCCCTACCCTACACTGTACCCTGTACCCCATACCCCATACCCCGTACCCCGTACCACGTACCCCGTACCCTGTACGCTGTACCCTGTATCACGTACCCCTTACCCTATACCCCGCACCCCGTACCCTGTACCCCGCACCCAGTACAACGTACCACTTACCCCGTATCCCTTACCACGTACTCCGTACCCTGTACCCCCTATCACGTACCCTATACCCCGTACGCCGTACCCGTTTCCCGTACCACGAACCCATTGGAGACTGTATGAACGGTGGTGCAGCCGTGAAGAACACATAATATTTCTGTCCCCACCGGGATATGAACCACGATTCCTCGGTCCTCCAGCTCATCGCCTAGCCGCTACTTCGAAAACAAGTGATTTGTTATCTGTCGATATCTGATGAAACTCAAATTGCGCAGTTTGAGTAAAATGCTTGTTGAATATCTTTCGGTACAAGTGTCGGATATAATGAAAACGAGAAAGGGGTTACATGGAGAATGGCAGTTTATCCAGCCCATTCTGCATGCACAGGCCGAGGTCTATTGTACAGGGTTTTGTTACACTCAATGTAACAACGTTAACACGTGTATACCAACACTGACAATGAGGTGTTGTTATTCTTTTGTCCTAAAAATAACCAAACCCATATTCCCACTCATCCTCACTGGCACCGTACGTAGTAAAACACAGCACTCTGCAGCGATTTGACAAGGGAAATTTCGAAACTTTGCGGGAATATTTTAGATGTCCCATTTGACCAAAGTAAATAACCTCCATGTAATTCAAGGCGGAGAATATTATTTTGAGTTGTGTTTGTTCAGTAAATTTTTGTACTTGCATTTTATATATGTCGAAGTCAGAAGCCTCTCTGTATTATTGGTATTTTTTATCTTTTCCCACTGTTACTATGACAGCGATGCACAAATTCCTGGCGCTGTTATTCGTGACGACCACATTGTGTACAATGGCTTCTAGTACCTGTGGATCCTTATTGGATAAATTGTTGCATTTTAAACGTTTGGCGCTATAATTTTGTGGTGTCTCCTAGGTTTCTGGAAAATGTTTCATATTTTTATGAGAATACTCTTATCTCTCTGATAATGTGTGAGACTATAACTGAAATGCGCAGAAACTAATAGTCCCTGTGTGACAGACGACGCAGTTTCCTTATTATTTCTATAGGAACACTCCGTCACTTTTCCCAGAATTAATTCAGTAGCATATAAGAACAAATTTGATGTTCGTGTGACTGTGCATCCTTAATATGAAATGACGTGTGAGACCAACTAGATGCAACAATTATGATTTATTAATAATCCATTAGCTTAACATGTTTCGGGCATCATTATGTCCATCTTCAGGAGCTTATATTACTGCATATGGTTTTCAGCACTTGATGTGCTAGCTGGTGTCTTGAGGAGCCGGGAAGCAGGCCGTGTGCACATCAAGTGCTGAAAACCACGTGCAGTAATATAAGCTCTAGCGCTCCTGAAGATGGGCATAATGATGTCCGAAACATGTTAAGCTAATGGATTATTAATAAATCATAATTGTTGCATCTGGTTGGTCTCCCACGTCATTCCATACAAGAACAACTTCATTATTTTGTGTGTAGTGAGTAGGCTAAAGTTTGGAGAGTCCGCGGTTTGATTTCCAGCTGAGCCACACACTTTGTCTTTTTTTTAAACCGTCCCGAATAGTTCTGTACTGCAGTCTACTCGATCTTCTGTCCAAAGGATAACAGGAATTCTCTCCCCGGCAATAAGCACGCGATGGTGCAGTTGGTTGAGGCACTTGTGCTACAAGCCGGAAAGTAGCGGATTCGATTCCCGATGGGGTCATTGGAATTTTCTCTTGACGTAATCCTTCAGTTCTATGGCCCTGGGGTCAAATCAGACACTAAGAGAAATGAGTAACAGGCACGTCTGCTGTGGATAAATGAGGTCAGTGGTTAGGGCTGGCAATCTTGCCACATTCATGTGCCGATTGACTAGAAATGTTGTGATACTCAAACTCCTGGTGTTCTAACTGCCTCTTCAGGCCGGTATCGGAGTAGCTGTTTCCGCGGTGGTAAAACGGCCGGAGTGTTTAGTTGACCAGTAATATCTGCAGCTTACATTAAGAATGAGTTGACCCTAAACGTCTGCTCTTTCTAATTGCCTTTAATTATTGCACTGGGACAAATTTACTTTATTATCTTCCTAACGCTCCCAAGTTATTTTTCTTTTCAAGCTTTACGTTAGATAATATTTATGTAGCCCTACATTTATGAACGAAACGAAACAAATTATATGTGCGTTTCTTATACATATGTGTATATTTCGCGTAAAAAAATTCTGAAGTGGAAAGAAGCAGGTTGAGGAAGAAATGTTTAATTTAACGACAGTGTCAAATATTGAATTTATTTTGCCTCGAGATTTTAAATGAATGAAATAAGAAAATGGAAATTTTCGAAAAAAAAAATTGAGAGTGGGGAACGAAATAATCGGAGAAAAAACCCGACCATTTCCAATTTTTCAACCAAGAATACCCTACTGACTGTCTCTGGATCGAACCCAAGCATCCACGTCGAGAAGCTGGCAACTAACAACTTCAGGTATTGTGCTGTCTGGAGTAGACGGGAAAATTAAGCTGTTGCCGAAATAAACACAGCAGTGCGGGGCGGTTAATGATATCCTCGGTACAGTTGTGCCTGTCGAGAGTTAATGGTTTTGTAAAACCTTCTTAAGCATGTCATTGATTTCACTCACTTAAGGTAATTCTCACTTAATTTTAAAGCGAATTTGAGCAGCTGACGAATGAACTATTCAGGTGGGAGGAAGACTGTCGCTTTTCCGTATTTTGTCTTGACAGGTAGAATGATTAATAGTGTGACAACTTGCCAATCATAAAACCGCACAGTATGTTGTGTTTTACTTCCGGGTTGTTTAATGACCCGCTCAGTCTCATTCTGTACAGCTTTGCATGATAACATGTTGGGTGAATAATGAACTGCAGATACGGAAGGCAATAGTGGTGCAAACATTTAAAGACTGTCAGATTTTCAGTGATTGGCCAAAGAAATCCACGAGAAATATAAGAATATTCGGTCTGTGGACCATGACTTAAAAAAAGGAAGTTTTTCTAATTTACTCCAGGTCAGGGTCAGAAAAGAATTTTAACCATGCCACGACCAATTTCTTCCACATCTTTCCATATTAACTTTTCACTCATCTTCGCACTAACCGAAGCTTCACACTCTGAACTATGGAAATCATCTTTAAAGCCACAAAGAATCGATTACATGATGGGTGAATAAATAATAAAATAAATAAATAAATAGGTAAATGTAATACGGAAATTATTTTTATTTAAATGGTCTCTTATTTAGAAGTAAGCTTTAATAGAACACTTCTTGCGTAAGAGTATTGAATCACAATAAACTACAGGTTATCATGGGCTGACTTAATATCCGTAAAAAGGGGAAGAGGGCTGGAAATAATTGTGTCGAAATGTGCACAGTGGAAACCTTTGCATTTTGTATGCAAACAGCAGCCCTTTATAATTTCTACCTTGCCGGGTTCTAGGAACATTGAAGGAAGCGAATATGCGTGCGTTCTCTATGCTGTAACACTATACTAGGAAGGTGCGTTAAATTTATATGACGTAATTATAACAATTAGCCTCACGAAACAAGTTCCACTTTAAGAAGCTAATAGTTCCTTAACTAACGCCTTGTCAGGGAATGAATGGTCAGATGCTCTCTCGCGCCCATCTGCCTGTCAGATACCGCCCCTTCGCAAGCCATTTCCCCTTTCCACGAATTGACATTTATATTCTGGCTGTCATTCAGTCACCCTATATACCTTCTCATTTTATTATTTTTGCGAAAGATGGAGATGTGCGGTGTAGGTAGACTGGAGGAGCAGGCACCTCTCTTGAATCCATTCTATCCTTCCTTATTCTTACCCTCATCTCAGTATAGGCAAGAAATTTCCTATCTTTAACCGAAATTGATAGAACCATATCGTCTTATCAAGAGGTAGAAATGCCTAGCTTCAGAAGGTTAATATATGAATGTTAGCAAAAAATAACTGACCTTCACACTATGTGTGTAGCAAATAGATTGCACATGTACGTTGTGGCCGCGTTGCAGATTAGATTCTAGTGTTTGTAACACTAACATTCACGGTACTGTACCCCAATGTTTCTCATACTTACCTTATAATATAACATGTAGAATAACTATAATTTCTGCTAAGAATTAACATGAAGTAGGGCTCACTGAATGCAAAGTGGCACAACACAAAAATTGCCCATTTGCCTTAATACTACGACTGACAGCTACATCCGGCAATATTTGCGCACTTGTTAGTTGGAACGTTCCCCGTTAGATAACGATAATGTCGTTATTGTTGGATATAATTGTTATATTTTTGAACTAAATCGTTTTCTTAACGCCAAATGTGCAATTTTTGGATTGTGCCACTAATACATTGTGCCACTAATACATTCAGTGATCGACAAAATATTCCAACTTGTGACACGAAACTGAAGATGGCTAATGTCGAAATTTTTGGCTAATTTTCACCTTGTAAATGACTGAAAGAATGGTATTTGGGTTCGAGCCCTTCCGGGACCGATGCACCTAGGCCTTAGGACAGGCCCTCTGTGTCCCATGTTCTATTACTAAATTAAAGGAGCCCTATTCCTTTAACAAATTTCCAGATGGCCTCTCTATTTAGTTTCCTAATATCCTCAGGGTCGATAAAGAAGGAGCCTAGAATTTTCACCTTATTGCTGGTTATGTTTGTGAATATCACGACACCATCTTTTCAGTGGTATCACTAATTGTACATAATTTGAAATATGCCCTGTCCTCGAAAAACTTGCCCAGTAAAAGCATTAAGAGTTACACAGTTTTTAATCTATGTAAATTTGTAAACGTGTAAGCAGCAATTGAACGTGAGATGCGACAAAAAAATTCGTATTTCACAGCTAACGATATATAGGCAAACTACTTTTCTCCTCTTAAGTAACAGAATGAAATGTTTCAGTTTCTGTAATTTCAAAATAAGAAGAAATTGCCGGCAGGCATTTTTCTCGCAGTTCTGAACTGTTCTGTTATGAAGCGGATCGTTTGGAGCTTTGATGTTACTTCAGAACTTTGCGCGGTAAGAAATACTTTGTTCTAATGGATCGTTAGGCATACGTTTCTTTCAAGATGTTTTTCTCGTAACAGGCAACGTAAAAAATGTAGTTTGTGGTACATTCTACGATTCCAAAACACCCTTTTTTTGGACTGCGATGACAACTACCAAGATAATTAATATGAAATTTCAGAGATTCGGCTATAAATATGGTAATGTAGATGTGATAGCGAACAGCTAAATACATGATCTGGGCAGATGTACTGTAATTATTTCTGCCCCGTTCCTCTATCCTTCACTCTTCCCTCCTTTTCTGTCGTATTTCCTTTTTATTCGCCATCACCACCACCCCCCCCCCCCACCCTTAAAACTTTTCCCATTCATCCAAGGAAAAATAACGTTGCATTATGTCACCCTCAAACCCCTTAACTTCTAAAAACCCGAACCCATTTCTTTTTTTTAAGTTCTCCTATGTGGATGCCATTTTCGTTTCTTTTCATTTCACTTTAAACTCGTCTAAAATTGTGTGGGGATGGGAAAAGAAGAAGGAGGTTTTTGATGCGGCAAGGAGTAGTAAACTGTCCTGCCTTTCGTATTTTTCTCCTCCTGCCTTTCCTATCTTGTATCTTTCCATTGTATTAAGGCACTCGAACTTGAAGCAGAAAAGGATGCAGAAGTAAGGGAATCAAGACTCTATCCTAGGGAAAAGTAAAACTATTTTTCAAGATTCTAAGCCTGATTGCTAAAATTATTATAAAACACCGTCTGGAAACTTGTGGCCCGGCTGTTACAGTGTTTCGTCGCAACCAGAAAAATAGATTTGCAATTCGTAGAAGAGAGAATTGAAGTAAAATAAGGCAGTTTGCACGGTATCAAGTTTTTCTTTTAAAAGAGAAATTTCAGAAAGTGGGAAAAATACACCGTGCAATTTGTTGGAATAAGATACTCCTAATGGCTGTCAATACGAGGAAATCTTCATCCTTGTTGTTTACAAAATATAGAAATTGCGGTTTATTTTTCATCTCGCCTTTCATTCCCGTGTCTCCTTCTCTTTCGATTTTCATCCACACAATACATAAAAAACTAAAATAACTGTACACTATATAATGAAGGCGGTTTCTTTACTGCTCCGACATATTTAACACATTCAATACAAATATTTGAATGAAGGTGTAATAAGAAGAGTTCTGTAGCCTTCTGCATCATACTCGTGCGAAACAACTGGATTTAACCCTTTCCCCTCCCTAACGCTCCAAAGCGCTCGGGATTTAAAAGTCCCCTCCCCCTCTAAACGCTCTAAAGTGTTTCTGGTTTAGTACGTAAATTTAAATGTCCCGTGAAAAAACTCG
>Ga0123355_10009914_pt1 | contig 14543 bp, 4 predicted proteins | sample TergutEmb28metaG_3_FD_89872 | JGI IMG/M metagenome (GOLD analysis project Ga0123355, IMG submission 89872) | Embiratermes neotenicus P1 segment gut microbial communities from Petit-Saut dam, French Guiana - Emb289 P1 | ecosystem: Host-associated > Arthropoda: Insects > Digestive system > Gut ...
CATCACAGCTGACTTGCTGAGCAGAGTATGGCAGGAATTGGACTATCGCCTCGATGTGTGCCGTGTGACGAAGGGTGCATTAATCGGACATTTGTAGGTATGTGTCATAAACTTGTTGAGTTACTGTTTCATTTCTACTAGTATTTATTATTCTGTTCACCATACTTGTGAATATAATCAACTTCAAAACTGCTCCAATCATTTTGATACACCCTGTATATATATACGTGATTTTTGATACCAAGATCCCGTCCATCTGCAGTGACGTAGGCCATCGGTCGCCCCCTCCCCTCCCCCTCCCCCTCCGAGTCCCAGTAGTCGTAGGCACCCCTACAGTTATGATAAATACTAGTGACGTTACTTCCAGACCTTTCAGAATAATGTCATCCTGTCACAAGAATAGAATCCAGCTCCAAATAACATATAAAAAATGTTGCTATAGTGTACGTTTGGGGCGTTTTTGATGCACGGGGCCCTCCGCGCCTTGGGGTCTGCGGGGGCTTTATATACGCCACTGTATGTGTTAACTCTAGCAATAGGATGTTGCGAAGCGCAGGTAGCCGCCTGGGGACAATATGATGTGTCATAAACCATCAAACCAAAAACTAAATTGCTACAACCGTCGAAACATCAGACCCCAAATCATATATTGTCCGTACACTAACCCGCCATAGTCCACTATTCATGACACGCCTTATAAGTTCCGTAATGGACAGCCTGCAATAGGCCACTGATATCATCACACGGTCTCGTCTTGGGTCTCTTGTCAGTTGCGGCGGAGTTCCCGGCGTGTGAACATCGGTGGATCGGTGGCCGAGATACTTCCCCTACCACACGTTCGTGATCTCTCGTAAGTAAATGTTCGCAGCATCTTGTTGTTTTGGCAACTGTCAATGTACACTGAATGCAGTGGAAAGTGAACGTCATTGTGCCTTAAAAAAGGAAAGTGTCAGTTGGGTTTCTACGTTATTGCTAAGTACATGTTGGAACTAAGTTAGAGCAAGAGGAATTGTAATTTTAGTAGAGCGGTTAACTTATTCCACACGGACTTATTTTTGTATTAATTTAAAGCTGGTAAGTGAAAATCTGGTGATTAAAGAGAGCATCAGTTTTAATTTGTCGTGAACTGCTGCGTCGCTGTAACTTACAAAATTGTAATATCAGGACGGTAAAAAGTAAAAGCAGTCCAAATGTAATAACACATAGTCCTCAGCTCAGTTGCCACAGCTGCTGTGTTTCAGTGCTAAGAAATATGTGGTTTGGTAAACATGTACCAACGTTTATGGGGCAATTTTTGCCTCCAATTCAGGGTAAAAGTGCCACAAATCAGAAGACAACACTACACAACTTCATGGGTGTGAAGGACTCAAAACGTTTGGTGTTATTACGAGGTACCTATGTAATAAGAACCCGCAAAATGTACACTTTTTACATTAATGTTTTAATTTAATTATAGTTTGAATGGAAGCATCACGATGTGCTTGTAACGTAATATAACATTAAATAGTGTACGTCAGCACAATCACTTTATTACTCAAGGTAATTATAAGGATGCATGTTTCGACTATAGATTAGTCATCCTCAGGCCTATTTTGTCAACTGTGTCACAAGATGTTATGCACACTTTGGGATCCCATCGTAAACACGATGGGATCCCAAAGTAGGCATAACATCTTGTGACACAATTGAGAAAATAGGCCTGAGGATGATTAATCTATAGTCGAAACATGTAGCCTTATAATTACCTTGAGTAATAAAGTGATTGTGCTGACGTACACTATTTAATATTATATTAATTATAGTGTCTTCGACATGTTTCGAACATCTAAGTGCTGATCCTCAGGAAGCCTTGTACATGCAGTTTTGTGGTATTTCTTTCATGCATCCATATAAGCAGTCTGGTCGATGGCAGGATACGCGTGATCATTTATTAGGATAACACTAAAGTTCAGTTACTTGTATCACTTCATCATGAAGTATCTCGCATAACCTTTCTTGACAATTATTTGTCTAAATTCTTATAATAAAAGCCAACAAGATGAATTGAGAAATAGCGCATCTTGTTGGCTTTTATTATAAGAATATATCACGATGCACGGTCCTCTGAATGTCAAACTCATATTTGTCTAGAATTTGTCTGTAACTTGTGCTATCAGACAGAAAATACTAATTTCGGCCGCTACACTGGTATTGGGATTTCGTCTCCCTTTTACAGCTTTTTCATGTACTGCTCTGGGTGCTCGGAATCTCTTACAAAGATTCATCAGCTGAATGTGTTATGTTTGAATTGAAGCTGAGCGCAATCCACAACACAGAAATTAAGGAGACCCTTACGATAATAATCCGGTAATTGGCACTGATGGAAAATGCACAAATATTGTTGTCCTGTCCGGCATTTGAAACAGTTACTATGCGCAAGGAGGAAATTCTTACGTTAACGCCTAATTTACAACTTTGTTAACAATAATTTTTTTCTGGAAATTTTGTAGGGAAAATGTTTGCATAACAAAATGCGTGTTGCATTAAGCATTCTTTTTTCATATTAATTTTTATTCCAAAATATCCACGAAAAGGAAATATCAGTTAAAGACGGACGCTGAATTGTGTGAAGATTCAAGTATCCTGGAGTGTTACGCTGTTGTTGGGTACATACTTCACGACGTTTCAAAGGCACTACGATCCTTCGAACGTTGGGAACTATTTACAAGCGGCACAGCCTAAGATCCCAGAAGTTCAATCTTCAATAACACTTCTGCCAGAACAACAAATCTCGCATCTAACTACTTCTTAATTCTTGGGCAAATATCTAAATTTCAGAAAACATGAAGATATTTTAGAACATATTTCGCAAAAGTGGTTTGTGTCCTTTTTCTGTAAAGGGGGGGGGGGGTGGTTTCATACAGTGAGTTTTCTGCACCGTGGAACCATGACGTTTTGTGAGTGGTCTTCATTTGACAGGAGGTTTTCCGATTCTTCCTCCGCCTGAGTGCGCCCTCGCAAAAAGACGCACTCCAGAGTGTCCATTAATCGACCTTCTCATTCCTAGTATGGTTTATGGATTTATTCAGATAATCGACCCACCCGTACACTAGTTTCTGTACGTGTATTATACTTCTAACAGTTTACATGGATGCCTACTAAGTGAAAAAGAACACTTTATTTAACTTACTGTCACTAATAACTACAGTATATAGGCCACCTTATTTTACTTTCCTATATCGATAGAAAAATACTTATATATTTAAAAGTTGTCTTTAGTTCTGTAAGCCAATTAAAGGCATTACCTACAAATTATTAAAATGCTACTGCAGTCCTAACGGCAAAAGTGTTTTATTGGAAGTAAAAGCAGTATATTTTATACTATTTACACGAATTTCACATTTCAAGGCTTTAAAACAAAAATTATTTTAAAGCAATTACTTCCATCACCTTTATGTTTCAGTCACTTTCCGTACACCAGACCCCGTAGGCCTACACCAAATTGCAGTTCGTGCCACAGATTACTGCAGTCTGCAATGTGACACCGTCTCGTAAAAGTGCAACGATGTGTCGGGGGAAATAGCTGCCTCCATCTTAGAGGTTAAAGAGGCGGCACCTTCCTTTGAAACTTAGTTACAATTTTACCAGAATATTTGGCGTCAAAACCCGGGGGACAGTAATATTCATACTAACAGCTGTGAAGCCTCATTGTTACATAATTAGTGGTGTTTCTTTCTATGTCAGAACTGACAACCATAGCAAATGTACGAAATTTATATGTTACAAAGACTTAACTTATGCAGAAACTAAACTCAGACCGAGACATAATTTAGAAGCAACTCACAATAGTACAATAAAGTAAAGATAACAGTTTCATATTCGTCAGGTAAAGCTTTCGTTACGGAAATCCTTTAAGCCGTTTGTGAACTGTTACATGCGACCAGACGGACAGAAGTGGTGAAACTACAGTCTGCACATTTGCTTTGTAAACGCCCTAAATATGACTGGTCAGAATAACTTAACTCCTTTCGGCTCTCTTCAGAATATACGGCAGCTTTGATTGTTCATTGCTTGTAATTTTTTCAGGGTGTTACTAAATAACCCTATTTTAAATCAACTGAATGGAAAGCAGGAAATACACAAATAATTTAAAATTACATTTTCGTTGCTTGTTCACAATTTAGTACAAAATAATAAAGGAAGAAACACGTGTTTAACATATTATGAAAATAATCTGCTATACATAATTCTAATTTATAATTTGGGCGATGGAAGTTACATGTCAAACTAGGTCTACAAATAGGCTAATTCCATTACGACAGCGTTAAGTTTTGTCTAAAAATGTGTAGATATTCAACTTCTACCAAACAGAAAACATGTTGGTTCTCACTATACAAAAATATTAACATGTTAATTCTATTTAGAGGAATACTCGCTGTTTACTCTGAAAATCACCCCCAAACTCATAAATACAATGTGTGGCTAAATGCAGAGAGTTTAGGTATTAAAGTAGGTGGTACACGAAATAACCATTGTGATTTAAAGCGTTTTAATGTGAGAGAGTATATTTAGAAATCTGTATGATGGATTTTAACTACGCTAAACGGAACTATCGAGAGAAGTGGCTGAAAAACGTGGAAAAAATTCCGGACAATGGGAACTAAAGCATGAATTTTTAAGCTCACGGACGATGTGCGATGTGTCCTAAAAACTGATGTCACATATGTACAAAGATGCGTTAACTATAAAATATAAGCAGAATATAGTCGGACACAACTCAATTAATGATTTTATTAAGGTGTATTCTTACGTTTTTTCATTCCGCAACATGTTTCGGCTCTAGTTATGAGCCATTTTCAGGCTGATTACCTTTTCTTACTAAGGCAAAATATACAATTAGTAGGAAAAAGTAATCAGCCTGAAGATGGCTCATAACTAGAGCCGAAACATGTTGCTGAACGAAACAATGAAAGTATACACCTTAAAAAAATCATCGAGTTGTGTCCGACTATATTCTGCTTATATTTTATAATGCTACATAACAAAGCGGGGATGTCCCACCTGAAAGTTGCGTTAACAGTCCGTATGACCAGTTACTTTATTGTTTCAGCCCTTCGAAAAATGTTTTAGAATAATAATTATTCCTTTATTTATTTATTTGTGCTTCATGTAACGATGCTGTCAGTAGCTAAGATTACTTAGCAAAGTACAATAAACTGATCGGTGAATAATGAATTCAGAAGGTTATTAAGGGAAGTGGCAGTAGCCTGTTCTAGGATTTATCTGCAGCTCCTCAGGAAAACCACGAGACATGTATTCAGGATATTTGACCCCTGGTCTGAGATTTAAACTGGGCACCTCACGAATACGAAGCAGCAGGGCTACAACTCTATCGTCCCATTTGGTTTCATTCTACCATTTAGAGATGTGCTTTGTAAATGATCCATGACACAGCTTGAGTCCAAAAGGACATATCAACAGAGGATACAGAAAGCGATGGAAAAAAGACACCGGCTATAAGGATACAGAAATAATTTTGAAGAATGTAACCCTAGAATTTTGTACAAAAATTATCAATATGGTGGTGCTGTGAGTTTTGAGTCTACACATGGGTATCCAAAGGGTACATTAGCAGATATTTCGTATTACGATAGAGGCCCAGTTGAATTAATTTACAATAAGAGATATAAGCCTAACATTTCTTCCATTCAAATGGCATCATATAAATAAGGATATAACATAAACCCCTCCAACAGTTATTTTAACACTGTGTTAAACACAATAAACTATCAGAGAGCAGTCAAAAACCACGGATTAATCAGGCTTACAAAGTTTGTGAAAATGATTAAGGATTTTTCCAAAGCAGCATACTCCTTACAGATTACTCACTATGAAGTAGAAATAACCTAACCGAAAAAGTGCCTTCTAATTAACACATTTTAATTTAAGTTCGATTGATCCCATACCATAATAATAACGTTGCGCCTATCCCTGAGGACTATACTTTTTTTATCTGACAGTACGTCTGTGTTTTCTGTATGATGACGTGGTATTAAGTGCTGTGTCAAATGACTGATGGATTCAGCAGCCTCTCATCAGATACCAGATATGCAATTCGTTTTTAATTAATGAAGCTAAGCTCCACGCAGTGAGTTAATAGTTTGAAGTCGCAGTTTCATTAGTGAAGAATGGCAAAACAAAGGCTACATAACACTTCCTTTCGGAGAAATATACTGTATGCAGATAATATCATATCCAGAGGAAGTGGATACTTGCAGACTCAACAAAATGAATTTTAATATTAAGTGTAGTGAGAGAAAGTAAGAAAATATGCAGTCACTAGTAACATAACACAAAACGTTTAATATAGGAGCTAGAATATAAAAAAATGCAGCAAATCGAGACATATTATATGGCATACGACTACAGCGTTTAGGCCTATATGTGTTTTATTGACAATTCTGCCCTTCTACAGATTTCAGGCGTGCTGACAAGAAGATGGTAACATGTGAGAATAAAGATCGAGAACCTCAACTGCCCCTGTACTATGAATACTATCCTAAAAATTCGAACGTCATAATGCATACGCCTCAGGCCACTGTATGGTGTAGACCAGAATCGTTGCCAATATGCAGTAGTATTCCAGATGGGAATCAGAGGGAACTCCGATACACACACCCATCTGCCTTCCACAGTGTAAGCACAGTGGTCTACACCAGCGATCGGCGAAGGCTTCATAAAATGGGGTTAAATTACAACACTGAGACGGAGGAAAACACACAAGTAACCTGGTGTTCTACTGGAGCCAACTATAGATGTTCTGTGGCTGTTGCTGGAGCAGAAAGAGTTGGGGACGTGTATCTACCGAACAACCTGAGAAAATGTTTGGACGACATATCACGCTGTGGTGGACAGGATAATGAAAATCAAGGTGAAACCGATGTCGTACATTACAAAACTGATGTTTCCTCGCACAGTGCCAGTTCTCCAGAGGGCAGTTTTAGAAGCGACGAAGGTTCAACCCCCTTGTCGTCCGTTGATTCAAGTACGAGACACTTGACTTCAGAGTGCGTATTAAAAACAGTGATATCAGCACCCATTAAAACAACCAGCCATCAAATGTGGGACGCCCCGTCGACAGAAATCTTTGCCAAGTGTACAAATTTATTTGCAAAAAACAGCGAACAATGTCGTTCGGGACCAGTTTGCATTTCAAATATAGGCTTGCCAAGGCCATACTCTCCACCTAACACAGTGATAGCAGGTTGCAATAAATCTTCAAGTCTTTTTGAAGATGAAACTCTTTCGGAAAATATGAGTATTCCGCCTACAGCGGGATTGGGTAACAACGAGATGAAATGTTGGTTACAGCCAAACATAATTCTGTCTCCTAGTAATAAAAAACACTTTTCAGGAAAGCAAGTTACAGACTCGAGACTTGTCAAAGACGACATTTTTTTCAAGACAGATGGTAGTGTGGTCAAAAGAGATTCTTGTAATGTCATAGAATATGGGCTGAGATCACATATTTCTTCGCCTAACAGCATCAGTGAGGAAAATACAAGTCACTCATGTACAACTGCCAGTAGTTTTAATGACAAATATTCGTTCAGGAAAGAACCAGAACAAAATATGTACAACTATAACCCCAAGAAAAACATACTAAGAAAAGCAAATTCATTACCAGCTGTTAGGACCCAAGACTGTGTAGTACAGTATTGCAAAGTTAACACACCACATGACATTAATTTCAACAGCTTCAGAGTTGAAAATTCTCAGACAGTGAGACTCGGAACAGAAGAACAGGTCACGAGGACTAACGATATTGAGAGACATTCATCGACAGACACAATTCCTTCAGTAGAATTTCATGACACTGGAACTTCTGTTCTAGAACTAACTACCCAAAGTAATTTTATTAGCGGAGAGCATACTGATCGTGAAACTTTTATAATGAAGTGTCCAGAAAAGGAAGATAAACACAGTCTTTGTGAAACAAGTAGTTCCCCCACGCTCTATTCAACCACAAGGTACCACACACAAAACCGTATAAATAGCCCTTTCCATGAAACGCTTGGTTCCGACCAGCAAATTACCTCTGGCGAACACAAAACAGACGGCAATGAAGAGAGAGTAGAATCTACGCATAAGAGGTTTAATTTGGGGAATGACATCATAAATGAGGATAAACAACGCTTGTTGGTCAGACATGTGCTGTCACATAAGTTTGCGCACGCTGAAAACGACGACGAAATTATATTCGAAAAGCGAATTGACTATCCTCGGCATAGTTTATCTGTCGTAAACCGGATCAAAATCGGTGACTATGAGCGTATCGATCAAGGCGACTTGCCGCAAAATATTTCTCCAGTGGGATCTTTCAACCGAATGGGTGATAAACAAGGCTCTGAAGATCATAACAGATACCTACGGCGAAGTCCTTCTGTGGAAACCATCGTAGAAATCGTCGATACAGATCTCGTCGAAAATACCCCTACATACAGTAAAAAGAATTCACCAGAAAGCCAAAAGCAAATTATCGAAGAACAACGTCCTCCAAAACAAGACTCTCCAGGTCAACATAGTTCTCCTCTAAACCATTCGCCACAAACAGACTCCCAGCATCTCTGCAATAATCAAGATATTCCTTTTCATCGGAGTACTGTGCTTGTTCCATCAGGGGACTTACGACACAGCGGTGGCAAAACCGCCACTCAGGAAGTGGACAATATCCGTGAAACAAAGCTCGTTACAAAATTACAAGGGCCTTCCCTATTTTGTTCTGAAGACACTGCGCTGAGAAATCGTGTGCTTGTTTTGCTGTGGGTCCTGTTGGGCGAGAACAGATTGCGTGAAGTGGGGTTCCCAAAGGAACCCGTACATCGGATCCTGTGGCGTGCTGTCGACGTCTGTTGTTCTGTGGCCGGGGTGAAGAGCGCGGCGGCGGTACCACTCAACTCTGACCACGATTGTGGCGCGGATATGCTGTGCTTTCGGGATCACACACACCGCTTCCTAGAGGTCTGCGCCCCAACGCGCGAGCACTGGAAGCAGTTTGGTTGGGCAGGTCTCACCGTCGACGCCGTCGTGCGGAAGATCTACGATGAAGGTAAGTTCTTGACTTCTTCTATTAAATCGATGACAGGGAAAAATTTCTTACTGTCTGTTTCAGACAATTATCCGAACAATCAAGACGAACCTCAACTACGGAAGTCGTTCAGCACACATTCGCAATCGGTGATGTGTGTGTGTGTGTGTGTGTGTGTGTGTGTGAGGAACACTGCGTTTCCTGAAGTTTGCATGTATCTGAATTGGCGTGCCTTAAGTCATATTTATTTTACACTTTAACATGTGCGTATGCCTGTACCAAATCTTTCGAATGTTCTAACTTCCTGAGACACGTATTGGAAAAAGTAAATAAATAAATTTTTTCACACAAAATTAGCCCATTCTGTCCATGACAGGCAGTTTTAAAGCAATTTACGTGCAACGCGTTACCAATAATGTCATCTCATGACATATAGTCTATATCCGTGACATGTTCCAGTGGGTAGGCTGGCATACTTACCTTATGCTGCCATAAAAACAGATGTCTATATTCCCACTGTCCAACACTCTCCCGTTGAAATACACATTTCATATAGTTCATGAAAACTCAATTTTTGCTATAAAGAAAGTTACTTATTGCTATATATGTTATACGGTCAAGGATGGCGATATCTTTCGACCTTATGCACTGGCCATCCTTGGGTAGTTTATGTATTAGAGAGCGGACAAAGACATTTAATTTTTACAGCATGAAATTTAAAATTATAAAACGTAATGCTTATATCTAAATGTAACAGTTTTCTTTAAGAGAGGAAATCTCATGCCTTTTACAAATCGTAGTTTTGCATGTATCTGTTCTTTGCCTCATTACTTTTACTTTTGCAAAATATTACATGACTTTGATTCTGGTGTGTGATTTTGTTGATTTATATTGATTCATTTACCTAAAATTACCTTAGTTTCAGTTTAATTATATACGACCAAATAGTATAATGTTATCTGTAAAGAGTGTATATATAGTAAACTATATTCATCAAATCTTCTCCTATCATACTTATGTTAAGAGTTTGACATTTGGCAGTTGCATGTCTTGTCCCAGACATTACGTCCATCTTCGTTAATTTCTATAATATCTGGAGTATTCTCATGATATACGCTGTGGGTCATAATGATAACGTTACTGAATTGAGTGGAGAGGGTATGGATCGTAAATTTTTACAAGTAATTTATTGTGTCTATAGAGTGGACCGGGTAGCTCAGTCGGTATAGCGACTGACTACGGGCTGGACGGTCCGGAATCGAATCCCGGTGGGGACGAGATTTTCCGCCCGTCCAGACCGGCCCTGGGGCCCACCCAGCCTCCTGTAAAATGGGTACCGGTTCTTTGCCGGGGGTAAAGTGCGGCCGAGGTTTGCTGCTGACCACTCACCCCCTTCTAGTGTCGCGGTCATGAAAGAGTAGAGCTATACCTCTACCCACCCTCTGGGCCTCACTGGGACTGTAACGGGATCACTTTACCTTTACCTTATTGTGTCTACAGAGGAGCAAGAAACAACTGCTAATTTAAAGATATGTAGTCTACTAGCTATGTATTCACCTTTGCTTTAGACCTGACTTTCGGATGCAAATATGACTTTTGTTTTCCTATGCCTGAACGTTCGGTGTGGGAGGGAAAACGTTGAAATTTAGGCCGTACAACACCCTGTGATCACTGCCGTGCTCTGCCTACTGTATTTCGCTCTTTATGTAGTGAACTACTGAATACATTCATGGAAGAGAGTTACTGTTGAAAAGCTAATTGTCACATAGAAATTTTCCGCCTCTTATGAAACGAGAATGTTAAGTCATGTTCAGACGGTCCTGCCATTGAGCCCTGTACTGGTGCATACGAATCCACCTCACACCATCTCGTCACATTCTTTTAAGATGTGTTTTATTATTAACTTCCCATCTACTCCTCTGTTCTCCAGGTGACCTCCTTTAGGCTAACTCATGCATTAGGTCTATACGTGATCAATACTTTTACAAAATAAGAAATTAAAAATTGTTATTGCATTCAAGTGTGTAGTCTATGCATGATGGTTTGTGTCATAAGCCATTAACAGTTTTGCACAGAAACACATTTCGGGGATGACAAAATTCTGATACTAAATACATTCCCCTGATGCCTTATGACGATAAACTGAAAATTGAAGGACGTATGTATAACAAGTCGGATAGCTGGAAATTTTACATACAGACATCTCACATTAATCTCCAGCACATCACTTATTTATTCAAATTCAATATCAGCCACACATTCGGCTATCTTAAGGCATCCACAGGTTGGGTACAAATGGCCTGTATAAGCCGAGAATTTACAACTGTAAACGTAATATTATTAAGAACTGAGATATCTACTTATACCATACCAGCCTCCTTCATTTATTATTATATTACAGGTAAAGTCAAGTTCACCCTAGAGCAGGCCATCAAGTCCCAGAAGGGGAGTAGTGGTTTAGCTCTACTCTTTCTTTAACCTCGGCGCTAGATTGGGTTGGGTGGTCACCGCCACGACTCGGACGATATATCCTCGCGAAAGAGCCGGTACTCCCTGTATAGGAGGCTGGGTTGGGTGGTCACTGCCACGACTCGGACGTTATATCCTCGCGAAAGAGCCGGTACTCCCTGTATAGGAGGCTGGGTTGGGTGGTCACCGCCACGACTCGGACGCTATATCCTCGCGAAAGAGCCGGTACTCCCTGTATAGGAGGCTGGGTTGGCTCCAGGGCCGGCCTGAGCGGGTGCGGAAAATCTAGCCCCTACAGGGATTCGATCCCGGAACCGTTCACCCCTAGCGAGTCTCAATACCGACTACGTTATGCCGGCCAACCACATACCATGATATTAAAAAAGATACTAAAACATCATTGGTACAGATGGCTTCTCGTTTAATGCAAATTAAAACACAATTGCCTTGAGAACTGAGAAAGAACACGTACAGAACGGTGTTCAGCACCCTGTAGAGGGTATGAATACCTGGGTCGGGCTACAAACACCTGTTACCTAGTGTCGGACCTGAAGAATCCTTTATACAGTTGTTTTATAATAGACACAACGTATCTGAGCTGCTTAAGAAGCCTATTTTTATCTTGGTCATACTACCTAATGCGACAAGTTTTAAACAATAGTAACGACGAGATACACTGCCTGACCGCGATATAAATACGAGTATATTAGTTAAAGCGCTCGCTGAGGAGGTCAAGTTCCACCCAGGGATGTAGGGTCAATGGCAGAAGAAGAAGAAGTTAATCTTATGTTTATTGGACCGTGCATCATCTCGATAGGTGAGTAAAGAGAGACCAACTTGATGCCACTTGTTTTATTATTACTTTATTCAGTGCTCAACATGTTTCGGATGTTAATACACCCATCCTCAAGAGCTTGCGACTAATTCGTTGAGTTACTTCATGGGTTGTATCTGTAAGAAGTATAGAGGTATTGTGTTAGCGCGCTATTCAGGAGACATTATCACAACATGCTACACAAAACACTCAATCACCATAAGACACCACGGGAGCCAATACTTGCGAAACACACTCTCTAAAACAGCCACACGCTTCAAGACCAACAACGCCCTAATAAATAAGCGCGCTAACACAATACCTCTATACTTCTTACAGATACAACCCATGAATTAACTCAACGAATTAGTCGCAAGCTCCTGAGGATGGATGTATTAACACCCGAAACATGTTTAGCACTGAATAAAGTAATAATAAAACAAGTGGCATCAAGTTGGTCTCTCTTAACTCAACTAAGAAGAAGTTAGTTGAAGAAGCCCCAACGTGTTGTGTCTATACGAAGTGTGTAGGGTTATAAGAGTAGCGAATTATTCAGGTCTTGGAGTACGTAATGTACGCGTGAAGCCGGCCAACTCTTGAATGTTTCCTCTACGTGGTTCTGAAAATCGCTTTACACCTATTCTTCTCGAATAATAAGAACAATGCCTATCATCATTATATATTATATATATAATCCATTTGAAATACGGCTAGTATATTTGAATAATGTATTATATGACAAGCCACATTCACAAATTATTCTTTAACATTTCTCTTTAATATTACTGCGTAATACATGAACACAACGTGACATAAATCGAAACCTTAATTTTTAATAATATTATGTCAGTAGTTGTAAACTCTCTTTTTAGATTGTGGATATTAATAAATAAATGTTGTGTTTGAGGGGTATGTTGAGGAGTCTATATGTAAACACAACGGGATTAACCATAGAAAATGAAAACTGCATGCTGGCGCAGACACGGTGCCTCATCAGTTTTACTACGACACGTACAGCATGCCTTGCGACAACGAATTTTTAAACTACAGTCAGAAGTCGGCCGACATTTATAAGACAGTAATTTAGCACCCGCTTAAAAGTCAACATAAAACGTCTTCATTTGTTGCACAAAATGGGTCAGATAAGCCTTCGTCTACTCGTAAATTTAGCATGTGCACAAATTTCGTCCCTCGGGAAAATAATTAAACCCACATCTTCATCCCATATCTCCTCTCGTCTTGTCTTATATCCCTGTAGTATCTTTGCCTCCTCCCTAATTTTTCATTATGCTCTCCGTTTTATATTTGACCACCTTTCGTCATTTATTTTTCCTTCTCCTTCGGCAAATATCTTTCAAAGGCTTTCTTACTAAGGCGAAAGTAGCTATGTGCGTGAGTGAATAATTCGTCAGGGCTATTTGACATATAACACCATCTGTCAGACTCTCAGACGGTAAGGTGTGAGCGCAATATATAAGGTCACAACCTTTCATTCGAAGACTGTGTCCTGTGTGAACGAAAACAAATGTACGTAGTACATACAGAAATTTGTTGTTACGTAATACTGTCTTGCGTAAAGTTCCTCGCTGAATTTATAGGCGCAGATGTAATAAGCGTGGCATACGATGTAAATAAGGCTATTTGCTTCACCGACTGTCGTCATGTTTGTTGGATGCACAAATGTTGGGGGGGGCGGGGGGTCGCAGGTACTTTAATTTGAACAGGAGACAAAAGCGGTTTAGTTGAGCTTCTACACGGAAAGCAATTTAAGGTCCCATTACCACACGTTTATACCCTTAAAAACTTCGTGTTAGGTTAATTGTAGGTATCCCAATTTTAAGGACCGCGATAGCACAGTGGTTAACGCGCTGTGCTACAAATCGGAAAGACGCTGGTTCGATCCCCAACCGATTAGACCCATGCTACGAATGTAACGCATATTGCATTCTCCCCCGACGTACTGCTCCGACCCGAGAAGACACCCTCCGATTGTAGACGCATATTGGTAAGTGCACCATATACATGTTGTATACGGATACTTACTTACTCCATGATGCAGAGTTCTTCTTGAGAAGCTAACTGGTTTGCAGCTAGTCAAGAAATTCCCCGCATTTCACGGAAACCGAAGGTTCATTACCGCACTCACAAGCGACCGCCACCTGTCTCTATCCTGGGCCAGCCCAATCCAGTCCC
>Ga0123355_10009915_pt1 | contig 14542 bp, 10 predicted proteins | sample TergutEmb28metaG_3_FD_89872 | JGI IMG/M metagenome (GOLD analysis project Ga0123355, IMG submission 89872) | Embiratermes neotenicus P1 segment gut microbial communities from Petit-Saut dam, French Guiana - Emb289 P1 | ecosystem: Host-associated > Arthropoda: Insects > Digestive system > Gut ...
ATGTTATTATTTGTGGATTATTAATGCTTATGTTATGCCCAATGTTTACTTACTTGTGAAACTTATATTATTAGGATTTATTGGTAATATTTTCTATTGTTGATTAGTAGTAATTGACTTTTGTATTACAACGCAATTACTTCACCTTGAGGCACGTTGGCGAGCCTTGGCATTCTTGTCCGCGTGGGTACGCTTCAGTCAGTGCTTAGGCTCCGGTGGTCGCGGATCAAGCATCGCACCATCGGCAATTAAATTCCTTTGTTGTTAGTGATACAACATTAATATGAAGTTAAGTGAATAAATAAGTACAGTTCATAATACCAGATGTTTGAGTCAGCAACTAGACTCCGTTGGTGGCAGATCACGCACCGCACCATTGTCAATTACATTGCTCTGTTTGTAATACAAGATTGATATGAAGTGTTAAGTGAATAAATAAGTACAGTCCATAGTACCAGAGGTTTGAATCAGTGCAACTTCGATTTCATTGTGTACAACACGTACAGTTAGGCTAATGGTGAAAATAATATAAGCCATATTCTTTCGCATTGCGAATGAATATGCCTACAAATACCCACAATAACTCATTTAATTTTACGTTTCAGGGTAAACATTTTTCCCCGAAAATGTTTAAATATAAACTTCTTTGTACATCGAAGGTCTTATTAGAACTTTCGTATCGTATAATATTCCGCAGGAGGAACACGAAATATTAGCCAGATAGAAACAGCTGCGCAAAATGGAGCGTGATTGATTCACAGAATAATTTTGTCCATTAGTCGACAATCTGTCCTCTGAATACTTTATATGACTCATCACGCTCTGTTAGAAGGCTCACATAAAAACATATTTTTATTGTAATTTACTTTGTTCTTTTGTAGTTTGGTGTATTTTATGAGAAAATTAAAATACATTTGAATTTTGGGATACCGGTAAATTTTCCAATATCCCTTTAAATGTTACGGAGAATTTGTGTTTCGTAACTGGCAATACTGTAGTAAATCCCCATATTAAAAATCTGGCCTTGTTCCCCCCCCCCCTTTTTTTCATTAAAATGGTTTCCTTGGAACGTGGAATATAATTTCAGCGTTCCGCCGGAAAAAAATATCTGGGAAATACGGACACATTAATAGAATTGTTGTGGATCTGATACAACACCAGTGCTATGTTGATGTGAAAACGACATTGCACACAGATGTGTGCAAAAATATGTTAACTTCTTAGGAACGAAAAGCTGAGTATATTTAGGAGAAAGTTGATGAAATTTAGAACTATCGTTAATATTTAAAAATATTCATTCGAACATTTACTGAAATGTAGAACATTTGACGGTACAAGGCAATAAAAATAAGTGTCCGATGTTAATATGTTCTGAATAAAAGGCCAAGTGGTTATATTTTTGTTCGTCGTTTCGTCTGTTCTTCGGTTGAAGTGCCTTTAAAGAATGGCAGTGGAAGAGCTGCATTTTACGTGTCAAAACGTACTCTTTTCCAAAACAGATGAGCAGTAAAGAAATATTGCATTTCACACTTAAAGACAGTAGACATACTGGGACACCATTTTAGAATAGACGTTTTGTGTCTTGTCATTTTTGTAAGGTACTCAGTTTGCTTGCCGGAGTATCTTAATCTCTTGATAATGTTTTCGCGCAGCTGTTAATTGTCCTGCCATCTATTGTGACTATTCCTTACTGTTACGCAGTGGCCAAAGACGTGGTAAGGAACAGAGCGCAACTGTTATTAGATTATTACATCTGGGCTGTAGGTTAGGCAGTCTTGATTTCTTTTGGAATTATGGGAAAAGATAGGCTTCAGTCAGCACCAAACATTACCGAAAAAGTTCCACGGAAATAGAAGAATTTCTATTGCATATTTTTATTATATCAATTTTTAGAGAGCCCTGTTTTCCTAAAAATAGTTCGATTTGCATAATTCTTCAAGTATCTTGGTTTAGAATATTTTGTAGCAATTTATTTTTGAAAGATTTCCTGTAATGTCCTCAAAGAGTTTTGTATTTGATACAATACGCACGTGTGTGAGTAAAGTGACCCGACAACTGCGTTGTTGTTGTTTGTACTTTGAATTATTTAAAGACGCTTTTAAACTGTTAAAACTGTAATGTTGTATATTCGATGTGAGTTTCGAATAAGGGAAATTCCATGGCCAATTTAATGTACTGAGATTCGACAATGGAGAACACGATAACAATTTCAGTCAGGATACCCAATGTTCTGGACTTCCCCATTAGAAATATGGAACATTATCTTTCGTTCCATTCTACAGGACGTATTTCAGAATTACAAGCAGCTCAAAATAACATATTATTTCAACAGTTTTCACAATCTATCACGCCTCAGACAGCAGTAATGTTAATAACTAAAGTAAAACATATAATCTCAAAAGAATTTACCATTAATTTCTGGAAATATAAAGGCAGATTTTTAAGTCAGATTGCAGCTTATGTGTAAATGTGTAATAGGATTAGCGTAAAATAAACTGGAGTTTTTTGCAGATAAAAAAATTTAATTTAAAACTTTAGGGCAATAGAATAGACCCGTACCTACTCTAGTACCCTCTTTTTCGAGCCAAACCCTCTCCTGTATAAATACACCAACATTCTCAATCTTAGTCATTCTTCGCACCTACCTGCTTACGAAGATGGAACCGACAGTGTTCCGAAACGTCGGCATATAAAATTCAGTCGCCGTGGAATTACCCAGAAGAACGCATACAGCATTCAGAAAGAGGTGAAAGTTTGAAATCAATAATACTTCACCTCTAAGGGGAGGAAACTGCAAGGTACATTAGACTATTCGAAAAACTACACATCAAGAAAACCCAACACCTCCACTCTGTTACTCTAAACCTTCGCTGCAAAGATCAAAACACCTAATCTCTTTTATTACAATTCCATCATCACATCAACTCCTCAGATGCCAATAGAATCTATCGACACACAAGTTTTTTTTACTCCGGTAAATGATATATTACAACAGACGAGAAATTGATAACTCATCTCGATAGCTGCTGAAAAACAGTTTAACAAGTGTACTCTTTCAGTCGTATTGTTCCCTGATTGACCAATTCAAGTTTAAGAAAGCCACAAGTGTGGAGGAAGACAAGAAGGTAAGAAAACTCCGGAAATTCCAACGGCTTCACAAGACACTTCATTCAACTAAAAGGACTTCAAAAGGAACGCTCATCAAACTCAGTGGCCACACGCTGGATAACGGAGTATCTTCCTTACTATAGAAAGGTCTTAACTATGCTGTGACTCCACGCTCTATAACTATTGGAGACATCTTAAATGGAGTTCAAAAGGCAGTACATTCTCTACCGTGGGGATGGCGGAAGAAGGCAGACAAGGGAACTTGGGAATTATAAACAGCTCCTCCAGACCCAGACACAAAATGAGACTTGAGAGGGAAGCACTGAGGACCTTAAACAATATTTTTATCAACTTCGCTTATATAGTAATTTTATCTTCTCCATTTCCTTCAATATTTCTTAGAATTCATTACAAATTTTGCAAGTTTTAAGAGCTGTTTCGAGAAATTTCGATATTACGAATAGATGGCATAATTATATTGTAGTATCGAATCTTTTTACTAGGTGTCACCAGAGTGTAGGGTTAACGGAATTGGAAATTTGGGCACCTAATTGCGAGTTATGTAAGGCGTTCTAAGACAAAGGATTGAAGGAAATTGTAGAGAGCGTTGAGAGAGCAGTGCTTGGGTCGATAAACAAGTATTTACAGTTGTTTTACTGATTATGATATTGGTCTAACGACCTGGCTTTATTAAAAAGAAAGTGGCAAGTTATCTTCTCTCTTCTACACTATGAAGTAGTTGGTCTGATATTCTGCTCCTCTGGATTACGGCCTGGGTTATCAGTGTGATTTTAGTCCCTAAGCAACTATTAATTGTTTTATTTTATTAATTTTATGCGAAAAATATATTTAGTTTGGATAGTTATTTACGAAATTCGTCACAAATTTCTTCCCACTCACATAAGTGGAGCTGACAAAAAAGGAAGCAAAACATGGAAGAACTGCAGGATAAATTGATATGTAGCAGTTCATAGATTTTATCTTGAAACATCATAAATAAAGGGAATAATTTAACACTTAGGCCGGTCATTTTAAGAGGATAATATAAAATATAATTTTTCAGTAACGCTCTATATTGACTCAAAACAACTGCGTATGGATCGAGTCGTGTGGGAATGACAGTAAACTTTAGTAATGCTTTAAGCGTGTTAGGTATTTATTGAGCAGTTGCAAATTAAGAATATTAGATCTAAATCCTGCGCGTTGAAGCAAATTGATGGATTCATTTCATTCATCAATTTGTACTTGTGACTTTCAATTTACTGCAGCTTTTCATCAAAAATATCTTGTTAATGTGAGCACAATCAGTTAATAGATAACGTCAATCATAGGGAAAAAATGAGAACGTATTTCTTTCTGTGCTACAATATGATTCGAAAAGACGTTACCTTCAAACATCATTAGGAGAGACGTGTTCTGAAATATCGCAATCATATAATGTCACAATATGAAAATGAATCGCTTATAAGTAAAAAGGAAATTCATAAATTTTGTGAATTATGGTTTATTAGATCAGAGTGCCTCACGTCCTTTCTTGTTCTTGTCGTGTATGATAAGGCAATTTTGACGTCTCTTTCATAAATAAAACCATTTTTACTCCAACAGATTATTTCTAACTTGCAACAACACTGCCTGTGTACAAGTACGGGCTACAATTTCGAAATAACAGTTATGTTTGGAGACAACAACAGAAATGTTCAAACTATGTTTAAATACTTGGCCAGTTAAATTTTAAAGAGAAATATTTTCAGGTATCAAATATTTTTTATATTTGTCACATAATATCTCCTTAGATCACGTTTTTTATGTGATAAGGTATTTATATGTAAGCAGGAACTGTGTAAAATTAGACCTACGCAATAACAGTCACATGACAGTTTAGTGGTCTTCACGTAATACGCAACACGGTGCAGTAAAAAGACACAAATGTCGGTGTTGCTGTTCAGGGGTACGCTGTTGTCCACTGTGATATTGACAGGTAAGGAAGAAGTTTAATGGTACCTTCTTATACTCTTCTTCGCGACTATTATTCCACATAGGGAACAAGGGAAGGACATATATTCGCCCTTCGTAAGTAACGTTGCATTTTCAAGATATTATATCGGGGGATACAATACATATTCTTTTACAAGGGCTTCTTAAATTCAGAGAAACTTCCTGCTCTCGGTATGAGGGCGAATACCGACCAACATCTACCAAATTACACGGCGTTTCATCGCAGGAGGCTGCAGGTTTCACACACAGCTGTCTCAACTGCAAGGGTCAATAATGTTATAGGTCAGTATATAACAGGATTACATCAATAATACCCCGAAACTGTAAGTAAAATCCTTCAACGCGATTCTCATAAACATCACGGCACTCCTACCTCAGTCACATGATTAGCAGCTAATGGTGAAGCAGACAAATACTGCCTCTCCACCTGTCAGCAGAAACACACTGATTTACGCACACACGATTTCGTGCACTATCCTGGATTATAGCATAGGATTAGACTGACTTATATTATCTACTAATGAAAGAGGAGGATTTGTGGAATTAATCCTCATATACTAGTTTTGAGTCCCTGTGTTTTAGACGGAAATACTTAGGAGATATTTGACTTGATGTCTGATGACGTGAGGCAGCTTCAGCCAGACGAACGTACTGTGTTCCTGAATCATTTCAGTTAAAGTCCCTTGCAGGGATCAGGCTCACTTGGAGTCACGCAATTCCTTTTGTCCTACTGAGTAAAAGTTTGTATACCGCTAGATATTGTTTTTGACAACTTTTCCCTTTGTTATTTATTTTGGACGCCTGTACACGTGATTGTCGGAATTTAATTGTGTTGAATTCACGTTCAAATTCGTACTGAATTGCGATTTAAATTCTAAGTAGTGAATAGGCTTACAGCTATAAGGATGCTACTACTATTTGTGAAAAAAATACAAGGTTATCTGTATGATCAACTTGCGAACTTGTGTATGAAAAATTTTAGGTACCCTAGACCAAAGGATTGAAGGAAATTATAGGTGTTTTTCTTGTTACATTCAAGGGTGTTGTGGTCAGTCTTACACTGTAATATATTCTATCTGATATTCTGCTAGACTGCATTACAACCTGGTTTATCAGAGCTTGTTAGTCCCTAAACAAATGTTAATTATCTTACGTTTTTAATTTAGTTTAGTTCAGATAACTAATTCTGAAAATTGTCAAAATTTTCTTCCCTCCAAAATAACTGGTGAGATAAAATATGTAAGAGAAATATGGAAGAAAGCACAATGAAGTAATAAGTACCATTTCGTGGTTTTTCTCTTGGGACAATATAAGATTAAATTGAATAATTTAATATGAAGGCTGGCTGTTTTAGGCGGATAATGTAAAATATAAAGTTGGAGAAATTCTGTGTAGTGTCTCATAGTGCTGGTGTATGACTCCGTTTATGTAAACACGACAAAGAACATTAGATGTCCTTTAAAGTGTGTGATTTATATGGGCAGTTTTGAAATTAAGAGTTTTAGAACAAAATTCTCCGCGATAGAGCAAATGGAAGGAATCTGTTCATTCATCTATTAGTACCTGTGAATTTTAATTTAGTGTCTCATTTCATCAATAAAATCTTATTATCATGGGCACTAACAACTTGTTTAAAAGACGGATAGTAAGAATTAAATGGGAACATATTTCCATCTGTGCTACAAAGTGACTGAAAACAAGTTTCCTTCAAATAACGTTAGGAGGGACTTATTCTGAAATATTACAAACACACGTAAAATGACGCTATATAACAAATGAATCGCTTTTTAGTAAAAAGTTTTGTAATTTGTCATTTATTCCTGTCATATACTAACGTCTTACGATTATACAGGTTAGATGGTATTTCATTTATAAGGTATAAGTTTGTATTATTCAGTAACAGTAAGGCAGCAAGTTTCAAGATATAGAATACTTGTTGGTCAATAGAGAAATTTCGACACTACAGGAAGTAACAGGATCATCTATGTCAAGTATCAATGTCATAAACAAACAGGACACCAAATGTCACCCAGAAGTCCAGCTTGGCTGCCGAGATTGTGGTAGCCAGTGGACTCATAATTGTAGTCTGATCTCTCTCAGGGCACGTCCTTGTTTCATTTTTGATTAGAAGCTTCCAGTTCAATGCACTATCAAATGGAAACCACCGCCCTAATTTACCTTACAAAAGGGTTTTAAAAGGCTTTTTCCGGGGATTAAGTCTACATGAGTTGTCACCGGAAACTCTGTTATTTTGCTACTGGAATCTTCGTTTTTAAACATCGACATATCTCTAACAATACATTCGCATTTTGCAAGTATCCATTCAGAACCAGCTGTAACAACAAATTATCAGCAAATAAAGCAAGAAGATCTCTACACAACAACGTTTGTTTTTGTGTACTTGAATTTCAAATGTCAAACATTCCAACGCACTCAAAACGACCCTCTCTGTCAACAAGTTCCACATTTTACGTTCCCATCCCACCATCGTCTTTGGGATACAACATTCGGTCAGAGTGCCTTCTCTTCCCTGCTTGTTCTCGTCATGTAGGAAAGGGCAATTTTGACGCCTCTTCCATAAATAAAGTGGGAAAACAAAGAAGCAGGACATCAGCTTTTTTCATGCTTCAAGAAAGCTTATGATTTAGTTAGGAGAGAAGCCTTGTATAATATTGTCACTGAATTTGTTATCCACATGAAACTTGTAGTTGTAACAAAAATGTGTCTGAATGAAACCTAAAAAAGATTCCAGCCAGGAAAGCATTTGTTTGTCATATTTCCTATTAGGAATGGTTTGAAAAAGGAGAACAGCATTGCTTTTGAAGTTTGCTTTACGGTACGAGTCAGGAAGTTCCAGTTTAACAAGGATGGCCTTAAAATTTTATTTTACACATCAGCATTGGATGTATGCTGATGTGTCAACATATTACATATTACATATAATAAAGAAAAACACTGAAGCTGTAGTACTTGAGATTTTTACCATTTGCAACAATCGAGTTGTATTGAAATAATTTTTAAAATTTATTCTATGTTACAAATTATACAAATGTATGTTGTTAAAGAAAAAGACCGATCTCACCATCATACCGGCAGAGAAAGGCAATGCTACCGTTATCATTAACACTGTGGACTATAAACAGAACAGCGTATCCTTTCTTGGGGATCCATCATAAATAAGAGTGGACAGGGATCTTACTCATTCGGCAGAAAGAACAACCACACCAATGATTAAGATAATCCACTCTCACAGAAGATGAATGCAAAAACTGCGTCCGGCTGATTCCAGACCCGAAGAAATTTTGGACTTCCGAAGATAAATACAGAGAGGGGGGGGGGGGGGGTTCGTATAAGACCCATTGTCAGCAACATTAGCGCGTCTACCTAACAACTCTCCAAGTGCTTAACAGGACTTCTCAGCCAACTCGCCGGGAATTCAGTACACCACGTGAAAAATTACGTCCAGTTCGTTCAGATTTTGGAATTTCATCTAGGACATGTCGAAAGAGCTAGAAATGGATTGCCCGGCCATTTAATTTCTGCGCCGTATAGGCATGGCTCTTTCACTGTCTGGCAGTTGGCAAGTGATCTCGCCGCAGCGTTGTGGGTGACGTGGTCCTGTGTCACATCCGAAATACACAAAAATACGTAGCACGTAATTACCAACTTCAGTTTCTTTGCTTAACACGCGATTGTACACTATTTCGACCATAAATTAGATGTCACATAGAAAGGAGCCAATCAAACGGAGATAGAAAGCAGGTTGCATGTGATAGGGTTGGCAGTTGTAATTACCATAAGTGGTTGAAAGATAGCTATCTTCCGAAATAATAATTTACGCCAAATAATTCGAGAGAAATCCAGTAGTTGTATAGACCTCCTTCAGCCACATGATCAATAATTTTATTAACTTGCCTTATCAGCTGTTTTCCATGCATCAATACCATTGTTAGGCCCTTTCAATGAAATTACCTTTCTTCTAACCCTCACAAAAAAGGTTTAGATTTCTCGCCAACAATTCACCAAGAGCGACATTTTCTTCACCAACATTACGAGTCAACAATATTGACATATTCTTGCGACAATTTGCACAATCTACACAATCCTAATACGATGGACAATCGCACTATTTTTTTTTAATTTTTAATTCTTCCGTTTCCCTTCAAACCTCGAAAAATAAATTTTATCCTGGTGGGTAGGCAAGCTTAACCTTTTGGCGCCGGAATAATTTTTTTAATTTTAGCACACCCTATATATAAAATGTGAATAACACAGGAACCAAATAAGTTAGATTTATGAAACAAACTGCATTTTGAAGAGGAAAAAACGGAGAGTTTATGCCATGTATAAAATATTCAGTACCTTTATTTGTTGAATAAATATATAAAATGCAACGTTTAGAGGTTAGCGGTGCGGTACGACAACTATAGTGGTCGTTAGGCGTCAAAGGGTTAATACCCGAGGCGAACAGCTCATCCATATTTTGAATTGGTGTTTTTTATCCATAGTAAATAAGAGACATTTTGAGAAATGCCTGTTACACTGAGCTGAAGACCAGAGAGAAACGAACCCAAGCGAGGAACAGCGAACTTAGTGACGGTGTGCGTGGCGTCCTTGACATTGACTCCCAAACAACGACAGCCCACACGTTGGTCAACGAACTTTTCAGTGTCTTGTACCCTTGTATCTCCGACGTGCAGATTTATCGCCCCACAAGTGTAGTCCAAATGGCCACAATCACAATCGATACGATCAGAACTTTCCACAGTTCCAAAGACAGTGTTCTAAAAACACTGTTCCATCTGTGATATTTGACAGAACAGGGTACCGACCAGCGACCTGTCATGACGTAATAGGTATTTGTGGAGCCTAAATAAGTTATGAAAATGGATCCTAAAATCATCTAATGCTGTATAAGCCTCCTTTGTAATCATAGCAAAAATTAAATTATTTACCGATACTCCTTCCATTTCAAAACCTCGTGTAATGTCATGAACAAGCGTCTTGTTCATGTGTTACCAAACTACCCTCAGTAAATCATATTCAAACCCTCGTATATACCACACAATACTACCTTTCGAATCCTTTTAAGTAATTTATTTGTAAAACCCAGTGACCGGCTCTTACAACTGCATTCATAGGATATCTTTTGAGCCTGTTACTGTCTTGATTTACACATTGAAGATAATTTGATTTTCATATTATTCTACAATATTTTCTTCTTCTTGTAACCGCCTGCTCTTTACTGTTATATACCAGATCATTGTTTTCCGGTTCTTTAATTATATGTCATGAAGAATTACGATTTATATTTTCAGGCTCCTACTGTGAATATGTTATTGTGATGTACTGCAGTAATTAAAGACACTTACATTAACATTCATGAAAGTTTTATGGAGAAAAATGTGTGCGTGTCGTTTGAAGGAAGCAGTTGCAAGGATGTAATGGATCAACGAACTGTCTGACAAGTGGCTGAATTGTGTGGTTCGGTCTCGCTTCTTTCTCTGACTTCGTGCCAGCCATCCCATAAAATAACTTTAGATCAAAATTCGCCCAACAACTTTTAGACAATAAGCATGCCATCGGAAAAATGGAAGACATAACGGAATTCGTCCAGGTAACAAAGAAAGGCAAAATGATGGACACACTAGAAGGTTTCCATATTTACAAAGAAACTGAAGCCGGCAACCAAATCAATGACAAATTAAGCCGTAATACACGAGCGTTGAAAACGCGGCGTTTGTAACGCCTCCGACGGCTTCATTTTACAGAACCTGTATAATAAAATTGAGCAGACTACACGAGCTTTTCTGCTGCCGGATTTGGAGGCGTTAGCAACGCGCTCGGCATTTTCAACGCAGCATGAGGCGTTGTTAACGTTAGCGGCAGAAACGCCAGCCACACTACACGAGCGTTGAAAACGCGGCGTTTGCTACCCGCGGTAGCCTACGCCGCCCCCAGGGTTAAGAAATAAGTCAGATCGGAAGGAAGTCTTTTAGCGCAGAAATGTTTGATGTTGAGAAGCTGATTTGTGAAGTTGAAAAAAGACGGCCACTTTACAATACCACGCTCAAAGATTACAATAATCGAGAAATGAAAGCGAAGTGTTGGACGGAGATATGTGCAGAGATGTAACCCGACTGGAATGAAATGGCAAATGAAGTCAAAAACGAGAAACGTATGTAAGTAACATGTATTTTTATTTCTTTGTAGTGATAAGTAATATTACAATAACTCTAAAAATGTAAGTGTCACAAAGCAACTGCTTTGGTTTCACACTTATACTGTCTTATTAAGCCATGGGAAAGCGCAAGTGCTGCTAAAGTATGCCGAAAATGAATCCCTCACCGCAATTCCTGAACATCCCCTCCTACAGCTGCTAATTTTTCCACATCATCCATGTCACAAGTCAGAGAATCTTCAAACATGTAGCCATCTCGTCTTCTGACAAAATTATGCAATACGCAATAGCTTTTAACTACGTCGATAGCTGTTTCGGGTAGTACTAACATACTGGGGTGCAGAATTCTCCACTTATTGCTAAGTATTCCGAATGTGCATTCGACAAGCCGTCTTGCTCTTGAGAGTCGGCAGTTGAAAATTATTTTTCTCCGCTTGTGTCTCTTGATGGATACGGTCGCATTAAATGTTCGTTCAATCCAAATTCCTCATCACCTACAAACACAAATGGTAAGGACGGTTCTGTGGTAAGAGGTAGCGATCTGTCCGAAGGCAAGTCAAGTTGTTGCTGGAGTACTCTTCTTACAAAATTCGAATTTTTGAATATATTCGAATCTCCTTCGCGTCCATATGAACCAACATCTATGGCTGTGAAACGGTAGTTTGCATCGGCCACGCCTAACAAGACGATTGAAGAGTACTTCTTGTAGTTAAAATACTGTGATTCAGAACTGGGGGGACAAATTATTCTGATATGCTTACCATCAACTGCACCTACGCAGTTTGGAAAATCCGTCATTTGATAAAATTGCTCTGCCATTTTTAGCCATATTTCTTTATTGGCGAGTGGCATTTCCTTTGGTGACAACACTTCCCAAATTGCCTTGCAGGTTTCTTTCACTATGCAGGGTATAGATTTCCTCGATCCGTGGAAATCAAATTCAAGGTCCGTAAATGTCATTCCAGATGATAAATATCTGAAAAATATGACGATTTTAAAATATATTTAACCATACTTTCCAACTCCACATTTAATACCCATACTTCAGGCATTTCATAATTCATACGTGCTATTTAATTTCAGGAAAAGAACTGATGAAGAAGTGGAAAGCGGTAAGGGACAACGTTGTCAGAGACTTAAAACAACAAAGGAATACCGCAACTGGACAGCCTGCACTCAAGAAAAAACGCTATATATTCTTTGATCAGCTGCAGTTTTTGCTGCCTATTGTTGGCGATGAAAAAGAAACTTTTTCTAGCATTCCACCTCCTGAAAGTGACACGGTCGTTGAGGCTGGTGGTTCAGTGACGAATGTGAGCAGTGTATTGACTGTTTATGATTATGAAGAGGAGAAGTCGAACAACATAGAAAATTCACAGTCTTGTTCTGGCAGCCGAAAAGGAGGAAACCCAAGGGGAAGGGGAGAAACAAGAGACAACAGTTTATTAAAAGGAACTAAAGATAAAATTAAAATTCTTTCTGAAAGTGTGGCCTTATAGAGGGAAGAAAGGCTAAGCTATCAGTTTGGTAATAAAGCCTTTCTGTTGTCATTTCTACCACTGATGGACAGTTTGCCCTCTGACTTATCAGTTGAGGCGCGATATAAGATTACGGAGGTGTTCAGGAACATCTCAGCAGCTAGGCGAGTCTCCTCATCTGAAATTTCACCTGCATCATCATCCGCTGCTTCTCCATTAAGTGTGAGAACGAATTTTGTGATACATCAGAAGACAATTTCATCATTTTGGAATTTTGTCAATTATAGATTTCCAAATTGTTGCAATAGAAATTATTGCGCTATGGAATTATGATAAATAAGTTTAATAATATTATTAAGAATGTTGTATTTACCTTAATGTTACAGCCAGTCTCTCCACAGGACCAATAGACTTCCTCATATTAGTGTCAGTTTTCGCAGTTTTATCATAGACTAAACTTGAGAGCTCATCAAAACTTGCCGTTGACACTCTGTAATATACAAAGAATTTGTCAAGAAACTTCCGATGAGTTCCAAACATAATAAGGAATTGTCCTGTCCACCAGCGTCTGTTCCTCCTTTTTTGGCTACATATAAGTTCTAAACACAGATGAGCTACACAACCAATTTGGACGACATCGATTTTGGTACTAAAACAGGCAGTAGAAATGCCACATAGGTGCCGCGTTTTCAACGCTCGTATGGGCCTTCGGAGCGTTGTAAACGCCAGATAACGTGTTTTCAACGCACGTGTAGTATGGGCCTAACGGTCAGGAAAAGTGAAATATTTGAAACCATAGTACAAGAAGATCCTTAGAGGAGGCGCGCAGGTCCACCGCAACAAAACAGCTAGAAACAATTCAGTTGTGGGAAGCCATTCACCCCCGCAGAAAGGGAAAGCTACACAGGGACAGAAGCCCGCCCAGAGCTGCACGAAGAAGCCGGCAACCGTCTCATAAAAAAAAACTGTAACACAACTTTATACACTTACGCACGCAGCAATACTCAGACTGTTATGACAGAATATAAAAGATCCGATTTCATAATTGCAGAATTAGACAAGACGCAACCGATCCAAAACAGAAAGACTACAGTGAACAAGTGGACAGGCACATTCCCTCCACCACACCCCATCCACCGGAAAACTAAAAAGCAGAAGAACTAATACAACCACAAAGGACATAACAACCAGAAGCCCAATCAATGAACTACGGCTTCAGGAAATGGCACAGTTCATATAGTTACCCTAGTATAATTAAAATAGTATAATAGATATAACTCAAGTTATGTACATGGTACGAATCACACCACAAATTTTGAGCCATCTGGGATATGGACCGTGCCCGCGGGGCTCGGCTCAAAAGCCGACTCCATGCGAAAGTTAAACTTCTCGAATCTTCCAACCTGTCATCACTTTCCCTTGATTGTCGTCCGGGGATTGCCTGCCGCGAGCGGGTGAAAGGTTTTGGGGGCGGTTTCCGAGTTTTCTTGATGGGCGTCTGAAGCCCGAACTCTGAGTTGCTTTCTCGTCCGCCATCTGACAACATCGATTAGTCTGTTTAGTACCACGTCAGGAGAGAGGGATAGCCAGCCGACGAAGACTCGTTTTGTTATGTTGTACGCTACCGACGGGACCGGCGATCGAGTATGAACGTAAGTTTGAAATTTATATTCTTGACCTGGTATTTCTAAAGACGACATTTTTGGTTGTTGTTTCATACATAGACGTCGGCCCCCGGGGGCCAGGGGCAAAGCAGAACAGATGTTTTATTTAACTATCG
>Ga0123355_10009916_pt1 | contig 14541 bp, 13 predicted proteins | sample TergutEmb28metaG_3_FD_89872 | JGI IMG/M metagenome (GOLD analysis project Ga0123355, IMG submission 89872) | Embiratermes neotenicus P1 segment gut microbial communities from Petit-Saut dam, French Guiana - Emb289 P1 | ecosystem: Host-associated > Arthropoda: Insects > Digestive system > Gut ...
ATGTGATTGGCGTGGGGGGGGGGGGGGGGGGGGGGGGGGGGGGGGAAGGGAAGAAAAGTAATAAAAAAGAATTAATTATGAAATAGAAAGATGAGAAAAAAAAAAAAATTATATGTGGGGGGGGGGGGGGGGGGGGGGGGGGGCAAACGCGAACAAATGAACCTGCAAACAAGGATGGACGACTGCAATTTACAACGGTAGTATTGATTGTTTTAGCGTCAGGGAACCTGGTGCCGAAAAGGAGAAGCCTACAAAAACATGGCGACGGTAAAAGTGTTTACATGACAGGGAGATGGCGGGCCCTTACGGCAGTTACAGAAACATACGGTCACGCAAGCGCAATAACTTGCGAAGTGTTCGTCAAAATTACACCATCCCCTGTCTTCAGTCTGTTGCAGCGACGGACTGGACTAGACGGTCCTCGCAACAAAACAGTGCATGTAGGTGCCCAAAACGGCATTTCTGCTTCAGTGTGTATCCTACACCGTGAATGGAACGAAGCGTCGCCAATAAAAATGCTGTAGAGGGACAAGTACGGTAAGCCTCATTGATCAGTGACAGAATAATCTGACTTTTAGCATCCAATTGGAAATGACTTCTAGCCATTCTTGTTATACAGCCCCACAACACCTCCAAAAGCAAAACTGTGTGCAAGAAACAGAATTAGATTGAAACTCGTACAATTACTAGCATGTGGTGACAGCAACATGCACACATTTTTTGTGTCGGCAATTACCACGAACGGCCGATCCCAGTTGCCAAGCCGTCTAAGGCATGGGTCTGCGGCCGCTCGCCTGCTGAGACTGTGGGTTCGAATCCTGGAGGGGCATGGATGTTTGTCTATTGTGAGTGGTGTGTGTTGTCAGGTAGAGGTCTCTGCGACGAGCTGATCACTCGTCCAGAGAAGTCCTACCGATTTTGGTGCGTCATTGTGTGTGATCTAGAAACCTCAAGCACGAGGTGGCCCTGCCCCGCGCTGGGCCGAAGCGGCACACGGGGGAGGGAGGGGAGGGGAAAGTTAACAAAATGTGCAGCATAACACTCTGTCTGCTCCACTTGAGTAGGTACAACAGGCCCATATAACACATCTTATGACAAATATCTATAGCAAAATGTGAAACAGGCCGTTCCAGTACTGTCAATGTGGTATCTAGTAGGGTTATTTCTTGGTGTCAATTGGACAATGCCACTAATACGAAACATGCAAAAAAAAATCTGTTCTTATTAATCAGTGTTAACCACTTCCTGCAAAACCATTCAGAAAGCGTGGGAAGAATAATTTCCGCCAAGAAGCACATATTCATTATAATATTACCGAATATTCACTCTGGAACAAGAGGCCAAATAGAGTGACTTAAAATAAAGAAAATGTATATTTTTTTGTCGCAACAAAGAGACTAATTTCTGTGATCGACTGCAGCTGCCGGCGTTCGGAACTCGCCGGCTATCTACGACTCTAGCCCTTGTCGTACAAACGCGATTGTGTTACTTGGTTCGAAACTCCAGTTACATTATTGGACTTACATGACTCATACAGATTCCATTCAGGTAATCTCATTATGTCCTGTCTGTTACTTACATCAGTATTTAAAAAAAAACCTGCAACAACCCCACGTCGTCGGAAAGGGAAGTATTTTGCAGTAACCATAAAATTAAAAATATCAGTCCATATCTTTCTGACCAGAAACGCACGGACTATAAAGGTGATTAACAATATAAAATGCATACAAGGTGACGAAATATGAATCAAAAGCCTTGAAACGAGCGCGCAAAGTGCAGTCACAGACATGACTGTATCCTAACGCATTCTGAAAAGGATGTTACTAGGCTCGAAAGTTTAACCAAACTTTTTAAACTTATGAGAAAATATACAAGTATCAGTTAAAGTTGTAATTTGGAAGCGTGAAATAATGGTTATTATTGGCTTATTTTCATAACAGCAGAGCAGCGCTGCTTATCGGATATCGTTACACTATACCTCGTACATATGCTATATATGTGGTTTGTGTGCAGGTTACATATTTCATGTTACACATTACATACGCACACGGTACAGGCAGACAGCGAGAGAGAGGTGACGAATATCAAGAGCTTATCGGGCAGATAAAATGAATCAAACTAGTATAAAAATCAAGCTCCACAAGCATTATATTTCGTATCGATGAGAAAGTTACAGTGTCTGTCTGTCTGTCTATGTGACAGCATGCAGACAGCACGCACAACACTGGTGCCACAGAGCTTAGCTATACAGTTGGGTTAAAATGACTGAAATGGAAGCAGATCGATGTTCGATGTGATGTAGAATAACTTACTCATTCTTACGTTATTGAAAGGAGCTGTTTCAACTACACAGTCTACTGACCAAGAAAAAGAACCCAAAGCCACCAGTACGAACACACTGTCGCTACATGCTGTGTCCGTATATGCCGATGTTTACCTGACGTGGCGGATGTAGCTAGCAAAAAACTTCGGTGAAGCAAGCAGGCTTAACGTCTGACAGATCAGGTAGCTTTCTAAAACAAGTGAAATGAGTTACTGCTGTGATAACCATCATGCTCTTAAGCGGTGCAGGTAGCAAGGGTTACCAATTTTATAAAAAACCAAAGTTCACGGAACAGGTTGAAAGTCAGGATGGAAGCGTCTGACACTCACGAAGAGGATGGAATTTACCAGTAGAGACAAATACGGTGACACTCAAACCGGGTTTAACACAGTTCTGCGCCCAATGAAACTAAAGTTGGGCCCCTAACTGTGTGTAGTCCAGAAATGACAATATAAAAGTGCAATGCAAGAATGTACCCTCTGTTCAACAAAAATCAAGCGGCCTGAAATGTCTTAAATCCCGAACTGGAAGTCACGTGACGTATAGTTGCCATCATAATTCGAGTCGTTTTACTTTCCCCACATTTGTGCATTCGTGGCGCTTCTCTGTCTTCCATTCCTTACAATCAATAGGGCCGAGTATATATTAACCAAAGACACACATTCGCTTAGTTTGAAGTTAAAACATGAATTAAAGGTCATTAATTTTCCGACGCGTGTGGCTTAATAGCTCTGCTTCCACGGATGGATGTTGAGAAAGGGTGGTTGTTTGCCGCACCCGGGGTAGCCGAGCACGTTAACGCGTGATGGCAATAGTCCTCGGAAACAAACTACATTGGTTCGAGAAGTATTCAAATAATATTAATACGATCCCCTTTCCCACTGTCAGCATTGTATCTTCGTCTTAATTCTCTGATATCATGTCTATTAAACTGTGTGCTACTGTACCATAGGCATGCATGAATAAAGTAAAAAAAAAAAAAAGTCCCACAGACAACATACAATTTTTTCCTTTTGAATATGTTTTATATGCACAAACACTCAAATAATGCAGCAACACATCCATTATTTAATTATATGTCTCAAAAGTTACTTTTGCTCCATTGGCAGGGTTAGAAATGCGAGTGACACAGATATTTCTGTTATTTTTCCGTAATTCTTTTTTCTTTGTTTACCGTCATTCTTATTTAGAGGGGTCGTGTTCGAATGGGACTAAAACTAGGCATGTGAACCTCCTTGTTGCTTGCGGGCCGTAGCGGGTCACGTGATCTGACATTGGGCTGCACGACTTCAAACATTTACGGAAAGGAATTGTTGAGCTTATGATGCGTGTGCTGGGGAGGTCTGGACCGAGGGTGATTTCACTCTCGCCTTGCTTCAGGGGTGGGGTGTGGGGAGTTAAGTACTGTTGGAACAGGTGCAGCTCAATTTTAGCTTGCGAAACAAGTTCATAATTCCCTTCAGTGTGGCCTTCTAGTAGACAATAACACATTTTCAAAAATGTGCGTTTTTAAAAAAATCTTTGCAAGAAGACATAGTTGCACTTAGAGTAATCTCTGGGCTAAGCACAAGTTCCGAGCGTAAGCTGTTCGCGCTTGAGCACGCACAGCGCGTATGACACCGGTCCAGCTGTCCTTCACAGAGAGCGCCAAGGTGGGTCCGAAGATTACTCCAAGTATGCCTACTCGATCGTACAACTCAATTCCTAGAATTGTAATAGGTTCCGTCCATGCGCCTACTGCCAGTGCTTTCGATTTTGTGGGGTTCAGACGAGCCCCTGTTGCCTTTTCAAAGCACCGAACTGCCTGACGTATCTTGGCGAAAGCAGCAGGTTGGGTGACGAAAACCTTCACGTCATCCGCATACGCAAGGACCGGTAGAAACTGCTGAGATCTTCCTATCTGTAATCCCGGCAGGTTTTCCTCCAGTGAACGTATGCGAGGGTGTAGACATAGTGCATACAGGACCATGCTTAAGGAGCAACCTTGTCTGATTCCACTATGAATTGAGATGGGATCCACCAAAACGCCATTGATTTGTACAGAGGTCGTTGCCTGGTCGTACAGGGCGTGTATTCTGTCAATGTACCATTGACTTAGTCCGTACCGCCTCAGAACGTGAAACAGGTATTGGTGTGAAATAGGTCAAAGACGTTACTGAAATCCAATGATAGGATGCACAAAGGGGCTCCGGTTACTGGGAAGTGGGCGAAAATATCGCAGATACTGGAAACTGCATCCAAGCTGGAGTTGCCAGAAACTCCACAAAATTGACTGTCCTTGAGCTGATCGACGAGAATGTGTCGAAGGCGACGGGCCAGAATTCGAGCCAGTAGTTTATATTCCGTGCTAAGGATGGAGATGGATGGATAACCATTAGGCTGTGGTCTTCTTTATTCTTGGTAAGACAGGTTATGATCCCATGTCTCTGCCGGGGGGGGGAGATATGTTTATTTTGAAACGTGTAATTTAATAGCTGAAGAAAGTCCGTATGTTTCGCCTCCCACTAACGGAACGTATGGTGACTGCTTGGGTTTGACGGTGCTAAGTTCCATAGTTTCAGCGGTGTTACTAGTAATTGGTGGAGTAGAGCAGAACCCTGGTCCTGTTGTAGAAGTGGAGAACACCGTGCGACTCTTATGTACTGGGTGCGACAGGAATCTGAAGTCAGAAATTCAATGTGAAATGTGTGAACGATGGTATCATTCCAGTTGTGGAAACGTGAAGGCTCAAGCGGCTGAAAGAGGGAATTGGAACTGTGATAAGTGTAGGACGGAAAAGGTGAGAATGCTACAAGAGGAACTGCAAAACGCGGTGAGACAAACTGATGAACTGAAGGCTAGAAAGAGGGAGCTTGAGGCAAACGTACTAATGGCGGGAACTGGGGGGAGAGACACAATGCCTACAAAGCAGAAGGTTACAAAGTGCATGGTGGTCGGTGACTCAATAGTAGGCAACGTCGGAGCAGAACATGCAGATATGAAGGTGGAATGCTTTCCGGGGATAAAAAGCCAACAGCAACACAGAGTGATTGAAAAGAGGGATCTAGTTAGTACAGAAACGTTTATTATTCACGTGGGTACTAATGACTTGAGAACAACGAGAAATCTAGATTTTGTAATGGGAAAAGTGTATGCGTTGGTGTCTACGGCAAAGAAGAAGCTACCGAACTGCAGGCTTGTCCTGAGTGGAGTGTTGAGACGTAGAGATGTGTCATGGCGGCGTTTTGGGGCACTTAATTAGGAGTACACTGTACAAAGAAACGGAAACAACTAACCAAGCAGCTACTTACAGCCAATAAATCGGCACAGGATACATTCGTATAATCAATACTACGTAAAGACGGTAAATGCTGGTCTGATTTCCAAAAATACGTAAAAAGGCGTAAATGAAATAAGGAAAATATTCCCGCCATCAAGGACTGCAACGGACGGATCATTACAGACGCGATAGAAAAGGCCAATTCGTTTAACTCCTACTATTCGCCAGTATTCAGCAGCGAGGGCAATATTCTTCATACACAGAGTGAAAACACAGGCGATCCATTCACCACCGAGATTAAAACAATTAGGAGAAGGATTAAAGCGATACGAAAAAAAAAAAATAGTAGGACCAGACCAGGTCTCTGGAGAAATTCTTAAACTGGGTGGGGAAGCCATGATTCCGTACCTTGCACGACTACTAGATATAACAATGAATAACGGTACACTGCCAGGTGACTGGAAGAGAGCCACGGTGATTCCTATTCACACGAGGCCGATCGATCATTAGACATGAATTATAGACCGGTTAGTTTAACCACGGTAGTTTGCAAGCAAATGGAACATGTTATAACTTCATATCTAGGGCAAGTGTGGGATAAGAATGATTGGCTGTACGAGGGTCAAAATGGATTCAGACCGGGATATTCGTGCGAAAGTCAAGTAATCACGGTATGCCAGGACATTGCGGACTCTCTGGATAACTGAGACAAGACTGACGCTATTATAGTTGACTTTTCGAAAGCTTTTGATTTAATTCCTCATGGTCGGTTGCTAACTAAAATTGCAAACTCGGGCGTGGATTCTAGGGTAGTGGTATGGATATGGGAATTCCTTTTAGGTCGCACGCAGTGAGTCAGGGTGGGAGGGAAGAAGTTAGAGTAACGTCAGGTGTACCGCAAGGAAGCGTATTAGGTCCACTTCTGTTCCTAGCCTACGTAAATGATATTGGGTGGAATATGGAATCAACTATTAGAATTTTTGGTGATGACTGTGTAATTTACAGAAAAGTTATAAATAATGCAGACATGGAAAAATTGTAGAAACACCTGGACAGGCTGGGGGAGTGGGCGGTTGAAAATGCGATGATAATAAATCAAAGTAAATGTAAGGCAATTCGCTTCACAAGAGCTAGGGTAAAGGATTCACTAAATTATTCGTTAATGGGCACATTAATACCGGAAGCGAGCAGTTGTAAATATTTAGGAATAATCTTACGCAGCGACTTAAGTTGGGCGGATCAAGTTAACTAAGTGGTGGAAGAGGACTGGAAAGCACTGCATTTCACAATGCGAATATTAAAAAAGGGTAATAGTAATACCAAACGTTTAGCCTACATGTCACTTGTACGTCCGATTCTTGAATATGGGGCCGCGTGCTGGGATCCATACTGGGAGGGATAAATAAGTGCGTTAGACAGGGTGCAAAAGAAAGCGCCCAAATTTGCACATCATACGAACAGTCCGAACTGGGAAACTTTGGCGTCGCGTAGAAAGCTATCACGCATATGTGCCCTCTTCAAAGCGTACTCTGGGGAAAGCGTGTGCAAGCCTATGGGTGACAGATTACAACGGCCACACTATCTGAGCAGTGAATATCATGAAAGGAAAATTAGGAGTAGGAGGATAAGGACGGATATAGGGAAATATTCTTTTGTAAATAGGACCATCCAACACTGGAACCAGTCACCGGCAGAAGCGTTAGGAATTCTCTCCTGCAAACCAATCACTTTTAAAAAGATGGTAAGGATAGTGATGATTGAGTTGAATTAAAAGGAAGTAAAGTGTGCTGGAAATCGTCGAAAAGTGTAGAGTAGTGGAGTCTAGTGAAGTGAAAAGTCTAAAGTGAAGTGAAAAATTATCTAACGTGGAGTGTAGCGAAGTGCAATAAAGTGAAGTGAAGTGGAATGAGGCGAAGTGAGGTGCAGTATAGTGAAGGGGGACGAGTCTTTATGGGAAAGGTTTATCGGAGTAGTAAGTGATGAGAAGTAAAAGACTGGTATGAAAGCTTGAGCGAATTAACGTTCGTAAAAAAAATACAAGAAACTGCACACAGTATTCTCCTGCTTGGGTGTTTTTACCCTATGTACATGTTGTAAAATTCTAATTTGTCTCGTGTGTTTTGTTGTTAGTTTTAAGTTGTCCTTTGTGTGACTGTTGTTGGTTGATCGTGTGTATTGTTGTAGTTGTCTTGTGTGTGTTGTTATCATATGTGTATTTGTTGTACTATGTGGGCATTGCTTTTTTTTACTTTAGATGCTGGACTGTTGGCTAGAAGTCAGTATTCGGAAGGTCCTGAGATCCGGCAATCTCGACACAGGTTTTTCTTGTTTTCTCTGTGCCTAAAAGCAAATGCTGAGATGGTTCCCAATATACCAACTTGCCACTACATGCTTCTCATGTAGCCCTCCCGACTTCAATTTAGTACTAACCAATTTCATGTTTTGTTTGCATGTAAAATAATCACTGCCACTGGGTAACAACCCAATTGCAGTAAATAAATATTATTATTATTTAATTCGTCGGACACACTGGGTGTATGAGATTCATGAGGGCAGTCATAGATTCGTTATCCACTTCAATTGGGTTGTATTTCCGTCCCAGATACGTCACAAAAGTGTTGGTAATTTCGTTGGGTGTGGTGTATTTCCATGCGAGTCCTTGACGTGACCGATTTCACGGACGTTATGTCGTCGGCGCATTTTAAGAACGTGGTACAGTGAAGGTTCTTCGCAGTCCATTTTATCTAGATTTGTATCTACTAGGATTTTCGCCTTCCTCGAGGCGTGGAGGCGCACGATTTTAGCCTTGATACGCCGCAGGGCTGGGAATTTTTCAGTTTCGTGGGCGTCGCTGCGCAAGATGTTATATAGGTACTCATATAAATGGTTTCTACGAGTCTCTGGTTTCTGTGACGCTCGATATCTTCCTGTCGAATGAGGCGCTGGATTTGCTTCTTCACACACCGCTCCCACCACGTAACAACATGTGGGTAGTAGCGTTTGTGAAGCCGCTATTTCGCCCATGACGTTCGTAACTTCCCTTTGAGGCTTTCATCTTGCATCAGTAACGGATCCATCTTCCAAACAGCCCGCCTGCTCCGCACTTCAAGATCTGGTACGGTAATACGGAGCATGACAGCATGGTGGTCTGTGAACGCGGCATGAACGATTTCTATACTGGTTTTACGCGCCATTAATTCTGCAGGCAAGTAAAACCTATCAATCCTTGTGGCCCCAGTGAGGGAGTGGTGAGCGAATGTGGGTCGAAGTACCACGTGTCCATTAGAGCGAAACCACGGACGATTTCGGAAAGGGCTCGGCTAGTGGAGAAATGACCTGTGGCGTCAGTATGGTGTAGTGTACAGTTTATATCACCTCCAATTATTATAGGCAGGGAGGCGGGATAGAACAACTCTGGCAATTCCGAGTTATAGGAATCCTCTCTTTCCGTCCCCCTCGCTGTACCTGATGGCGCATAAACGTCAATTAGAGGAATGCCACTGAAATCCGCGGCGATAGCACGTCCTGAAGGTATTGTGGCGATGCTGGTAAGGTGAAAACCGTTTCTTGCAAGTACGGCCGTTCCCCGCATAGCAGTTCCGAAGTTGAGGTATGTTATATAGCCGTTAATCTCCAGAGTGTCCTGGCTGGTCACTTCCTGTACAAATAAAATGGTAAGATCGTGTCGTCTAATTAAGTCCGTGAGCATCTCTACTCGCGTCCGTGCGGATATCCCGTTGATGTTGATGCTGTCTAGGTTTGCAACACGCATCTCAAGTGTGTGTGGGGACGGTTAATTGGACGAGACATTACGTTTTCCCGCCTTTGTGATATGACCTTCTTAGAAGGCTGAGCGACGGTACTGTTCGATGCTCTCCAGTTTTGTCAAATTTCATACTCTTGTTGCGTTGCGGGTTGTTGCGCAGGAGCTCGTGTACTGCCCATAACTCCGCGTGCTAGGGTGTTAATCGCATCAACCAATATGTCGTTCTCACACAGCCCGCTAGTAGATGTGTCTTCAGAGGGGGGTTCCATACAGGGACTTCCGAGGGGTGTGCCAAGGGCCTGCACATCGCCCCTGCGACTGCTAGATGAAGCTATGGGCGTTGTGTCTCCATCTTATCTTTGGGTTCCGGTGTGTCTTCTGGTTGGGTGCGCCTTCAGCGGCAGTGTCTTGCACCTCTGCCGGTAGCATCGGGGCGCCCACTCCCACGGAACACATGGGGTCTGAGTCTACGATACTAATGTCCATATTTTGACTAGGCGCATTCAAGACGGGCGTCGTGTTTACAGCGCTGTCTTTCTGAGTGTTATGTCCTATTTCGATCATCATATCTGCCAATGGGACGGCACGTGTCGAGTCAGCATTACCATCACCTGTCGTACACCGTTCGGCACCTGTATCTATATGCCTTGGACCACATCTCTTTTTGTACATCTAGGACTTTTTCGAACTGGGCTAATGTCTCCTGAAGTGTTTCATTGGGCACTTCTGGTGGTAAATTTGCGACTCGGATACGGTTTGTGCCCATACCAGCCATAGCAAGGCTCACTATCGACAGCTCGCCTTTACGATATTTATATTCAGCCTGTCCACCAGTGTCACGAAGGATGGCAAGCACACAATCGCCATCGACCATTTTCATATATACCTGCCTCTTTATGTCATCGAGCTGGATCAAGGCGACTTTGCGTTCCGGAAGCCGCAGAGAGACGTAGATCCACTCATGGATGTCGTAGGCTGTTATCCGGGGGCTAGCTGGGTCAAAGGAGCACACTAGGGTATTATGTCGTTCTGCCATGATTCACTTAAACTCCACTTCACTACAAACAACTCAAGGTACGCAAGCGCACTCGATAACACTGCACTACACTGCTTTCACTATCGTTCGGAAGGTTATTGACTCCACAACAACCTCTCCGTACCGAAGCTCGCAGCAGACTTACCAATGAAGTTTGTTTCCGAGGACTATTGCCATCACGCGTTAACGTGCTCGGCTACCCCGGGTGCGACAAACAACCACCCTTTCTCAACATCCATCCATGGAAGCAGAGCTATTAAGCCACACGCCTCGGAAAATTAATGACCTTTAATTCATGTTTTAACTTCAAACTAAGCGAATGTGTGTCTTTGTTTAATATATACGCGGCGTGATTGATTGTAAGGAATGGAAGACAGAGAAGCGCCACGAATGCACAAATGTGGGGAAAGTAAAACGATTCGAATTATGATGGCAACTGTACGTCACGTGACTTCCAGTTTGGGACTTAGGAAATTTCAAGTCGCTTGATTTTTGTTGAACAGAATGTACATACAAATTATGCTTGTCACAAAACCTGAGATGGTATACCGAACACTTCCACCCCATCCCTAACCACCCCCCCCCCCCACCTCCCGACAACGGTGGGACCCGGCGCAATAATGCGGCAGCTGTAAACTGGCCCGTTTGGAGCTAAACTATCAGTGGAAACCGGGCTTCGCCCATTCGCTGCTACTAAAAGTAAACTTGCCGCGGAGTTTTTCACTGTAGGTGGTGGGCGGCAACTCTTCACTACCCTGGCCTTTCGTAGTTATTTATAACACAAGTTTAACTTATCCTGTATTTTCTCTCTTTCAGGTCACTGAAGTTTCCCACAACGTGCCTTCTTTAAGACGACAGCAATCTCAGAACCAAAATTCATTCTAATACAGCTCAAACAACAAAATACAATACAGTGTGTAATGTAAATTTTAAAACTATTACACGCAGGAACTTACATACGAATGTCGCATTAACAATATAAAAATTAATAACACCAAATGAGGTCCACCACGTTAAGTGATCAGCAAATGCCGTCGTAGTGAAAAATACCTTAAAATAGATATATAATATAAATTAAAATTATACTTTGCACATAAAGTATGTCGCATTTACATGATGCCTTGTAATCAGCCTCTGTATTTGGGGGAGCGAAATGCACAATTTACCTTTATAAAATTAAATAGTTAGGGCGTCGATTAATTTCGACATAAAAAGCATCTCCAATGAAATATGCAAACCACCTCATGATTCAATCAAATACTGCAGGTTGCCACATCAAAGGAAGAGAAGTATTATTGTATAAGCACGACATTTCATACTAATTTATATCACTTGGACCGTAGATTTTATTACACAGAAAATTCTTAACGGGTCTGTGGCACGAATGGCAAATTGGGACACAATTTATATAAATTAATAAGAAACACCAACTTCATTTGGACTTGCAAATTTTTTACGAACAAATACAAAACGAATCCAAACGGAGGAGAAAACAAATTCACTGAATAAATGCAATACACGCATTTTGAGTGAAGTCAACCACAGATATTTTTCGCTTCTCGCAACACAATTCAAATAATAAAATCATAAAATTAAACTTCATTCAAACTGAATCGACAGAGGTACGGGGGCATTCAAAATAAAAATGACTGGACGCTGCTGTGTAAAAACACGCAAACTATACCAGAGAACGGGCCTATTAATATATGAAGCAGGTCTTGCAGAATTGCATTATTAGTTCCCAAGACTAAATTCGGAACATTAACAAAGCAAGGTCTACAACGGACTGCAGTTCCATTTGCTTACTGCAATAATTGACATCTGAACAGTGTCACGCACGGACAGGTGTCATTGCCATTAGACAAGATGCGTGTTCGATTTTTAAATAAAGGGATATACTGGCTTCATACAACAAAGTAACAACATTATCACGATCAAACACACGCCTGCAAACAGGTCGGTATATCTGATCATATTAAGAAAACGTACATGTCACTACCCCCATTTAAACGACATCAAAACCAACTTACGCACATTAATATTACACTCAAAACGCAAGTTTTCTACCAAATAAAAACGTCCTGTGTGCAAATACTGCCAGCAGCATAAGTGACATTTAGAATGGGACGAAGGGCGAAGGAAAAGCCGCGCCTGATACCGGAGCAAGATCGCCGGATATGTGGCAGCATTTGCTTCTGTCAGCTGACGGTAGTGATCAGCTGTGTGGCGCTGGTGTATCTGACTGTGGCCATCTACATACCATCTCACAGAGCGTTCAAATCAGGTATCGAACCGGTACCAGTCATATGTCAAACAATTAAGTCCACTAATCCCAGGAACTGTCCGTGGGCATCCTGTGGAGAGTGGTGCCTCACCAAGACGTCGGGATTCTGCCCGCAGATGTTGGTGACGGTCAGACGCAATGGCACTGACTTCGAGCTACAAAACTGTTCCAGACTTCAGAGTTTCGCTTGTCCACCGGTACGTTATGAGAGCTCATTACCCGCTCTATGAACTACCAATGCTCGTATTGTGCAGTGCTGTTGAACACTCTGACCTTGTGGGATGTTACGCCGTGTCGACTGGTAAATAAAGGCGTTTTCAATAAATAAAGTCTCTTCAGGGTCAGTCAGTCCTAGAAGACTAACTGCGCTAAGAAATACCAGTCTATACGGCGTTTCATCTCAGAAGACCTCAATCTTCTACTAGCAATCTCATAGGCAGTGTGATAAATACAGGTGACAGAAATAACTGCTATTTGTCTCATATAGATTAGTGGCTAAACGTATTTTATTGTACTAAACCAACCAAATGCACAAACGACATACACAAAAGTACAATCTTTTATTTATGCAACACGTTTCGGCACTACTGTGCACTCTTGTACATAATGTTAAATATATACAAGTAGGCCTAATACGAACGTAATCTGTCATATTTTAGCAAGATTTAAAACTTCGTGTAGAAACTCCCTGAAGACGGCACTAACTGCCGAAATATGTTGGAGAGATAGAATACTATACAACTGCATATGTTTTATATGCATTTAGTTGGGTGTCTTCGAATTCTCAACACAAAAATGAAGGCAGCCCATCAGTTACAGAAATGCAGTCGAACAAAATAAATTTTAATTAACAAAAGCTTAGTTAACGTTCATTTTTATTAATATTACGGAAGTGTACAAGATGTATAAGGGACAGAATCACGGATCATTGTCACGTGGTGAACACAACGTTCATTACGTAAGGTACATACACGACACTGAACTGCTGCACAGCTGACAGTAGTAGATCCCACACCAAACCATTGAATACAGGCAACGTGTTCCGTATGGCACAACCCTACACCCTCAACTGCCATACTGCATGCTGTCTTCCTTCCTGTAGACCCTAGCTTCTTCATATTTGCTACATTTCTCCGTTGAGAACACAAGAAACTGCTTACCTTTACACGTAATGCGGCAAACAAAGAACACGTAACAACTGTAGCCCTCAGATTGAGATATATTAAGACAATTTGCTTAACTTCTCGTTATTTTGGGTGTCTGAATAAACTCACGAATGGACTTGATGACGTATTGTTATCACATTTAATCACATTTTAACTTCACACTGTGATAACCCTGTGCTAAAAAAACACATTATTGTCGCTGTTAAACACGTGCAACTACCGTGGCAATTCTATGTCTTGTATGAATCAGGCAAAAAAAAAAAATAAATAAAATATGCTGAAACTTGTGGTTCCCAAGAGAGAGGGAGCATACAGAAAAGGGTGTTGCACTGTTGAACGGTGTTTAAAACTTTCATCATTTAGACGGCTAAAATAGCAATTAATCAATCAGTGCCATATAAGTGATCAAAATAAACACCTTCCATCAGCTTTCACTCATTGTATCGACCAGACATGTTGCTAACCTGTTGGTTCGTTGTCAACAGTTCCGCATTTCAGAGACTACTGAGGAATTACAGATTTCGGTTGATATACGATAACTGGTATAATTTAGACCAACAAATTCCAACTTAAATCTAGCGTGCATAGCATAACACAAATTAATAACTTTGTATTTTAATATTCCGCGTGGCTTCGTGACAGTTGCACATCTACTGTGTACACACACACACACACACACACACACACACACACACACACACACACAC
>Ga0123355_10009917_pt1 | contig 14541 bp, 11 predicted proteins | sample TergutEmb28metaG_3_FD_89872 | JGI IMG/M metagenome (GOLD analysis project Ga0123355, IMG submission 89872) | Embiratermes neotenicus P1 segment gut microbial communities from Petit-Saut dam, French Guiana - Emb289 P1 | ecosystem: Host-associated > Arthropoda: Insects > Digestive system > Gut ...
CAATGTAAGTAATCAAAACTGCATTTATTACAGGTTGTTTTGGTGTTAACATAATTTTTTTATATTGAAAATAAAAAAAGTTACAATTATTTGAAAAAATGCGTTCTTTTTGCGCCACTGTGTATAAAGTTAATAAGATATTAATTTTATGTATTTGCTGTTTATGTGCATTCACATATGTGAAAACGAATCATTTAAAGGTTAACACACCTCATATTAAACAGACCATTAAATATGTTATATTTGTGGAAATGTGAATTTAAGGTTCTGTATAAGTTAACGGCTTGGACACAAGAAACGCTAAAATGTCCAAAGTGTCACGTGAGAAGCTGCGGGTATGTGTACTGCATTAGAACCTACGGGTATGTGTACTGCATTAGAACTCATTTTTCACATTCACCTGTATTGGCATCCCAGTGTGTGATGAAGCCATCGTGTGAGCCCGTATAGATTTTTTTCCGATCTGGACTCAGAGAGAGAACAGTGATAGGCTTGTTGTGACCCTGGCAACATGCACCAATCTCATGTCAGAACACTTCATATGCATGTACATTAAGCAGTACCCAACCATCCTGTAACCGTCTGTCCGTCCTGGCAACTGCATACGTGTTTTGCCTTATTCTGTATGTGAGTCATTCTTTAGTCTATCAAGCAGTAACTTATAAAACCTATCAGCAACAAAGGTTAAAATTCTAGGAATGTACAACCACATACATTGTGAAACAAATTGCTCATTAAATGAGTGAATTTTTTGTTTTTAACCTTCCATTCTTCTTCTGTAACTCAAAGCACGTTAATTTCACGTTGATCTTACATTACAGATATGGGCCAGGAGCTTTTATCACTATATCTATTCTTGGCTTTGGTGGTCATTCTCAAAATAATTTTGCATGGGGAACATTTATTTCATTTTATACTTCAGAGACATAGACATACTGCACTGTGAAGCACAGGAAATATGGCCTTGGCCTGTGAAGGTGTTGGCTGACATTATCACTGTGTTGACACTGCTGATACTTGAACAGCTGGAATGGGTGTTCACTCTTACGTTCTTCCTTATGATATCAGTATGCCTGTCAGTAGGTTCAGTCAAACAAGAGCATTCATTTGTAATACTTTAACAAGGATGGCACCATGGAAAAAAAGTTGCTGGGATTTTGTAAAAAATACATTGCATCAGCTGTGCTGCGTAACAATATACAGAATAGCATAAGTACTATTTTTAAACAGTGATTACGAAATGCAAAGTTTTTGCAGCCATTTCACACTATGGCAAATGGTCCCTGAATAGTGACATGAGAACTCACTCAGAGCAGCAGGCTGAAAATTTTAAAAATGCATCACATGTAAAAAAAAGTAACATTTTTCTGAACAACAATCCAGAGAATAATGTATGAAAAAATGCAATTTGTTGAGGCCAAGGAAACCTAACGGTCAGAATTAACCATCTTTTTTCACAAACATGATGTTTTTAAATAATTTCATGATGTCAGTATGAGTCAGAAATGTCCAGTGAACATGGATACATAAATGTGACTGTAACGAGGTACAAAGGATACAAGTTAAGTGCAATTTTATAACCTTCTGCTATGGTGCATCACATTTCAGATCACGCAGTTTCTGAACTTTGTCCATCATCCTTACAACATTCTGGGGACAGGATTGGTCCCAAAAATGTTATGCTGTAGCTTTCATTTTAATCATGGACCAATGACAAAGTATAAAGGTCAAATGACTTTGAATATAATTTCAAGCATATATTCTGTTCAAAATATCTAAAGTGCTGGACTGAGAGATGATTTACTTGTTATATTGTATGTTACAACAAAATACACATGCATCAGTTTGACATCAGAACAAAGTTTAGATTGTTAAAATGTCTCAGATGTGGCAGTATACTATTTTCTGGGTCCTGTATGCACAGCCAAAGCTTCTATCTGATGTCAAAATTGTTGGCTTAAACTGCATTTGATATGGAGCTCCATAAATTAAAGTCTGGTGGAGTAAGGTCTAGGAACTGTGGCTGCCACAGCACAGGAGCCTTGAGACCATTACAGATCCAGTATCTGGGATAATTCCTACCTAACTACTCCCATACAGAGGGACTGAATTATGCTGGACTACCATCTTATAAAACCATATCCACCATCACGTGCACAGTGACACATCCCCTTTTAGCCCAATAAACATCTTCGGGAAACCTCAAAAATGAGGCAGCCTAGGTTCAATCTGGACTGTTATACCATAAAAAAAAGTACATACAGAGAAATCAGAAGTACTGAGGATTAGTAGGTATTGATGGTATGACACAGCAACAATTGTGTGGTCTATAATTATGCAGAATCAGTATTGGTTGTGTGCATATCTTATTGTAAGTGAACCATCCTCTATCCATGTACACCAACTACAGAAATTCTTAATGCCATCATTTGTGAATCTGCACTAACGTGTCAATGGGTGTAATGTTGGATAGCAGGATCCTCAACCACTGGCAGAAAGAATGAAGGGCATTCATGCCAGACAGGAGAAGTTCCTGAACCCACCATATATATTACAGACAGCAGTTGTTGCTCACAATAATATTCAACACAGAATACAATGTGATACTCTGCTGGTGCTTAAACCCCATTACTTCCAATATATTTCTTCCCATAGATGGCATGCATTCACTCAGTGGATTACAAATATCAACCTATATTTGACATACAGTCCCTGTTTCATGACCACCATGGAATTTCCTGTGCTCACTCCGCACACCCTCATGTATGCATATTAAAAAGCATGACTGTCAGAACTGACAAGAGATACAGTGGACTCAGTCTTAGCTAAGAAGAAATGTGTTTCCGTACTCATCACGATAAAATGAAAAGTAGCCTTTTGTATGCATGATTCTGTATGTCATACTGATTTAAATAGCCTTACAACCTAACATGCACTTCAACATTTACTCTCCATAACTGCTCATAGAATCATTTCCAGAACGGAAATTTTTGGACTGAAATTGATGTGAGCTCCCATCATTTATTGGCACACGATATAGACACACAACATGTCTGTGTCACCTAATACACATACGCTGTAACTAATACATCAAAGTCAAAGTGGAGTTTTCAGCAAGATTACCTGAAGAGGACTGGCATAAATCTGACATCATTAGATGTACAAAACATAATCAGATTGAAAACCTGACTATTAATCCCTATAAAGTAAGAAGTAAGTCTATCTGCACTGCAAAAATTTGCTGCTTTGAATAATGTACTGCCCATTGAAATAAATATTTTATTATATATAGAGATATCAAGATTTGCTCTGGAAGAATGAAATCATTTCTAAAGAATGAGTGCTATCATGTGGGCTTATAACCATAGTGCCTGTAAAGGTGACAACTTGAGCACTGACAGCAAAACACGCCATTATAATTACCTTGATTATTCGTATATGTTTATTAGGATTGTTGACATCAAGATAATTGATAAAGCCACTCAGTGACACTGTCAGCAGATACTGGTCCTGCCATAAACATGAAACCTACAACAAAAGAATACAATTAAATGAATAAAACTGGTCTTTCTCTAGATTATAAATTATGGGTGAAAAGGCCATTTCCTGCTACTAAGGAAGACTACAAACTGCAGGCAATTAAAATATGATGCACAGGAAAATAAGTGGATGTGACAATGATGAAAGGAATTACATACTGAGCTGCCTTGTGACCGATACAGTCAGTGCAAACTTCTATTTATTCTTGTTTCTTAGTTCATTTAATGACACCGCACATATGACATTGGTCACACGGTATCAAAGTAGAAACTCATGGGAATTACAAATGATAGTTTGAAAAGGACATGGTAGAAAGTGATAACTGCCTATTGACAGTACGATTCTAAAATCTGTCTGAAAAGTCTGTGGAAAACCATAAAACTTCCATCTGACTGCCAATGCGAGGTTGACATTTGAGCAAAACACCTGTCAGACACAGCAGCAGTGCTGGTTACTACACAGTATGAGTTGGATGGATACACAAAAGCATGTGCACTTCCACAGCAAAAAATAACTAGTGACACACTAATGAAAATGTAACATTATTAAGTTCTAGCACTGTGAAAAATTAAGGCACTATAAGAAAAGTCTTACATGTATGTCAAAAGATTTTCTCATGTATTTGTTGAAGAAATTCCCTCATGCCTCTTGCCCTGGGCATAAGCTACTCCTCTTCTCACTTCACTTACACATTTAACTCTCTTTAGTACAACTTTGTCCCTCATATTCTGCTATCAGTTCAACTTACCTGCTGATCTTCCACCTGACTGCCCATCACAAACTCCGTCACCACGGATTTTGTTTCTACATCCCACAACTTGCAAGTCTTATCACCTGACGCAGTAAGCAGCTGTGTGCCATCTGGCTTCCAGGCAACCTGCCATGCATACAGAAATTCTTAGTCACCTAAATGGAAACTGAAAGGTCATGTGCAAACAATGAAATGTATATGACACTTCAAATGGCAAATATCACAAGGTGTTAGAACTCTGCAGATCTGATGTAGATGAGAGGATAATTTATAGAATGAATGTTAGCCAAAAAGTTGTGTGTGTGTAGCACAATAAACCATACATAATGGAGTCCAAATGTGGGTTTTGTGATTACGGCGCTGATCCTCTGAGTTTTTAAAAGGAGAATTTTCTTCACTGTCAGCTGAAGGAAGACATTCTCACCATGATATTTATATCAAATTACCACAAATTTTCTGGGTGTTGTTATACAGGAGGACAACCAAATCTGTGGGTCAGAGATTTAAAAGGTATGCGATGATGTAGATGTTAGCACATGGAAGGTGAAAGATCAAGTGGTCAAGACACTGTTTTGTTCTTTAATAACAATGCATCAATTGCAAAGGTCATTCAAAATGAAATATGACATAACAGCAATACAGTTGGAGGGAAAAGCAGTCGAGGCTTACTTCAGCAGGCACAATAAGCGACAAAAACAAATATCTTCATCATAACAAACAAGCAGATTACTTATTCAACTTTGGCAAAGAGAAAAAAATCTCCTGCCCATAACAGGAATATTGCCTCTAGCCTAGTGACTATACCAACCCTGCTCACCCAGCTCCCATATGATGCCATAAAGGTCACATGTTGCTGCACAGTGTGTTGCTGGATACTTACAGCATATACACCACCCTTATGTGCAGGGGATCCAATTTCCCCTACCAGGTCAGCTGATGCACCATCATACAGGAACACCTTTCCATCAAAACCAGCTGATGCAAAATGGTTTCCATTTGGTGAATATCTCACAGCTTGCACGTACCTGGTATGTTCCTATTAGAGATAAAAAGGACTAGAAAAGAAAGGCATTCTTCCTGGCAGTATAAAGCACATTGAACCAACATGTAATTCATGAAATACAGACTAAGTCCACAGTCAGAATCCTTTTTATAAATCATTAGTTACCAAGATGACCAAAAAATATTCTACATTTTCTTAGGATCTGGAAGTTCATCCCTGTGCTCCCAGGTGTTCACATAAAACACAAAAATAAAGGTTATGTTGAATAATAATTATGGAATAATGGAGGTCAAAATAAGAACAAACTTATTCCAAATAAACTTGGTAATTTTATCTAATTCAGCATATATTAATGATACTTGCTGACAAAAACCTTTGACAAGTGTCACCCTTTGCCAGTGTCAGATCTAACTAGCTGCAAATTTCTTTGCAGGAAACAAAACTGTAATAAAGCATTACGGTATACTGGGTTTTGGTTTAAAAACTTGAAAAACATGCACCACATGAAGAGCTAGATGTACATTGGAGGACAATATTAAAATGGATCGCAAAGAAAAAGGGTAGAATGGAAAGGTGTGGGCTTGATTTGGCTGTGTACAGGGCCACGTGGAAGGCTCTTCTGAACACTGTGAAGGATCTTCAAGTCACATTGAATGTGGGGAAATTGTTGACCAGCGCAGGACCTATTATTAACTCAAGGAATCTGCTCCATGGACTTATTTTCATTAGTTCTAACCATTTTATTGAGTACTAATGTTATTTTCTTCAGTGTATTGGAGGCTTGTGCACAATCTGTAACTTCCATTGACGAGGTGTGATGTTGGCAAATGTCAAACTTTCATGTTCTGTTGGCAGTGTTAGTTACATAGTTCAGCTTGTGGGTTTTACAGTATCATGACATGTTACTTAGTATATGAAGGCATTTAAGATGCATTCAGGCATAATAAACATAGACTAAAAAAAATCATGTTTTTACTATTCACACACATCCCAAAACAAATTCTACTGATGAAAGGCTTCTATTAAAGAACAAATTCTTGAAAAAAAAAATCATGTTGCCAACTAATGACAATGCTGTCTCAAAACAATTCAAATTAACACTAACTCACACACACTCGCACACAACACAGATTACTTGTATGGACAAAAAAATTTACCTGCTTTGTCATCTTGAATTTGAATGGTGGGCCTTCGAACACACCAATCGTATTGTCCTCACAGCCTGTCACAATTCGGAATGGCCTTGCAGGGCGAAAATCACAAGAGTTAATTGGCTTTGACTGTCCTGCTATTTCACCAACAGATGTACCGGTCTCTACCATAAACACATGTCCAAACCTTGAAGCACAAAGAATAACGTAAAGTACGGAATTAATTACATTTTTCCATCTAGATATGTTACTTTGCAATTAACCTTGATGTTGGTTTATTGCATGCTACCACAACAGTAGAACACAGGATTGTGATAAAAATACACCAACTGGAAATATTTCAAGTAAATGTAACAGCTTACTGATTACACATATGCCAATTATATATCTTGTATTATTTGTATAATCAACCATTACTAAAAAGTGTCCGAAGTTCAACTTGAGCATAACGGAGGTACCATAGCAGACCGGCATTGACAAAAAAGAAATTCATCTGACAGCTTTTAATGTTAGCCTCACGTGTACCAAATATTATTAGTTTATAGGCTGAAACATGCAAACAGAAGGAAATAAGGATTATTTTTTAGTATGCATTTATGTTTTAAGTTTACATAAATTCTCTAATGTATCACTGCTAAAAAATGCCTATAGGCACACTGACAACGAGGTCTGCACAGATCCCACCAGCAAAGATTAGGATATTGGCTGAAAACCTACCACTCTACAGGTCAAATATCTGGGCATAGCAGCTCTAATCACACATAATAATTACCTTTCTCTTCCCTCTCCAACAACCACCAACCTCTGGCTGTCAGGTGACCAGGAAATATCCTTAATTGGGCCACCAATTGGTTGGAATTCATTCTTCAGTAAATGCTCCTTATTCACTGTATCCCAAATTCGTATTTTGCCCGACTGATCTGAAACAAAACAACAAACCAATCTATTACTTTTAGGATTTGAAGTGATTCTCACAGCAGTGTTGAAAAAAGATAACAGTTTTCTGGAATGTGTACACCACATCAAGTTTTGACACTTACTGACATTTGGAGGCACTTCACTTCTCCACATCACCAAGTACTTACCAGTTGAAAAGACTTGTTCTTCAATCTGTTGTTTAACCAGGTCAGTTATTTTAAAGTGCTATATGGGAGGCCTGGTGCAGAAAGTCTGCAAGATGCCAGATCCCATGTCAAGATGCAGATCAAAAGTGTCAGTAAAAACAGAAATCAAGTATCCACACATGCATGCAAACAAGCACAAAAACACACACACAAAGTTGATACAATGCACACGAAAGGGCAAAGGAAAAGAGACTATTAAAAAAAAAAAAAATGCTAGCAGCAGAAAGAAACATGATGCAGAATACTGATGTATAGAATAAAAATGAGTACAAAATGAATGAATGAATATTCAAGTAGTCACACCAGAGGTGCACAAATCACAGGTGCCTGATTGAATACTCTGTATGGTGGTGCATAAGTTTTCAGCATCATTATACAACTGCCAGCTAGTTTACACCCAGTTTTTACAATTTTATATTGTAATAGTTATTGTAAAATATAATAAAAGTGTATTTACACTCATACTGCATTTTACCTTACTTTACAGTATTCTATCGATGGTCAGATGATGTTCATAAATGACTGCAACATGTAGTTGTATCTAAATGAAGATAGGTAGATGTGTTTGACAGATTGCAAACAATCTGTTCTTGAATGTTCCACAAACACAATGGAATGTATTCCATTACATTAAAAAAGTAATTATTCTGGGGTTTCCTCATATACACAGATGTTCAGCAGTTCATATGCATTGGGTAAACTGCCAGATAACAGTGAGGTCCACAGGTCACTCCAGAATTGTGGGTTCTCAGTGTGGAACCTGCTTCATGTTGCCTTTTACTGTGAGATGTTCTTGATAATAAAGTACCACTTTCTCTAGCATCAAATAAAAACGTGCTACTGTACCTCCAGATGCTATATAAAATCCACTTGGCGAATATTTTGCTACATTTGTACCACAGGAGTGTTCAGTGTAAACATCCGATATAGCGGGATTCTGAAATGAATAATTCTATGATAAGACTTCTCTGAATTAACCACCTGATTCCGCAGTTTCTATAATTCGGTACAATCTGAAACTTCCATACTGCTAGGGGTTTCATACCTCAATATTTCTTATGATAACACTATTTCCATTGGTGTACAAGAAATTCTTCCCCTTGGGATCACCTCCTAGCACAATAGGCTGTCCTCTCTGAGTTCTTGGTAGAGCCGCAAAAATATATTCTGAAACAGGAGGCAACGTGTTGTGAGTAAGACAATTAACAGAGCAATTACAAAGGTGGTTGACCGTCCTGTGAACTTACATCTTTACACACTCACCATTTTCTTTATACTATGACCAGTCTAGACTGGCATCCTTTCGTCACGCACTAATCAATCTGTATTCAATACGCCTTGACAAGGAATCGTATCCCTTGCCGGTTCATCAGAGCGTGTAACTATGAACACTTTAACCGAAGACTAACATGAATGTGTATTCACCATGAAAGATTTCAAATTATAGTAACTTCTGGTACTTACTGTTCGCATATGACATTATGTGAGCGGTTAGTTAGTAATAAATGCTGGATTATCCAACGCCCACTTTCCCCTATCAGCTACAACTACTGACGCACCTCCTTCCCTTATTTGGCAGAACGATGAGAAATAATCTAACGTTTCGTAACAGATGGCACTAGTAGTCACAGATAATCTCTAGTAGTTGTGTCAACACTCGTACAAAAGAATACAACACGTAGCGATTTTAACATTGCTGCCAACGTAAAATGCATGTGTCAAACTGATGTGCACGTGTGGTTGTGCGGTACTGCCTTCTTTGTTGGTTCTTAATGCCGAACGTGCATGAGATTTTTCAGTGTGTATATTTATAGCTATCCTGTTCGATGGAAATGATTAGATATTAGGGACAAGCAACCGTAACTTCAATTGAGTGAGGTAAATGAAGAGTTTTGTGTACAATGAAATATATATGATTTGAATTTTGTTACTATAAGCTGGTGGTTGAACTGCGGTACGTCATATTTGTTGGACGTACGAAATTAATTTTGTGATGAAAATATATGCAGTTATCAATATTCTTGTACATTTATTATAAAAAGAGACATTACGTAATTTGCTGCGGGTATCAAAAGGGAAAGTAGAAAGGCAATTGACAAATTGTCACAAGTAAAATAAGAGCGTAGGCGTAGGGGCAGTTTGAGTTTCAGATTATTTTTTGATTCCGTTTCATGTACGTAGAGCACAAGGGAGATCAGAAGTTGATGTCTGCAACTAACCAAGTAAAAATCATCGTAACCATGGGTGGAAGCACTTCTAGCCCCCTGTTTGATGGAAGATCATAAGATAGTGTTGTATTACATTTCCGTGATTGTGCCCTGTTGCAATACGTACTTTTTCATGATGAGAACTGACTTCACGGGAGTTTTCCACAAATTTACGTAAACGTCCATAACTTTACAATATAAGACCATACACGTTTCCTACTTTGGTAAGCATGATAATGTCTTCTGCCCTGCTTCTTGCAGAATTCACATTTTACTTATGTTTTTAGACTGAAAGTTGCTTAACACAAATGAAAGGTAACCACGTTAACACAGCATTACCTTTTAATGAGTTGAACCTATTTCAAAAGTATAAAAGTGTCTGCTTAATATGGGAAAGAGTAATTGTAACTTCACTAGTCCATTTACATGCCATTCAGTTAATAATGTAACCATATAAGTGAGAATACATGTTCTTTATATTTCTAAAATAAAACTATGTCATTGGATGTGCAGCAGTCTACAAAGCACCACTATGCATCTGTTACCTTGTAAAAAGGTGACAGTCTTACTTAGTTGACTGAATCTAACAAGGTGGGAAAGGCCTAGTGGCACTTTATGAAATTACATGATAGACGAAATAAGAGACTGTGAAGTGAGCTGTACCTGTTAGCTAAATGGTAATATGGCCTTCCTTCAGGTGGACAAGCAATTGCAGCTGATGTCCCCCCCCCCCCATTTCTCTGATGGAAATTTACAGGGTATTAGACTAGCCCATGACTAGTACTAATGTGACTATACATCAGTTTTACAGTTGCAGAATAAAATACCTGAAGAAGTAAATAACTTGCTTACAAAAACCAATCCCATTCACATTTTCCCATTAAGAACAGATTCAGCCAGGAACCCTCCTTCTCTTGACAAAAACATTTTAGAAGGGTTCATGGACTGAATTTCAGAGCTGTCTTTCTCAACAGAGATGTTTTTATGGTTTCCCTGAAATGACATATCAGTGAACCACCATGTCTATAACAACCTTGGAGGACTTTTCTGTTTCATGGATACTGGGACATTTCCCTGAAAGTAAAGCTGCTGAGCTCTCTCTAGGACCAGCATTCAAGGTTTATGTAACTTTACTACCATGCATCCAATGCACTTATAGGGGGTGGTGCTAAGATTTTAGCTTAACACTACATGGTGGCTTAACTATGTCTTCAATATGAATATCAGTGTGATATAGTGAGAATTTTTTGTTGCTGGTCTGGTCACGGCGGGGTGAGAGGAGTCCTTGGTCACCTTGCAACAGTCATATCACCTGCACTGTGGAGAGCAGTTTGGCAGTACAAAATACTCTGTGCATGTACTTCAACATTTTACAGCAAGAGACTGAATTTCTGCATAGTGCATTTCCTGAATGTAAGCTGTTTGTTGACCTACCGAGCAACTGTTAGAATGTCAAGAGTGGCTGCTCCATGGCATTGTTTTATTATACAATAATAATAATAATAATAATAATAATAATAATAATAATAGGAAAAGATGCTGCAATACAAGAGTTTATGTATAGAGATGCAACGAATGTGGAACATGAAATGTATAATTTTGCTGGTAATAATTGGAGCCACCAGAATGATAACAAAAGTTTTAAGGAAAAATTTGGAAGCTTTACTATAAAAGCATTCAATGGATTCACCACAAAAGACAACTGTACTGGGAACATCACACATAATAAGGAACGTACTGCAGTCTAAAACCTGAAGCCAGCGGTGGGGATCGCTGTCAGTTCAAGAGGAGAAGTGCTAGCAAGAAAAGGCCTGTGGCAAGAGACATCAACAATGTAATAATAATAATAATAATAATAATAATACATGGCCAATACATTAGAAATATAGACAGCTTATTAGTGAAGAAAACACATTCCTATGGCAGTCGATGGGAGACCGGAAAGCAGAAACTGAAAGTGAAATAATAGCAGCACAAGACCGGGCATTACAAACAAAATATTGTGCAATGAAGATATTACAAATAGAAAGAGCAAATGCAGACTATGTCTGCAGTTTGATGAGACAGTAGACCATATGATATCAGCATGCCCAGTATTAACAGAAGAACAATTCATAAGGAGACATGATAGAGTGTGTGCTCAACTACACTTTAACATATATAAGGAAATGGGGATAAAATTACATTAAAAAAACACTGAATGGGGCATGTACCAATACAGCATAAACAAGTCATGAGGGTAAGGTTACCATATTGTGGAATCAACAAGTGCAAACTGACAGAACCCTTCCTAATTATAAACTGGACATTATAGTCCAGGATAGTGAAAAAAGGAACATGTGTCCTAATAGATGTTGCAGTTTCAGGAGACAGAAATGTGATCAAGAAAGAAGCTGAAAGATTTTAAAATATAAAGACCTTATAACAGAAATTCATTGCATATGGAATGTGAAAGCAAAAGTAATACTGGTAATAAAAGGGATGACTGGAACCATTTCATAATCACTCAGACAGTACCTGAGCAACACACCAGGAAAACACGAAATTAAGGCACTACAAAAAACATATTGGGCACTGCACACATAACACGGAAAGTGTTAATGTACAAGTACAAAACATATTTCACGAGCAAAATAACATTACATGTGGCACAAATTGCAAATACAGACAGCTACAACACTCTGTACTCTAGAAACATGGTTTGTTTCAGGTATATAATTGTAAGTACACTGCATAAAGGTGAAAAGGATGATGATGATGATAATAATAATAACCACAACAACAACAACAACAGGAGCTGGGATAGCATAGTCAATATAGCGACTGGGCTACAGGCTGGATTATCTAGGGTTTGAGTCCTAGCAAATGCAAGAGTTTTATATCTGCTCAAAACTGCCCAGACCATCCCTGGGGTCTAACCAGCCTCATAGTTAATGGGTTTGAGGGGTTCCATCTCCTGACGCTAAAGCAACCAGGGTGTGAAGTTCAGCACCACTCTCATTTGGCGCCAATGTAAAGAGTCTATGGAGCCGTAACTGTAGTATGCCTTCTTGGCATGGGTAGGAACAACTTCACTTGTATTAATAAAAACAATTTGCTGCCATCGAGGTAACGTAAGAAATTCCTTTGTTACAGATGTCATTGCTGAATAAATGGTGGTGCACAGAATATGCTGAAGAGATCATCTGCACTTTGAAAGAGAAAGAGGAACAAATTATTCCATTTTTCCAACAGTCACCTCAAGTAAGTGGCACGTACTGAGTAATGTGTGTTTCCTGCCAACTGGATTGTCATAGTATTGTTATTCCCAATTTACATTCAGGAGGTACTAGCTTATGAACCTGATGGTTAACTGCATTTTGTGGCTTGACTGATTTTTACTGTGGCTCTAGTCATTGTCCAGGCAAATGCTGAAACAGTAATTAAAATGGGCTATGTCCATACATACTTTCCACTGCATAATTTGCACTATTCATATATCTTGATGCTAATCTCAGCAGTTGATACTACATTGCAAATAAATAAATTTATAAAGTTGTCCATGTATGATGGCAGGGGTAGAATGGAGTTATACCTCCAATGATTCTTAAACTTTGCACCAGATGGAGGGGAGTGATCAGCTGTATTCTCCAGCAGCTTTAACTCCAGTGAAAGAGCCCCAGGTACCTGTTGAATGAGAGGCAGGGTGGGCCCCAGAACCATTCCAGACACTTCAAAGAAAAGTCTTTTGCCTCTGCTGGAAATCAAACCACAGTTCCTCAGTTGCTCAGCCTGTAGCCTAGACAGTGTACCAGGGGATCTATATAGCATTATTCAATGTGTGATTTCCTATTGTGGTAAACACAGCCCCAGAACTGTTCCTTTTCAGGAAATATATCTTCTCAATGATTAATTTAATCTACTCACCTATTAATTTCCAGTGATTGACAATAACTGGCCTGAAATTATTTCCCTATACAAATATTCTGCAAGGCATTTCACATGATTTGTACAAACCTGAGTTTCAGTTTACTATGTATCAATTTATTTTCAAAGTTGTTAACTTTCTCATTACATTTTCTGATTGTTTCAACATAAACTTTTTATCCAATTACTCCGTAGATAGCAGGTTGACAAGTATGGATTTTTGGTACATATGAACAATATTTTATGAATGTTTTTTATGTAATTACTGTGTTTTGTTTATTTAGATATCAGCTTCTTTTGGGTTACAGGTGGCAGCAGATTTATGATACCCATTAGAATGACATTTCAGATGTGGTGGGTATGCATGAGAGCTTTTATAGCTGGTTGCGTTTGGTTTCATTGCTGTCATACAGTTCCACCAACCAAGTCGGGCATAATAGCATGTCTTATTTGAAATTAACTTTGTTCTGATCTCTTAATGTCCTTTTTTGAAAGCCATCTCGTCATACTACTAATTAAATATCAGCATTGTGTTATGCTGAGCAGTGTGGTGTTACTGGAGGTCCCCAGTTTGGATCTCAGACAGGTTACCAGCTATTCTTACTAAGATTTCTTGTGGTTTTCCTGAAATTGTCTGGCCAGATGTGATGTTCATACCATCAAATGAGACATAGCTATGTCCTTCCAAAACCTTGTTACTGATCATTTTCTTCAGGACATTGCCTTTTGATTTAATAAATAATAATAATATTTATTAACTGCAATTGGGTTGTCACCCGGTGGCAGTAGTTATTTTACATTTAAACCAAACATGAAATTGGTTACTACTAAATTTAAGTCGGGAGGGCTACATGAGAAG
>Ga0123355_10009918_pt1 | contig 14539 bp, 10 predicted proteins | sample TergutEmb28metaG_3_FD_89872 | JGI IMG/M metagenome (GOLD analysis project Ga0123355, IMG submission 89872) | Embiratermes neotenicus P1 segment gut microbial communities from Petit-Saut dam, French Guiana - Emb289 P1 | ecosystem: Host-associated > Arthropoda: Insects > Digestive system > Gut ...
CTCCGGCGACTCCGCCTGCAACACCTCCGGCGACTCCGCCTGCAACACCTCCGGCGACTCCGCCTGCAACTGATCCGTATGAAGATACTGGTCCTGATGAGCTTCCTGACCCAGCTTCTGTTGGGGATGACTATGTATATTTTGAAATGATAACTCATGGGGGAAGCATTTATATTGGTAGCGGATTAACCTCAGATGAGGCTGCAGATATGTTAAGAAATGGCGAGAATGTCTGGACACCAACTCTATCATCAGCAAGAACGGTGGCAGCAGAAGCTGGTCGAATAAGACCTCTTGGCATTCATAACAATGCACGCCATGGTAGCAGAGACGAGTGGTTTATGAATTTTGTTCTGCCATTACCACGTACAGGTGGTCGTGTATACTTTGGTGAAAACCTAAGAAGAGGATTACGATAAGCAGTTATTTTTTCTATAATTTAGCAACACAAAGATGAGTAACCAGACTTGAAAAACTGGTTACTCCTTGAGTATTTAACTTTGGCCTGGTGCGCTAACACCAGGCTCTTTTTGTTGCTTTATAGCGCTTAGAAATATCGAATAACAGCTTGACTTCTAGCTCATATTATATTATAATAGTAATAAGGGTGAGCAACCAGAATTTGAAAACTGGTTACTCTTTGAGTATTTCAGATTTGGTCTGGTGTTGTCGCACTAGGCTTTTTATTATACCACAAATCGGATAGTTTTTGTTAGGGTTTGTCATTTACAATAAAAATACAATCAAAAGCTGGTTGTTCGCAAAGGATGATTCAAATGTCAGAAACAAAAGAGCATGTGCTAGTAGTTGAGGATGATCAAGATATTGCATTTGCGGTTCGCGAGTATTTATTGAGTCAAGGTTATGAGGTTAGTTTAGCAGGGGATGGGAAGGTTGCTTTAGATATAGTTGCTGACGTGCAAATTGATTTGGCGATTGTTGATGTAATGATGCCTGTTATGGATGGGATTTCGTTTGTGATGAATGTACGTAAGACTCATGACTTTCCAGTGATTATGTTATCAGCTAAATCAGAGGAAACCGATAAGATTTTAGGCTTGAATATGGGTGCTGACGACTATGTGACGAAACCGTTTAGGCCGCTTGAGTTACTTGCGCGGGTGAATTCTCAGTTGCGGAGGCAGCGCCGGAGTCGGGAGGCTGGTGTGCGTACGGTTGCAGAGGAAAAAAATCTAGTTATTGTTGGAGGTCTTGAGCTTGATGCTAGCACTCATGAGCTTACGGTGGATGGGGAGCCTGTTAGATTGACGCCGACTGAGTATAAGGTTTTGAGCTTGTTAATGAGAAATGCGGGACGGGTGTTTAGTGCAGAGGAGATTTATGAGCGGGTGTGGAATGAGGTAGCTGTGAATACGGATACGATTATGGTGCACGTGCGGAAGATCCGCGAGAAGATTGAGATTGATCCGAAGAATCCCCAGTATTTAAAGGTTGTTTGGGGTGTAGGTTATAAGGTGGAGAAAGTGTAAGGGGGAATAATTTGAGGAAACCACAGCAAAAAAAGTCAACACCGTATAACATCTTGACTTTTAACTCATATTATATTATAATAGCAATAAGGATGAGCAACCAGTAATAGAAAAACTGGTTACTCTATGGGTATTTTATACTTGGTCTGGTGTTGATGCACCAGGCTTTTTTGCTGCTTTATAACGCTATTTATTTATTTTATTGCTTTAGTTTTTCTTAAGAAAATTTTAAGATTTACCTACAGTTTTTATTAAGGTTTCCAATGTAAAATAGGACTTAGCATTCGAGGTTATACTAACGGGTTGCGTGTAAGGAGGTTTCTCTTATGGAAAATGAGGAGTCAGAAGTATTAGGTCAAGAAGATGTTGCTGCGCAAGATGAAGTTGAGCAGAATGAAGAGTCAGAAGTACTGGATCAAGAAGAACCTTTTGTTCAAGAAGAAGTTGAGCAAGAGGATAATAAGCGAAGGTGGCTTGTTACGATTATCGCGCTTGTGATCGTTGCTATTACTTTCCTTTTCAAACCGACAAATGGTAAGAAAAAGTGGATGATTCCGATTATCGCCTTTGTGATCGTCGTTATTACATTTATTCAGTTGGCATTCGCTTTTCGGAGAGCAGAACATGGTGGCGGGCAGAATAATCATGAGACGCATATCTCAGTTTCTGAACGGGATATTGTTGAGGAGGATTTTGAGGAATCCTATGAGGGTAACAGGTTACACAATTTATCAAGGAATTTACAGGAAATGACGAGGGCATTAAACTATGAAATGCTGCTTGAAGTGATGAGAGAGGACTTTGATCCCTTAGTTGATATCGTACAAATTCCTGACTTTCGTAGTGAATGTTGGCCTGATGGTGATGAGTACTGGTGTGAGTTGTGTTGGTTTGATGGCAATGACTATTGGTGTGAAAGCTGGTATAAGGATGATGATTATGATTTTGAGGAGACAATGCAAGATATTGCGTATCAACAGCTTTCCAATCGCTTATCAGCTGCTCGTGGTCAATTATCAACACTGTCATCAAGATATGGAATTGCTTATTTAGCTATTCATGAAAATGGTGCAGTAATCACTTCAGGAAATGACTTTTATGAACTTATTAATGAGGATATTAATTATCATTTAATTGAACTGCTATTTAGCCAGTATGCCCATGTCGTAGTTGTTCAGTATAATCATAACGGTCGTTGGGAAATTCCTCTATTACTTGCAAATGAAACTTCACACATTATCTATGATTATCTTGATAGAAATAATGGTGTAATTGATGGAATTGCGATAACGGGACGAATTCCGGGAATGACATCGTTAACTTATCAATTCGACATAATGATTGAGGATTTTTATTGGGAAGAAATAGATTATGTGCTAGAGTGGCAAAACCCTCGTAATATGACGTTTGTGTATGGGATTCCCCATGATACATATGATCAATTTGTGCCTTCTTTAGAATCACCACAAGAAGTGGAAGATTTTGATTACGCTGAGGTTGAAGACGATCCTTGGGTTAATTGGACGGCTGTGTGGACATATGCTCATTCGGCTAGGACGGCAGCATTATGGATCATGGTAGCTATAGCCATTATTATTCCCTTAGCAAAGGTTAAAGAATTTGATCGAGGCTATGAAAAAATTCGCAAGCTGCCAATTGATTTGCTAGCATTTGGAACCTTTATTGCCTGGGTGTTTGTGCTTAATAATCTTCGTTTAGTTGCACATAACATCATAAATACTCGTGGAATTTTAACCCGTACGCTGTTTAGTTATCAAAATACTCGCATTGTTTATTTCCATGTGTTACTATTTGTGGCGCTATGTTTGCTAGGGTATTTGGTTCACTATGTAAAAGATCTCTTTGCCGCAAGATGGGCGACTTTAAGAAGTGATTCCCTTATCTATAAGCTGTATATCAATTTCTTTGCTGTCGACCTTAAAAAAGGTCAAAGTCTGAGGATTTTCATTTTGGTATTTGGGCAGATTTTTGTTGGCTTTGTTTTGGTTATGTCGACAAATTGGATAGATGCGGTGAGTGGGCGTTTTGATCAGTGGTCTATTTTGCTGTTTGTGCTTATTCCATCATATTTGTTTGTGGTATTCTTATATGCCCGTTATAAAGTTGCGAAAATCAGACGGGATTATATGCACTTGTTTGAGATTACGCAAGAGCTGGCAGCTGGTAATTTGACGGCTACTACTCCGAAGTATTTAGGCTATTTTGATTCCCTGAAGGATGAGCTTGTAACGATCCAGAATGGACTAGGTCATGCGGTTGAGAGAGCGCTGTCTAGTGAGCGAATGAAGGGTGATTTGATTACGAATGTGTCCCATGATTTGAAGACACCGTTAACGTCGATTATTACGTATGTTGATTTGTTACAAGTCGAAGGTTTGAGTGAGGAACGGCGGTCTCTGTATTTAAAGACGCTAGAGCTTAAAACAGAGCGCTTGAAGATGTTAATCGACGATTTATTTGAAGTAAGCAAGGCATCAAGTGGGAATCTGCAGCTTGATTTGCGAGAAGTTGATGTTGTGATGTTAATGAAGCAGACGGTACTAGGGCTGGAAGATCGCATTATGGATGTTGGGCTCACATTGCGTGAAAGCTATCCAGAAGAGAGCATCAGAATGGAGCTTGATGGAGGTCGTATGCACCGCGTTTTCGAAAACCTAATCATTAACATGGTAAAGTACGCAATGCCTAACACAAGGGCTTATATTGACATTATTAACGCTAATGGCAGTGTGAAAATTATTTTACGCAACATCTCAGCTCGGGAAATCAACGTTGATATGAATGATCTTTCGGAAAGGTTCATCCGTGGTGAAGAATCACGCACTACCGAAGGCTCAGGGTTAGGACTTGCGATAGCGAAAAGTTTTGTTGAGTTGCAAGGTGGAACATTTGAAATTACAATTGATGGGGATTTGTTTAAAGTTATTATGACGTTTAAAGGTTAGAGATAAGAGGTTGGAGGTCGAGCTTTCCAATCTCTTTAATTTCTAAAAGTTACGTCAATCGTATCTATGTGTCAAAACATGTCAATACTAATAATTCCTTAACAATTTTATGGTATAATATAAGGAAATTTTATAATTACCACAAAATTGCCACAAAATTGTCACACTATAGTCATAATTATCTGTTATAATTGTGTTGAGACGTGGAAAATCCAGAGTTAGAGATAAAGTTATAACTGAGCTGGGTTACAATATACGGTTTAATACAGAAGAAGCAAAATAAAACTAGGAGGTGGATGTCAAGTGTGGATTCATGCTTGACGATCGCATATGAATTTTTTTAAGAGAGCAACAACGAGTATAGTGAGAAGACCAGGTAAATCAATTATTTTGTTATTACTTGTGTTTATTTTAGGGACTGTTATTGCTGGGGCAATTTCTGTCGAAGCTGCCATTAGCAATACTGATGCAAATCTGAGAGCAGGCATGCCACCGATTGTTACGATTGGGAACAATTGGATAGCGCATGATGAGTTTTGGCAGGAGATATCTGAAGAGATAAATGCAGATGAAAGTAATCAGAATTTATCTGAGGAAGAAAGAGATAGGTTAATGCGAGAGACCATGCGAGAGTTAACTGCAGATTATGAGATGATAGTTACAGCAGAGTTAGTAAGGACAATTGGGGCGTTACCTCACGTACGTTACTATGATTACGTTATAACGTCACAAATGCGGTCTTTTGATTTGGTAAGATATGAGGGTGAGCAGACAGGAATGTGGCGCGATGAAGGTTGGCCAGCCCACTTTGATTTAATTGGTGTGTCACGATCTGAAATTGTGCATATTGAACAAGGGATCATCGACTTGTATCAAGGGCGTCTTTTCCATGAAGCAGAGTTAGAGCTTGGTGGTGATGCAAGTCGTTCTGTGGCGATTGTTTCTGATGTTTGGGCAGACGCAAATGATTTATCGCTAAATTCAACTTTCACTCTATATGAGTATATAGATTATCCAACTGAAGATGAGTTTGGTGGTGGGATGTGGGAATTTGATTTTGATAATATTTATGAAACCGTTGAATTTGAATTTGAAATTATTGGAATTTTTACAGTAGCTGAAGAAATGATTGAAAATCCGATAACAAACGAAGATTGGGATTTACAATGGCGACAACAAAACACACTAAACGCTATTTATATTCCGAATTGGGCGGCAGAATCATTTCAGACTCAAGTTGACGAGGCATTTGAATCACGATGGGATGCTGTAGATTTCGATAATCCTTGGGCTGAGGAGTTTGAGGCAGCAGCAGAAGAAGAAATGGAAACGTCTGTTATCCCATTATTTGTCTTGAATGATGCGAGAGAGGTAAATGATTTTATGGCAGCTTCAGAGAACTACTTGCCTATGTTTCACGAATTCGAAGATTTATCAAGTTCTTTTGACGATATTGCATCCTCAATGGATACACTACAAAGTATTGCATTCTGGATTTTATGGGTATCTGTTGGTGCAACGCTACTGATCTTAAGCCTATTGATTACTTTATTTTTACGTGATCGTCGCTATGAAATGGGTGTTTATTTAGCATTGGGTGAGAAAAAAGGTAGAATTGTCTCGCAGATTTTGATGGAAGTAGTTGTGATAGCACTAGTTGGTATTACGCTTGCTGTATTTGCTGGCAGTCTGATTTCAAGTACAATGTCGCGAAACATGTTGCAATCAGAGCTAACTGCACAGACGGATCAAGATCACTCGTTTTCTGTCGGAGGATCAGCATTTGATTGGATTGGGATTCCAACAACAAGTATGGATGCAGATGAAATGATCGCAGCATTCGAAGTTTCGCTTAGCCTAGAAACAGTCGGCTTATTTTATCTAGTTGGTCTAGGAGCAGTTGTGTTATCGACGATGATACCTGTATTATATGTTGTAACATTAAATCCGAAGAAGGTGTTATTATAGCAGCCAAAGGCGAGAGATCAGAGGCTGGTAAAGATTAGTAAATTGCAGGTTAGGGTGTAAATATGAAATAAAGGTGGTTATTGGTATGGAAATTTTAGAGGTTGTAAATGTAGAGTATGGTTTTCAAGATGGTGAAAACAGACGGATGATTTTGGATAATATAAGTGCTAAGTTTGAAAAAGGTAAGTTCCATGCAATTTTGGGAGATTCGGGTTCGGGAAAGACGACCTTCTTGTCGTTAATTAGTGCTTTAGACAAGCCACATGGTGGTCAGATTGTTTTTGAAGGTAAAGATATCAACAAGGATATTGGTGCTGAGAAGTATCGTCGTAATCATATCGGCATGGTATTCCAAGCGTATAACCTAATTCCTTTCATGACCGCAGTTGAAAATGTTGGTGTTGCAATGAATATTACCGAGAACGAAATACCATCTGACCCGAAGGCAGTTGCGTATAATTTGCTTGATCATATTGGCATTACCCGTGAAAAGGCAGATCGTACTGTTAATAAATTATCAGGGGGAGAGCAGCAGCGTGTTGCGATTGCTCGTGCCTTATCGACTAACGTAGATTTAATTTTGGCTGATGAGCCCACTGGAAATTTAAATGAAGAGATGGAAAATGAGATTGTAAATATTTTGAAGAATCTGGCGCATGAGCATGATAAATGTGTAATTGTTGTAACCCATTCGAAAGATATTGCCGCTCAAGCTGATGTTATTTTTAAATTAAAGGGGGGACAATTCATAGATGAGTAAAAAAGGCGATTTTTTATCAGGATTCAGTGGAGGGAATACCCAAAAACCTTTAACTGAGCAGAATCTGACGCCTGCTAAAGGGACCGATCCAGTAGATATAGCTAAAAATAAAAGGTTGGCGGATAAAATAGTTGCTGATGCTGAGAAAAAAGAAAACGCCTCGAAAACAGCGGGGCGATCTGCCTCAGCAGGGGCTGCTACTCGCCCTGCTCAAAGTGCAAGTGCAATTATTAAAGCGCCTGAGCAAGTTGTTACTAAAGATGAGAAGTTTCATAAGCGGAAGATTGTTCGTTATGGGATTATTGGAATAGTTGTAATTGTTATTGCTATTATTATATTTTTGATAGTTCGTATGACTAATAGAGTAGAAGTTCCTAATTGGGTCGGCTCAGACATAGAGGAGGCTACAACTTGGGAATTGCTTAATCGCGTAACGGTTGAAACAGAACGTGCATATAGCCTTGAATTTGATGAAGATATTATCATTTCTCAGAATCGTGAACCTAGGAGTAATATGTCACGAGGTTCAGTAATTATCTTAACTGTAAGTCGGGGTCCAGATATGAATGAAGAAATTGATTTGCCTGATTTCGAAGAGATGATTCGCGGGCAAATTAGAACATGGGCGGATGAACATCTAGTTAGAGGAATTGTTTACCGAGAAGAAAATAGCACTGATGTTGAAGAGAACCATGTTATTCGTGTTGAATTTCCGAGTGCGGTTGATCCAGATCATTTTCTACGTAGTGATACAGTAACAATTTATATTTCGACTGGACCAGAAACGGTGCAAATCACGAACCTAGTTGGTAATGATCGTGAAGAAGTTGACGAGTTTATTATAGAAAATCCAGGTCTCAATGTTGAATTTGAATATGAGCCTCATGAAACCATTGAACAAGGAACTGTACTAGCACAAGATCCATCACCAGGCACAAGAATGCCGACGGGAGAAACATTGACGTTGACTTTATCAGCTGGGAGTCCTGTTGTAGTGCCGAATTTTGCTGATATGCGCCGTATAGAGGCTATAGAAATGATGAATGACCCAGAAGCTGAGTTAGATGTTGTTGTTCACCGCAGATGGAATACATCGATTCCTAATGGCAGATTTGTTTCGCAATCAGTAGATCCAGGTGAGGAGGTGTATGGTGATTCGCCACCGGTTATAGTGGTCTATTCTGAGGGTAGACCTTGGATTCCGGATTTGAGGGATACATCTTTAAGGGATCTCGAATCGACAATTATTGATATTAACGATAAAGGTTCATCTATAACTATCGGGATTGCCTATGTTAATTCTTATCTTCCCCGTGGACTCATTGTTAGTCAGACAGTTCATAATCAGTTCGTACCGTTAGATGCCCATGTTGTTTTTCATATAAGTCTTGAGAATCTAGAACCGCCTCCGGATTACGTGCCTCCGGATGATCCAGGTGTAAATGATCCTGGTGGTGGTGATGATCCCGGTGATGATGGTGGCGGTGGTAATGATGATGATGATTGGGATTTTGGTGATGATTTTTAGAAGCGATTATAGTCTTCGACTATCCTGTTTAGCTCTACTTAGTTAGACCGTCTGCTTTTTGGATTTTTTCCAAAAAGCAGACTTTTTTGATGGTAATCCGTGAGATGAGTTGTTCAGAATGGCGAAAATCCACTGGTTTTGCCGTTGAGGTTATCTTCTTTGCAGCCAAAACGTGTTTTAAGCGTTATAAAGCAGCAAAAAAGCCTGGTGTAACAGCACCAGACCAAAGCTAACCATATTAACGAGTAGCCAGTTTCAAATTGGGTACTCAACCTTATTGCTATTATAGTATATTATAATCTAAAAGTCAAGATGTTATTCAATATTGACTTTTTTTGAATTCCAATCAATGTATCTGTTAATTTCGTTTTAAATCTGAGGCTTCCGACATTCAGCATCAAGCACGCTGTTTATTCCGTCTGCTTTTTGGAAAAAATCCGAAAAGCAGACGATTTTGGATGGTAATCCATAGGCTGCGCTGTTCAGAATGGCAAGCCATCCTGGAAAATGGCAAAAATCAACCATTTTTTGCCATACGTCCGTTGATCGTGTTGTCTAGACCGTCTGCTTTTTGAAAAAAATTCAAAAAACAGACGTTTTTGGATGACAATCCATGGGCTGCTTGCACTGAGCCGTTTTGATCGGCAGGTTATCTCGAAAATAAGCAAAAAAGTTAAAAATGATGACATTTACTCTAAACAAGGTTCGTTCATCCGAAGTGAAGCCCTTTCATGAAATAGAATGACGTTGCAAATTTTAAGCCTGGGCTTGCCTCAGGTTTTTTAGTATGGTAAAATTATAGAAAATAAAAAAAATAAGGTGATATAATATGAATAAAAATAAAAAAATGCCTGTATGGGCTGTTGTAATAAGTGTGATTTTGTTTTTGACAAGCTTCTTTACTTTTATTACAGGGTTACGTGTTTATAAGAAAACTTTCAAAACAAAGCCCTACGAAGTAACAAAGCATGTATTGCATGAGCGATATGCAGAGGAGCTAGAGGGGTATGAGCATCAAAAATTTTTTATTGAGAGTAGTAAAAATAAATATAATGTTGAAGCTATCCATATTAAAACTAAAGTCCCGACTGATAAAGTCATGATTGTTGTTCACGGTATTCGTAGCACTTTCTACGATGTACTTCCCGTTGCATTCCGCTACTTAAAAGATGGTTATAATGTTGTTCTGTACAACCAGAGACGCTCAGGATTAACAGGTGGAAAAACAACGACGTTCGGTTTATATGAGAAGTTCGATTTAGAAGAAGTTGCAACTGTGACACGTCGCATTTATCGGGATGGGCAAATTGGAGTTCATGGGTTTTCCATGGGGGCGGCAACAGCGATTATGCAGTCAGAGCTTAATGAGAAAAGCAATTTAGTCGACTTCTATATCTTAGATGCCCCATTCCATACCATGGCCAGCACCATTGATCTTGCTGCTCGCCGTAAAGACGCGACGTTACTTCCACCACAGTATGTTAAATTCTCAGGTGATGCATTCTTGCGCTTAAGGAGAAGAGTTGCGTACAAAGATATTGCTCCTATTGATGCAATCCATCATTCAACACGTCCAATTTTATTAATCCATGGGGAAAAAGACGACACTACCTGTCCAGACGGAAGTCGTCAGTTATTTGCGGCTATCCATCATGATAAGCGCCGGTTGGAAATATTTCCAGAAGAAGCTCACTGCACTGCTCATGAAGAATACGAAGATGAGTACTTCGATCGTATATATCGCTTTATTGGTGACTTTTTATAAAAAGTCATCTGTAAAGCAGCTTTGCTAGAATAGATTGGAATTGCTGTGGGAACGATTCCTCAAGTTTACTGTTCCCTTAAAAACAGCAAAATCCCTGGTTTTGAGGGATTTGATCTATTGCGGGAGTCTCTCTTTAATTTTAGCCAACTCTGCATAGATTGTTTCAAAATCATGATGTAATGCGTTATTAAGTTCGCGAAATTCCTTTGTGCGCTTGTAATTGGCTAGGATTATTTCTTGTTCAATGAGTGTCTGCATTGTGTCGGCAATATTTGAGATGAAGGCATAAATAATCTTAGCTTCTGTATCGTTAAGATCTTCTACGATTAGTAAAGCGATTAACGTGACAAATACTAGATATGATTTTGGGTCTAGATTTCCGAGGAAGTAGATGAATTTTGAATTGGTAAATTCGTAGAGATAAGTTGGGGCTTCACCTTTTTTGTATGTAAAATCAGGGCGTGATGGTTGTCCGTCAGTTAGTGGTGACCCGCCGATATCACCAAGAAAGAAGGGGGAAGCGGAAGTATGATTCCGAAAAGAGCTTTTGCCATTTTTATAATTAAAATTTCGTTTTTCTCCTATAGAATTTGTCGTTTTTTTTGTGTTAGTAAAGTTTTTTGTATCAAATGCTTGTAAATTGTGCTTTTGCTCTTGCCTTCTTCTCTTATTTTTGGTAGAATCATAAAAAATGGAATTTTTAGACCTTTTGTTTTTCACGTAAATCAGCTCCTAGGGGTAGGTGTTGTTTCTAAACCAATCTATGATTATAATATCATATGTGAAAAACTTAAAATGGTGTGATACGGGGGTTTCTTCATGCAAATAAATGTAAGCGCCAAAAAATGGCAACATATTCAACAGATGGCAGCAATTGGTGAGATGACAACAGGAATTGTACACGACCTTAAAAATCAGCTAGCTTGTATCGGGGCAAATATGGGTTTACTTGAACTATTAAATGATCAAGAGTCAGTAAACAAGTATATGGCAAATATCAACCGACAAATCGGCTATGCCAATGAGATGGTCGAATTAATGTTGCGTATGGGATCAAGAGAAGCAGGCTATACAACCTTTGATTTAGCATTGCTTATGGATGATGTAGCGACTTTCTTTGAACGTGCCGCGGGTCGTGGTATTACGGTTGAGACATATGTTGATAAATCGGAGCATCTTATTTTAGGATGCCAAGCTTCAATCAGCAATAGTATTTTAAATCTCTGTTCTAACGCGCGTGATGCCATTGGTGAACGCGGCAGGATTGAGGTCAGTTTGACACGCGATTATGTAGAGAAGGTTGATAATGATATTCTAAAACAGAATCTCAGCGGCAAGTGTTCGGTACTAATGGTGCGTGACAATGGTTGTGGTATTGACCCTGACAAACAGAGTGCAATCTTTGAGCCGTTTTTTACAACAAAGGGGATGGCGGCATCTGTGAACATGGGAGTGGGTTTAGGTTTACCAAATGTCATTCATACAGCACGTGAACATGGGGTGAGCATGACTGTTGAGTCTGAACTAGGTGTTGGTACGACATTTAAAATGTATTTCAAAGCTATTGACCATAAGTAACTAGTGCACCAAAACATAATTGATCAACCAATGAGATAACTAATATTGTAATTAGATGGTGTGCTGCCTCAGCTCGAAAAATACCTAGATCAGCATAATGAATAGCATAATCTAGGTATTACAGTTAGGTTGTGTGCTGTATACGGAGCCTTGCACTAGTACTGATTATTTATTTCTTTTTGCTCATTCGCAATTTTCTAAAAAATCGCTTAAGTATTTCCTGACACTCCGCTTCCATTACGCCACCGATGACTTCACACTGGTGGTTAAATCGTTTCTCTTCTAACAGGTTGAAAATAGTACCAGCACATCCAGCTTTTTCATCCTTCGCTCCATATACAACCATCTTAATCCGAGATTGTACAATGGTACCAGCACACATCATACATGGTTCAACTGTTGTATAAAGAGTGGCTTTATCTAAGCGCCAAAACCCAGTTCTTACATTGGCTTTGTTGATAGCAAGCATCTCCGCATGAGATGTAGTCGTCTGTAAAGTTTCTCGCAAATTATGTGCTCTAGCGATAATTATTCCATTTTGTACAATGACTGCGCCAATAGGAATTTCATTTTTTTCATAAGCTTGTTGGGCTTCAGCTAATGCTTCTTGCATGAAAACGTTGTGATTCATAAAAATCTCCTTTAGTACTTTTTATACAGATAAAAGTATGGTAAAATGTTAATACTAAGCTCGCATGGGGAAGCTATTTAGGTGAGCTTTTGTGTGGGATTCTAATTTTGAATTTGAGGTGTTTGATTTTGGCTAAAACTAAAACATATGTATTAAATATTGGGAATCTAAATACTACTGAGGATGCTGATAAAATCAAGGAATATTTGGCAAATCAACCAGGTGTTGAAAAAGTCGATATTGAGATGAGCTTGAGCATTGTTTCCATCAATTATAATGAAACTGTAGGATCTCTCAATGAAATACATAAAGCTTTTGATAGACTTGGTTATCCAGTTCGGTAACACACGGCTGTAATAATCAAGCTAAAAAGGTTAAATAAATTACTTTAATCGATTGATGCGACCACGAATTGTTTTTTTAATAAATGAATGATTACATTCCGGGCAGGTTACTTTTATGTGACCTGTCTTTTTAGGTATTCGAAGCAGCTGGGAACATTCCTTACAATTGATGTAGTTATATTCGACATCGACATCTTGAGGAGTGTTTTTAACAAATGGGTTGAACTTGTTGAAAGTTTGGTTTTCCCGATAACGCTTAGATCTATTTTTGGAGAGTGAGCGCCAATATGCAATTAGTAATAATATCCATGTGAGGAAGATGAATCGGTGTAGGTTTAGAAAAATCATGATAATCGCTGCGATAAAGGCAATAGTGATAAGGAAAAGGGATAGCTCATCAATTGCAGATCTCTTTCTTGGGCTCATGAAATCACTCCTTCTAATACTCCGCAGCTATGCTGTAGGGTGGGTCTGTAAGATTTGTTTCTAAATTATATCATATGTTTAATATTCTACGCAACTTTAAGCATTAGCCGCTGAATTTTAGCGCTTAAGATATCAATTAAATGAAAAAGGTAGCGAGACGATCTGAATCATTCAAATCATTTCGCTACAGCCCCATCATATTTTTACGTTAATTCATTTGGTTTCCTACTGGTTTATGATGTCTAAGTTGTTAATATATTCTGGTTGACGAATTATATTCTTAATTAGCTTAAACTAAATCCTTAAATGTATCTCCAAACAGATCTCCTAATGTTTCTTCAGCGTTAGCATCTTCAGCATCTTGAATCTTCATGTAAGCATTGAAATCTGCTCTTTCAGCATCTTCAGCAATTTGTCGAATGCTTAAGTCTAAACGGTAATGATTTGGTTCAAAATTAACGACTTTAACTTTAACTTCTTCACCAACTGATAGAACTTCGTTAGCATGACCTAAGCGACGTTCAGCAATTTGCCCGATTGGTAAAAATCCAACTACACCTTCAGCAACTTTAACTTCAGCTCCGCGGTTATCTAAATTAGCAACGGTACCAGTAAGGATATCTCCGCGCTTCCAACCTAGCCCCTCCCATGGATTAGCAGTTACTTGACGTAATGATAGTCCAACGCGTTTGCGGTTGCGATCTAGAGAAATAACTTTAACTTGAACTTCATCACCTACTTTGATTACATCCTCTAAACGAGTTTTTGCAGACCAAGAAGTTTCTGAGAAGTGACATAATCCATCAATATAAGGTGCAATGTTAATGAATGCGCCAATCCCCGTTATACTTTCAACTTTACCAACAACAATATCACCAACAGTAGCAGCTAATGCTTCCCATGGATCGGCTTCAATTTGTTTAACAGATAGCGCAATACGTCCAGATTCCACATTGATGTCAAGAATCATAACGTCTGCTTTTTCACCCGCAGTTAAGAAGTCTGATACTTTAGATCGTGCTGACTCCCAAGATAGTTCAGATGCATGAACTAAACCTTCAACACCTGGGGCAATCTCAACGA
>Ga0123355_10009919_pt1 | contig 14539 bp, 18 predicted proteins | sample TergutEmb28metaG_3_FD_89872 | JGI IMG/M metagenome (GOLD analysis project Ga0123355, IMG submission 89872) | Embiratermes neotenicus P1 segment gut microbial communities from Petit-Saut dam, French Guiana - Emb289 P1 | ecosystem: Host-associated > Arthropoda: Insects > Digestive system > Gut ...
ACTGAACTTGCGGGAGACTGCGGTGTTTCCCCGATACCCGTTGTGCCTGAGCGCAGCGAGCTTCTTGGGAAAAATCTTGGTATGGATATCAAGTGGACAGATACGAAAGGCTATCTTGATGCGGTTGAGACGAACGGAGTGAGTGTCAATTTTGCGATGATGGTTGGGCACGGGAGTGTTCGAGTAGCGGCGATGGGTTATGACGATAGAGAGCCAACGCCTGAAGAGCTTCAAAAAATGTGCGACCTGACAGCAGAATGTATGGAACAGGGCTGTTACGGACTCACAACAGGGCTTATATATACCCCTGGATGCTTTGCAAAAAATGATGAGATTATTGAACTTGCTAAAGTTATCGCACCATATGGCGGCTTCTACAAGAGTCATATGCGTGAAGAGGGCGATGGTGTGATGCAATCGGTTGAAGATACTGTTGATGTGGCAAGGCAAGCGGGAATACCTTCACAAGTGGTTCATCACAAAATCACAGGAAGGAAGAACTGGAAGTACAAAGGTCATGCCACCTTGGCATATATGGATAGGGCGCGAGAGCAGGGCTTAGACATTACAGTTGACCAATATCCGTATTGTGCCTCTGCGACCTCTCTTACTTCATCTATCCCTAATTGGGCACATGAGGGTGGGCTTCCTAAGTTGGTCGAGAGACTAAAAGATTCCGAAACCCGCACAAAAATTATTACACAAATGCATGAGCAGTTTGAAAAGAACCTACGAGTGTGGTCGGATGTTTTTGTAACCACGCTTACTACAGAAGGGAATGCTTGGGCAAAAGGCAAAAACATTCAAGAAATCGCAGATAAGCTTGGCAAAGATCCATTTGAGGCGGCACTTGACCTTTTAATTGAAGAAGATGGTAATGTGCGTCAGTTGACATTTGGCATGTGCGAAGAAGATGTCGAAATGATAATGAAGAAGTCGTATACAATGATAGGCTCTGACGGCTCTTCTATGCCGATTGCCACAAAAGATGTGCCGCACCCGCGTAGCTATGGTACTTTCCCAAGGGTCTTAGGCGAATATTGTAGAGAGCGCAAACTGTTTTCACTTGAAACAGCGATTAATAAAATGACGGGTATGCCAGCTGCTCGCATGGGACTCAGTGACAGGGGCGTTATCAAGCTTGGAATGTGGGCGGACTTGGTATTATTCGACCCTGATACAATCAAAGATACACCAACATATGCAAAGCCGAATGTAGCTTGTGAGGGCATTTTGCAGGTTTATGTTAATGGTGTGCTTACGGCAGAGAATGGCGTACATACAGGAGCTTTGGCGGGTAAGGTGCTACGAAGGGGTTAGCAATTCTACAAAATGATTGCAAATAATGGATAGTTATGTTAATATGTGCGTGCCTTTCAAAGAACGAGGCAAAATGAAGGAGGAACTATTTTGAAAAAGAGAACTATAATTTCAAGTTTGGCTGTTGTGATTGCGTCTGCATTGTTCTTAAGTGCGTGTACACAGCCACAGTCAATAGCACCTGCAGATCCTGCTGCGCCGCAAACCACGCAACAAGCCCCACCCGCGACACAAGCGCAAGCACCTGCTGCCCAAGCAGCAGAGCAAGTATCAGGTAGAGGTATGAGAGCAGCCATTCAGGGTGAAACGCCTTCTATTACTCCTGCGAGACACACATCTTTAATCGGTCACTTTAAAAATGTTATGACTCACAACGGTCTTTTCAGGATTTGCTATGACACACTTAATCCGATTCCTGATTTGATAGAGAGCTGGGAAGCTATAAGTGATACTGTGTTTGAGTTTAGACTACGTGAAGGTATTTACTTTCACAATGGTGAAGAGCTGACGGCATATGATGTAGTTGCATCTTTTGCCTATAACAGAACGTATCCTGACACAAGAGCGAACCATACAAGCTTTGATGAGGCAACAGTAGTAGACAGATATACTCTTAGAATTGATACAGGTGTACCAAATGCGATGATCTTTTTTGAGCTCGCTCACCAAGCAAACTTTATAACCAGCGCATCGTTGATTGAAGCAGGTCATGACTTCACAGTTGACCCTGTGGGTTCAGGTCCGTTTGTATTTGAGTCGTGGGCATCAGGAGATTCACTTATGTTCGTGGCGTTTGATAATTACTTTGATGTTGAGCGTCAGCCTATACTTGAATACGTTGAGTGGAGAATAATTCCTGAGGGTTCATCAAGAACGATAGCACTTGAAGTGGGCGAGGTTGACTTTGTCGTTGAGGTCGCTTTCCCTGACATTCCAAGGATGGAAGCAGACCCGAATATCACCGTTTTCCAACGCCCAGGAACGGCGTACAATTTCTTGCTTTTAAACAATGACTTGCCGTACTTTAACAACCAGTATGTAAGATGGGCAATTGACATGGCGATTGATAAAGAAGCCGCGGTAATCGCAAGCGTGGACGGGTTTGGCATTCCTATTTGGGAAAACACTCCGAATATCTTTCCTGGAGCTTCGAGAGAAGGCATCAGAAGCTTTGACCCAGATGGTGCAAGAGCGTTACTTGCAGAGCAAGGTATAGAGCCTGATACAATTAGCTTTGAAATGTTTGCTTCGAGCGAAGAAGCAAGGCGTAGGGGCGAGGTTGTCCAAGCTAATCTTGCAGATATTGGAATTGCTACTACAATAGTAATGGGTGACACAGCAACATACTTGAATATAACGCAGTTTGGATATTACGAGGCGGCGTTTGGTGCATTTACAACGACTAATCTGCTATCATTTTTAAGAGGCACAAGTCATATAGACACAATTGACGGTCAAAACAGAAGCCGTATGTATAACAGAGAGCTCTCAGACCTGGTTGACCAAGCAATAGCTACAATTGATGAAGATGCAAGGAATGCAATCCTTGAAAACGCATCAAAAATAGCAAATGAGCATATTGGATTCATTCCTATGCACTTGAGTCTTTTGATTAGAGCGTTTAATGCAGATCTTGTTGTTCCTGAGATTGCGGCTAACGGATTTATGAACTTTAACATGGCTTATTGGACGAATTAGTCACTCTTAAGCGAGAAAGCACCATCGGCTTAGCGGTGGTGCTTTCTCGCTTAACGCTACACCAAGAGTCGGTTATAGGTCGCTTTTATAGTAGCTGTTGCTTCAATTTTTATCCCTACTTCTAACGGAAGTACCAGTTGAAATATCTGCTCGTTTTGAGTATAATTATCTTGCGGTCTATTATTTTTCACAACTAAATTTTACCACAAAAAACTGCTGTCGTGAGACTGCCCCCACTTTTGCGGCTTTACCGTATGAACAGTAATATTGTCGAAACGCTTGCGGTAACTCTTTAGCTAAGTTATACTATTGAGTGAAACTAAGGGGATGTAATGGTTTCGACGTGGACTCGGAGCTTAAGGATAGCCATCCGCAGTGGGAACTGCGTAAAAAGCCCACCAAAAAATTAATCGACAACGATAATTTAGTTTTAGCAGCCGCTTAAGGCCGCTCGTCAGCCTCGGTATTTCTGTCGCCCGAGAATTTGGCGTCGACTAGACAGAGCACTTTTGCATGAAAGCTTTGACATGTAAAAAGACTCTATGAAGCTACCAAACCTAAAAGTTTGTCAGTTTACCTTTAGGCAAGGAAATTCTAAAAACTGACTGTGATGGGAGAAGTCTTTAAGGTCAGGTTTTCGGACAGGGGTTCGACTCCCCTCATCTCCACTCCCCCTTCCCTAGTCGAACACCTTCGGGCGCTGCTATTCGCTTTTGCCTGCAGGGTTTTAGCTTCGGTCTAGAAGTAGAAATAGCAGGTAGGTTTTGAAGCAAAGCTCCCCCCAACCAGTACCATAAGCCTTGGTTTTGCGCACGTAACTTCGCTTATTGTTGCTGTTTGGGGAGAGCTTTGCTTTAGCCTTGACCGCTATTTTTTTTCGCTATGTTTTTTGAAAAGGGTGTCAACTTTTTCTACAAATAGTTTTGTGTCGGCTAAGTAGTTGGGGTAGGCTTTACGCAAGGCGTTGGTGCCTTTGGCCGATACCAGAACGGCAAAAGCGCCATGGTTGTTTTGCTCAATCTCGGTGCAAAAGTCTGTCGCAGATTCGCGAAAATAAGAGAATACCTCTATAGCCATCGTCTTTAGGGCAGGCGATATAATCATTTGTTTTTAGAGCGATTGAAGCGGGTAGGCATGGGCCTGGCGCCAGTTGTTCACTATTTTACGCACAAGAGGGTCATCAATATCGCTAACGTCCGCTTTCGCAATGGTCTGCCCTGCTTTTTAACTAGGCGTTTAGTATATTCGGGCTTTTCAGTCCATAGTAATGCACCGCCTCTTTGCGCCCATTTTATCACGGCCTTCCATGCGCGGTCAATTCGCTCTTTCGCGAAAAATAAGCTCCAAACTCCCTATCAAAGTCAACCGTCGCCGTCATGTTGTCGAAATCAAAATCCACCCCATATTTTTTGCCCTTATATCTCACAAAATAATCTGATGAGTTAATAACTGGCGCATAGTAGACTCTCATCTGCTTGCCATTGTCTAACACTAACCACCACTCAAAGTTTTTAGCTACCAGCTTTCCTGTAAGCGTCTTATTCATTGTAAAACCCCCTAAAGTTGATTTACTTGATATAGTCGTCCACCTTAAGTTGAACCAAGCCACAGCGCTTCGCGGTGTATCGCTTAAGGGGCGTTCATCAATTTTAAAAAATTACACCCAGGCGTGTCTTTTTTTTAATTCATTCACTTGATATAATTTTACCGCGTTTTTCGGCGTTCGTATGCCGACAAAACTCACAGGATTACTGTTATTAGTAGTAAAAAATTTTACACAAATCTGACGAAAGCAGGCTACGCGTTCAATATCTAACTAACATAAAAGCCCTATTAAAGCCCATGAAGCGCGGTACAGCACGCCTGCCCCATTCTAAAATTAGCCTACGCGCCGCTACCTACTCATCTCCCCCGGCGCTCAGCAAATCCTCAGCCGCGCAGCCCAACGCAATCGCCAGCTTTAAAGCGGTTTTGAGCGCGATATTTTCAGGCTTGATTTTACCGTGCTCTATTTGATGAATTTTCATATAGTTGACGCCTGATTTCGCGGCTAACCCTTTAAGCGTCAACCCTGCGCCTTTACGCAATTGTGCTAAACTCATTTACGGTCACTCCCCTCTCTCCATCCTCACCCCACACTCCCCACAAACTATATTAAGGTCTGCGGTACTGCGTACATTTTGCCCACAGCTGGGGCATTCATATTTATAAGCCTTGTTGCGCTGCGCCGCTTTACCATTACCAAGTGTATGCCTAGCAAAAGGTATGTCAAGCGCAAAGCCAGCCTCACGAAGTTTTTCAATAAGCGCCTCTGTTGGAGTTGTCAACGAGTACCCGATGGCGCGGTCATAACCAATTGCAAGGTCACGGGCCTCGGCTTCCGCTTTGAAGAGTTTGTTATGGTAGCGCACGCCCTGGCTGGTCTCTTTAAGCACCGCTCTTGTAGTGCCATTTGCCCCCCATAGCTCTTGCTGGAATGCCGCCAACTCTTTGTCAGTCATACCGCTCATAACGTCTTTGAGTTGGTTAAGCACTGCATATCCATCGCGCATATTGCCGTTCATATCGAACAATTCAACGCCCATTTCGCGCAACTCGTTTGCAGTTTCAGGTGTAACCGTTGCTAGGTCTCTAAACATATACGCCAAGCCGCTTGTAGCCCTTGTGCCATATATGCCTTCCTGCTTTAGCCGTGCAAGCCATCCAGCAGATTCTTCAAGCTCAATATTCCACGCGTTCATGGTCGGCGCAAGTGCCACGACATTATTTTGAAGCGTAGAGAGTGGCAAATTAGTCTCCCTTGCAAGCTGCGCAAAGACATTCATGTACCTGCCGCCGCTCTCTACACTTTTCCCTGCTTTGTCTAAGGACATGCTCAGTAATGACATAGCGTCGTCTAAGCTTTCTCCCCTTGAGTCAGCTAGCATCATGCCATACTCCAAAAGTGCTAACATCTCATTGGCGTCTCTGCCATATATCGACATGTCTTCTAAGGCTGTAAGCATTTCTTGAGCCGTATAGCGCCCTGTTTCAAGCGCCAAATCGCGCACGCCCATTTTGAGCATTTGAATTTCATCATTCGCAAAATTCGTTTGTGCCTGAATGCCTCTGAGTCTAGCGTCCATCTGCCCGCCCCAGTGCATCGCGGCTAGTCCTATGGCAACGCCTGTCGCCGTTATAGCGGCGCCTGCCTTAACAACTCCGGCCGCTACCTTGGCAAATGACTCCCCGAAGCCGCGCCCCTTGCCCTCTGCTTGGTTTATCCCCTGATTAAATTGGCTATCGTCAAGACCTATCCGACCAAAAACGCTAAAAAGTTCTATAATAATCACCTGTTTTCTATATTAAAAAACCGCCCTCGAAAGGCGGTTTTTGCTGTCTATTTTGGCGTTGATGTTTTTACTATATCTAGCTCCTATCCTATCGCGTTCAGGTATTTTACAAGTGTTTTCAAACTAGGGCTAACTTCTGTATTTGTCTCCACGCGGCGTATAGCTCTTTGGCCTAGCCCTGATAACATGCCAAGAATTTTTTTGATTTACACCCGCTTCTTCTCTTGCCGTTCTTAGTTTTTTGCGTACTTGATATTCTTGTTCCCACTCTTCATTCAGTTTTTTAGAGCTAGACCAGCTTCAACCACTTCCAACCGCTCTTTTTCCAAATCTTCTACGCTAACTTTTGCACCTTGCGTAATGCCCACCATTAGCAGCCCCCTCGCAAGAATATTATACTACATATTTGTAGTACGGTTAAGAAGTTTGGAAGGCTTCCACCATTTTTTCAAAATGGCTTTGACAAAAAATAACTATGGTGGTATAATTTGTAAAAAAAATGGGGGTGCATTTATGATTTGCCCAAAGTGCAACAGCTCAAATGTAGATGTTCAAATAGTGTCTGAGACCACTATAAAGCCAGCCGGCCGTGGTTGCCTTTGGTGGGCGGTTATTGGCTGGTGGTGGATACCTCTCAAGTGGATATTCCTCACCCTTCCCGCTTTAATATGGAAAATAATTGCACCAAAAAGATATAAGTCAAAAACAGTACATATAAGTATGGGCGTATGCCAAGACTGTGGGAATAATTGGCGGAGTTAGACCGCCAATTATTCTTTTTTTGCGCGCCCATGGCTTAATAACTCGTCCATAATGTCTTTTCCCGTTTTCTTTAGCGCGCAGTCGCTAGTTGTTGCTGTATCCCCAAACCTCGGGAGCTTCTCAGGTTCTTTTCTTGTCGGCTGCGCAATCATCCAAAGCATCAGGCTATTGTATTCTTCGCGCTGCTCTCGTTTGGTCTCCACTGAATGCCTAGAGCCTATATAAAAAATCGCGGCTTCTATACCTTGCCCTCGGTAGTCGTTGAGGTAGATAGCGATTCTTTCGCACTCAATGAAAAGCGTTTGGACAAAAAATGCTTTAGCGCCTCATCTTCACTTAGCGACATAACCGCGTCTATGACATTCAGCAAGTTCGCCTCTTCTATCGTTTTTTTGTCGCTGTCGCTCATTATGGCTACGACTTCGAAAATTAACCCAGGCGCCGATTCTGTAATTGTCTCGATGCAGTCCATGAAGATGATTGCGCCTGATAACCTCAGGTCGTCTTTATGTGAGCTTTTGAAATGCTTTTGCAGAGACTCTATAAGCGCCTTATTTTTTGCATAGGGTGAGATTGCTCTTGTGAGCTTACCCAACACCTGCAGTCCATCCAGCGCGCTATATTCTGATAGTTTTTTTACTACTATGCCCATGTTTTCACTCCTACGGTGTATTCCCTACATTAGCCCTGTCGATAAATCCATGTATATCAACAAACCAAATCTCGCAAGGCGCAAAGTCGATATCGTCAAAGTCATCAATATGACCGTCCACTCGGAAAGGTATGTCGCCCTCGTTCTTGTCTGCGCTGGACAAAGCGCCGGTCGTGCGCCCTAACGCATTGTGCATAGCAACCATAACCCAGCCATACTGTGTTGTGGCTATCCAGCATGTATTTTTCATATAATCGTCAGGGCCTATGCCTGTTCTTATGCGCATGGCAGTAATTCCTGCGTTATCGTCTGTAAACTCAGCCGTCGGGAACGCGGCCTGCATAATATCAGGCGTGAACTCTTTAAGAGTAGTCTCCATATAACACTCCCATGAGTCGATAACAGAGTCACCCTTAAATGGTACGTTCGCGCCGTCTATCTCTATTTTTCTAAACGCAGGTGTAACATTGATGTTCACACCGCCATTTGTACCGCCTAAGGACTGACCGTTTCGCATGGCCTCTTGAAACGCGTCTCTAAATTCTTCTGGCGTTAAAATATCTCGGTATTCAAAATTTGCAATCAATGCGCCTGCGCCTAGCTGCAAATGTTTAAACGTATCAGCGGTAACACCCGCTAAAGTTCTTACTACTTCTGCCATTATTTACTCGCCTCCTGTTTTTCAGTTGGTGGTTTTGTTTCGGCTTGTGGCGGTGGCGCCACTTTATCCTTGCCTGGTTTTGTTTTGTTTTTATTCAAATCTTTAGCCTTGCCTGGCTTTTTCTTGCCCCATATTTTAGACCACATTAACATCCTCCTAACCCATTTCCATAATTCGACCGCATCATAAACGAAAAAACGCCCCTCACAATAGCAGGGTCACCTGGGTCTCCTATGATTTGGCTGTTTTGATAAAATAGTCGTATAGTCCCACCGTCTAGCTGCAGGTTTGCGCTGCCTGCGTGTGGCATTTTTGCCATCATCTGCCCCATAACATCTGCGACTACGCCTGCATAGCCCAGGTGCGTCGGCTGTCTATCCCAGATGGACGCCTGCAAGAAGTTGTTAGTGAACGCGTCAGGCAGGCGTATCGGATAAGTTATGTACGGCGTCGGCGCTGCCTTGGTTTTATCACCTTCCTTGACAACCGCAAACCCCTCAGGGTACGCGGCTATTGGCTTTTTTGTGATGGGGTTAATGAACTGCCCCCAGAAGTCGGCGTAGGACTTATAAATATCATGCACCGCCTATCGCCGCCTCTCTGGCTACGTCCGTCTCTCGTTGTATGGTGTTTGTTAGGGTGATTATGACGCCTGTCAGGGCGACGACTCCTGCTATAACTAGCCCTATTGGGTTGGCGGTCATTGCAGCGTTAAGTTTTAGTTGCGCCGCTGTTAATAACCCTTTCTGGGCTATTTGCGTAGTAAGGACAGAGCCTTGAATCAATAATTGTGAATTGTACAACTTAGTCGCCACATAAAGCCCCATAATGGCAGGCGCTAGCGGTATGGCTACATCAAGAATACCTGTCAGCGTAGTCGCCGCCATTGGCAATACTTGCATCACTATAGGCGCAGCTGCAACTCCAAAATTCACAACTCCTCCGACTAAGCCTGTAATAGCGTCGGCTAATTGCATGACATACGGGTGCAAATCATCTGTATCGCGCAACCGCTCGACAAAATTTCTAGCCTCATCAGCAGCATTTCCAAGTGACTCCCCTAGAGGCGCCTCGATTAAGTCAAATATTGTTTTTAGGGCGTCCCTGCCAACAGCTGGAAAAACGCTAAGTGTATTCAATAGGCTTCTCTGATTTTGCGCAGCATAGTATGAGGCGTCTCCTGCGTTATGAAGCGCGTTGATAAGCGACGGTAGGTCGTCTTTTATCTCAATCATGCCGCCAAGAAACGCCTGCCCCATAGCGGTAGAGCCTAATAATTGAATATAGTATGCGCGCTGGGCGCCTTCTAGGCTCTCTAGGGCGCCAGCCACATCCGTCATAAAGTCTACACCATTTCGCAATTGCCCATTTTCATCTTCCCTAGCAATGCCTAGGCGATTTAGCGCCGCTAGTTGGTCTTGGGTAGGCTGTAATAACGAGCGCATGGCGTTTTCCATGCCGCTATAGGCTCTTGCGCCATATATACCCCTTTGATATAGCAGGCCAAACATAGCTGCAGACTCGGCCGTTTCCATATTGACCGCCTGGAGTGTCACATTTGAGTTGAACAGATTTTTTTGCAGTTCATTAAGTGGGATACGTGTATTTCTCACAGTCGCCGCGAATATATTCGTTTTCTCATCTGCATAGGTGGCGTCTTTTCCAACCTTCACTAGATAGTCAGCCACGAAAGAGACTGTATTGCCTAAATACTCGCCAACCGCTCCAGCCAAGCTCATTCCGGCTTTAAGCTTTAATATTTTATCCTCAGCTTCCATCCCGGCGACAGCAATTGTACCTGCTGAATTTAATATACTGGTCGCTAAAAAATTACCCTCAAGCGCAGTATCACGGGCGAACATTTTGATTTTATCTCGGCTTTCGTCCAGCATACCTGTTTGCGTCTGTATTGCATCGCCCATTTGATTCCACTGCCCACCAGTGGCTATAGCTGCAGCGCCTATACCTTTAGTTGCTACGGCTATCCCTGCGCCAAACTTAGCAACCCCAGCCGCAGCCTTACCCATCGTGACGGCAAAGCCTCGGCCTTGATTTTCTGCAGTGCTTATATCTCTATCAAAATCACCTTTATCCAGTCCTAGTTTACCGTAAACGCTAAACAGCTCTGTTCCTGTCATTTTTTCACCTGCCTTTTTTGCATTAAAAAACCGCCTAGGATTGCTAGACGGCTGGTTAGATTATCTATTGTAATTAGCAGTATGAAAAATTCAGTTACTGCCTTGTGTATGTGAATGTCATGCCTTGTATTGTCGTGCTAGTTAAGGTTAAACTGTCGCCTGAAATAGTATACCGCCACTCCATAGGAGCAAGGCATCTTGTCGCGCATATATCTGGCGTCCCACATATTGATAAAACTCCATTGTTAGTGCTCCACCTAATAGCCATTCCTGTCATTGTTCCTCGCCCGCCTTCGTTAAATACGTAATATGGGCTTCCCATAAATAGCCATGTTCCTACTAATGAGTTTGCTATAGGCTCAGGGGTCATTACAGTTTCTACAGCAACTTCCTCTTCTTCAAAGTCATACAGCCCAATAAATATCCCAGCAGGTACATCAAGAGCCATTGAAAACCCAGTGTATAGGAAAAGGACGTCGCGCTCACTGCCAACGTCTAGCAGGTCTAGCTCATTAACCGCAGGAATTGCACCAAGAGTTACGCCCAGTTCCCATATGCCCGAACTGACAGCAAGCATAAGTTCGCCGTAGTCTGTGCTTAACATCATTCTATAGTTTGTGACTCCTGTGTCTGCAGATAACCCAGCGTCGTACTCAAGGCTTGCAATTTTTCCTCTTGTAAACATTGGCGTATCCATTAATCCATTCTCTGACCCTAATGTTGTATAAATAATGTTTGGTGCGTAATAAAAAATGACATCATCGCCACCTATGAAGCTGTTAGAAACAAAATCATTTTCGGGAGTCCTTCCACTAGGAACAAGACTCGCGCGTATAGCGTCTTGGTCAAACGCTTCATCCTCTTCTATTGCTTCTTCTATTTCCTCGTAACCTTCAGCTATATACTCATCATTATCATCTTCATACTCAGTATATACAAGCTCTTCTTGAACTCGCAAATCCTCTATTTCTGTGCGTAGCGCTTCCAATTCCGCCATAAGCGCATCATCGTTACGTCCACATCCTACAAGACCCAACAGCGCCACTACGGTTAATAGGCTCATAAAAACTTTCCTCATATGTAATCCTCCTAAAAATATAATATACTCAATATACATATTTTGAGGTTAATTGTCAATACAGGAGAGGGCTCCACCAGTTCGTAGGGGCCCTCTTGTTTGGTTCTATAGTCAAATTGGTCTTACCTTTGTACGATTGTCGTTTAGTAGCTTGCTACTTTTTGTCATTTTGTGCTACACTCTCATTGAGAGGAGGTGCAGGCAATGCTAACAAATGAACAAAGAGCCCATGACATTGCAATACTACAATTGCAGATTAACGTTCCAACTATTCAGCAAAAAGTTAGCAAGGACGCCTTAAAAGAAGGAAACTTTAACCTTTTAGGGCTATACCTAAACTTTTACAACTCGGCGCTGACCGCCTTAGAAAAACCTAGCAATGGTCAGTAATAATGCCGTACTCGCGCACATCATCCAGCGCATCTTTTAGGTCTCTAGAATCGTAAGTTATTCTTCGCTGCCTTTGTACCGCAAGTACGAGGGCGGCTATTTCCTTTGGCTCTCCTTTAATAATAAGTTCCACATAATCACCCCTACTAAACTATGTTAATCATCTGCCCCGTAGCTGACTCAGTCTCTCCTTAATATCATCCTTGGTTAATTTATCCTGCAATTTACTCGTAAACATTTCATGATTCGGGTAACGCACCTCTAGCCAGCGTGGCAAAGTTGCCTTTTCTGTATATTGCGATTTTTCTTTCGGGGCGTCGCTTTCTTTAAAGCGCATATCGGTCGCCTGCGACCATTCGCAATCTGCTAGGTAACCTTGCCATAGGTCATCTTCTCGGCTTTTAGCCCAGACATATCGAATAAACGGAACAGCTTTTAACGCTCTCGGCAATTCTGCTGCATAGCATATTACTCGGTCACTTCCGACTGTTCCGACAAGGACAAAAAATCTCTCAAATCTATATCCTTTATAACCTGGCGAAGCATGCCGACTATTTGCGCCGCCGATAAAGCCTTTATCTCATCTGCAGTTTTCTGACTCAAAATCGCCAAACCGTCATAGGTTGCGCCACGATAATCTTTTGAAACAAGTTTAGGAACGATAAAGGCTATATCACGAGACGCTACCAAAGCCTGTTCCCTAATAATCGCCGTAGTCGCGGCTTCTATAACGTTCTCTTTTTGCCTGCCTTTTTCCTTTGCCTCTTCTTTACGAAGAATGATAACTTGCTCTCGCACTTTCTCATTAATCGCGCCTAGGAATTGAGTTTTTACAATCTCCATATCTAGAATCAACGGCAAAATAGGCGACACCGCAAAAACTAAATCGAAAAACTCATCGCTTGTCAAATCCTTAATTTTTCGCATAATTGCCTCCAAGACTTATTTTTACGGCGTCACCACACGTGGGAAAATGACCTCCTCATACGGCGCGTACTCCGTATCGTCCCATTTTCTGGCGTTGCCTGTAAACGTTACAGGGATTTCCGACTCGCTTTTGTCTGCGCCTGTTTGCGTGTAGTTTTCCGTGTTAATCGCGTATGGAATAGTGACAATCTTTATATCGCCATTAGTCATCTCACGCACCCACGACAACGAGGTCATATAGTCTTCTGGTCGTGGCGTTCCGAGGCGTGGCCTGATTGTCACCTTGCCCCCTGCGTCCTCTTGCACGTCCGACATTGGCATTACGCGCCTTAAATTCTCAACTGAGTGCATTAATAGAGTTGTACTAATCTGTGGATTTGCGCTGTCCACGACAAAGTCACCTACAGAGCGCACCCTACGCCCGTCGTACTCAACTACACGAGATTCATTCTCAAGGGATGAGTTTGTACCGCCGCGTGTGATACCTAGGTAGTCTTCGGTATCCATCGCCTCAGCCCACGCGGTCAAGAGCGCGTCATAAAGAGTATCTTTGCCATACTTTACCATCAACGCATCAAGCATAGATATGGAGCTACCGAAACTATTCCCAGACGAATCCGCGAAGCGTATTGCTTGCTCTGTCATTATTAACTGATGCTCGACCGTCTGCCTTGTTTGAGCTTGGATAGAGCGACCCATATCATCTACACGCCCCCCGATATGTACCGCAGCTACTCCTGCGCCCTTCGCAGCCGCAACTATGCCAGCGCCCATTGCAACAGCCGCCTTGCCTACCCCGCCCAGAGTACCTGCAAGCCCACGCCCACGGTTCTCCACGTTGTCTATGTCGCGGTCAAAGTCGCCTTTGTCTAGGCGCATACGACCGTAGACACTGAATATCTCTGCTCCTATCATTCGCTCACATGCCTTTCTATATTAAAAAACCGCCCATAAGGGCGGCACTTTTGGTTTTACGCCGTCTGTATCAAGTCCATTAAAAACAACTTTTAACTATCGCTTTATAAATTTTATCATCAACCTCTACGAGGCTCTTTTTGCCGTCTTTAAACTCAATCGCTACTTGATATATGCTTTTATTTTTTGCAGATAGTCCACCCGCCAGCATGCCAACTGGACCAAGTAATGCCCCGCCTATAAGACCTCTAGCTACGCCCGATGCAGCGCTTTTGCGATGTTCGTCAGTTAATTGCTCGTATGACACAACGGTGTTTTTATTTACCTGTGTACCTGTCCCGTCCTCTTCGTTTGTACTAAAAAGTGTAGCATTTATTGATACCACGCCAAGCATTTGTGATACGGAGTACCCATCATAATTTCCAGCTATTACTTTGTTTTTTGCGCTCGCCATATATGTAAACCTCCCTAAAAATATAATACACCCAATATACATATTTCGAGGATAATTGTCAATATACAAATAGGACTCTGCGTAACAACAGATGTAAGAGTACAATACAAATAGGACAGTGAGAATAAAAAAGGATGCAGAGTCGTCCCTCATCGGATAAAATAAAGTTACCACACAATACCCACCGAGAGGAGACTGACTCTGCATGAATA
>Ga0123355_10009920_pt1 | contig 14538 bp, 16 predicted proteins | sample TergutEmb28metaG_3_FD_89872 | JGI IMG/M metagenome (GOLD analysis project Ga0123355, IMG submission 89872) | Embiratermes neotenicus P1 segment gut microbial communities from Petit-Saut dam, French Guiana - Emb289 P1 | ecosystem: Host-associated > Arthropoda: Insects > Digestive system > Gut ...
AAAAAAGATTGCGGAAAAAAATTAAAAAAAAAAAAAAAAAACTACAGACCAACAGGCAGAAGACACCAGGGGAGTCCTGAACACATCAACAAGTGGCCAAACTCCATGTTAGCTGGATGATGATGATGAATATTAAGTATATGATGCTTTAAATACCGACGTTCAATATTCATGGTATGAATATCCAGATCAAATTATTTGAACATACAATCACGAATTTCTGGTTCTTATCATTGCTTGAGCTTGTGTCTGCAGTATCCATGCTCAGTGTAAGCAATGTACTGTAGCACCCTCAACTGTCTGAGGGCTGTCAGAATTTGTATAGGAGTTCAAGAGCTTGAAGTGACAACAGCTGACATGAGACAAGGTGAGCCAATAAAAAGTTGCTGTTTGCAGTGGCATGCTGCATTTGCAGTATGCATATTGTGCTGCGTATGATCAGAGTTGAAGATACGAGCAACGTGTGCAGTTACTTTGGTTTGCCAGATGACAATGCCATGGTCTAACATAAGAAGTCTCTGGAACCATTTAAAAGTATACCACAAATTCAGGAAAGGAGTACATGGAGCTCTTGCATCTGCTTCCTCATGAATCCGTTAAGTACAGCATTTAGTTTCTGCCAGCATCACTGCTGCATGATTAGTTTACATCCAGCTTAACCAAAGAGCTAAAACTGAAACCACACAATGTAGTTGAAGATACTGCAGTTAATACTAGGTTTTTACTAACCCTGTCTGCAGAAGGTGCTGGGAATGGTTTACTTTGGCTTATGTCACATCTAACAAACACATTCCTGACATGTTGAAGTGCTGCCAGTGAAACTGAAGATGCCACGTTCTATTTTTTTTTGTTTTTTCCTCCTCACCTCAGACTGTCTACAATGTGATTATTATTTCTTTACACTTTATCCTTTAGCACACCCCACAAGTAGAGGGTCATGCGAATTCAGGTCTGGTGAGATGAAACCTAACTTCATCACTACCCACAATAAGTTTGTGGTCTATTTCTCCAGCTTGCACCACATGAAGGTACCAGTTCAAACAAATATTTCTTGCTTCACAGGCTTTGTCACAGAGTCTGTGAACCACAGTGGATGCATATTCAGTAGTTCTGTTGCAATTTGTAGAAGCAAACATTTGCTGTGCAAATTGAAACAAAGAGTTTTGTTGGAGATTCTCCATTATTGCACCAGTTTCATCTAGTAGTTTTTCCTCATTTAGCATGTCTTTTGCACGTGTTCTTGCTGTTTGGAGTGGAAGCTGTTTTTGAAACCTTTTCATGTATTTGTAAAATGCTGGAATGTTTGAAACAGATGAACAGGAAATATTTTCATCTGGATTTATGACAATTCATATAGGATCTGTATTTAGCATATGCATCATACAGATGCTTGCAATATTTCATTGGTATTCTCACTGCCACTAAAGACTACTGACTGTTGTTTTTAACCTCTGCAGCAGTGCAGGCATTGGCAGCTTGCTGAGTTAGCCAAATTTAATGCAATAAGCTAACCAACAGAAAATGGAAATTATATTTGCCAGATAAATGAAGGGCCCTGTATCAGATGCTGCAGTACTGGAAACCTGGGTGTGTAAAAATTGGCACAAGACTAGAAGATGGAAGTTGACAGAAAAGCTGGTGAAACTGACTCCGTAGCCTTTACACCAGACAGACACAGAGGACTATGCAGTCCTACATCACAGTCACTGGCTATGTTAGTAAGCCTGGGTACTTGTGCAGAATGCTGTAAACATAGGCCAAAGGCTGTACTCATTTGTACATTCCTTAATACAGAGCATGAGTTCAAAGCAGTGTAGCTTTTAGCTACTCCCCCATGCAAGAGGTTGAAATACTTTATCTCCATCAGACAATGCTCTACACAAAGTATGTGGCATGCACATTTGCTAAGGCAATATAAATGTAACAAATACAAAGCAATTTATTTCTTATTTTAAGAATACCTTGTACTAAAAATAATTTATTTTATATTTCATTGTTTACACATCCCAAATTACTGAAATGAGAGAACAAATCAGAACCTTTTGCATGAAATTAAAGTTGTAGCAGTATGCACTTCATGCTGACTGAGTGGGACTGGACACAGATGTTATACTGCTTAAAAGGCTTCCTTCTGCCAGAGTAGGGAGAGTTGTAATGTTACTTGTACCTTTCAGATTTAGATTTGTGTACTTGATCTTCCAGTTGTTACAAGCCGAAGGATCTCTTATAAGACCAAACAACTGTTCAAATATCCCAACACATCTGTCTTGCTGATGTAATGTGCCACAAACCAGAACCATGACTAAACCATGCACATCTGTCCTTCCCTGAACACCTTCATGTGACACGTTTGGATTGAAATGTAAGTTGTTACGGGCTTTGGTATCCCAGATTAGTTGTACAACATCAGCTGCACTGTTCTTAATTTCCAGCTTAGAACAATCACTTTCAGAACAATCACTTTCAGAACTTGAAACTAAACACATACTGCAGTCCGGCCAAAAGTGTTCCATTCCTAGTTGACACTGGTTGAGCAATGAGTAAAACCAATTCGTAAACTGACGAGCCATTTCATCAATCTCATAAGCCTCTAAGCCAAGTTGTGGTGTTTTTGGAATCACAGATGTAGACTGCAAAATTCGAACAAGACATCGGTGAAATAATGAATGATTCATCACCAAGGATGTAACATTCTGTTCATCCTGCTGCAAGATATACCTGCTTCCATAAAGGAAGAAAATGCACTCTAGCACATGTAAACAAGCAGTTGCATGAAACCTGGCCCATTCTAACAAAATTTGGCTCATCCAAAAATGAAGCACTCTCTTAAATAATGAACTGAAGAAGAAAAGTACAGGGTATCTTCAACTGAATAAAGTATCGACATCTGTCTGAATTGTGAAGAACAGATCATTACATTAGTGAAGGGTAATGGTAGTAACTTTCACAAAACTTGAAGCAGAAAGTTTATAAAACTCTTTCTCAGGTGATGTGAAATTATGGTAAGCATGAATTTCTTAGAAACAAATGTGGACAAATTCAATACATGTGCAAAGAGCTTGCCACTTCCTTCACACTGAAGCAGATTGCCAGTTACAACTAATGACTCATGATTATGTCCAATGGTGGACTCTGGTAACAGTGTGTCTGTTGGTCAAAGAACACAGTGTGATCCATAACTTTAGGACTGATTTTTTTTTTAAAATAACAACTAAAACAATCTATCGGCCAACCCACTAAGTACTATAAACCAACATCGTTTACACATTTGTTTATCTTCGACAGTGTACAAGTTACAACTTGTCTTGTAAAGTCAGTTTTCTTCATATGTCATGGATGGCGGAAATGAAAAGAGAGTTGCCATAAAATTTTGTTTCAAAGCCAGTCTATCTGCAACAGAAACGCTAGTATTGGCGCAAAAGTCTTATAGGAATGAGGCTCTGAACCCATCAAATGTTTATTAGGTGGTATTCTCGATTTTGAGACGGAAGGGAGCTGGTAGAAGATGACGAGAGAGGTGGCCATCCAAAATTGACTTGAACTGAGGTAAACATTGCTGATGTTGCTGATTTGGTCAAAAATGACCATCGAATCGCATCATGAATGATAGCAGAATCTTTGAACATCCCCAAGACTGTAGTTCTTCAGATTCTAAAAGAGGATTTGGGAAAGAGAAAGTTGTGTGCACATTTTGTTCCACGCTCTTTCACACCTGAGCAAAGGGAAGATCAAGACACATCATGCCAAGACATTACTGTGATGGCCGATACATACAAAAATTTTTTTAACAAAATTATTATGGGAGATGAGGCCTGGTGTTTTGCCTGTGCCCCAGAAACAAAGCGATAGAGTTCTGAATGGGTTGGTGAGACATCCCTTCAGCCAAAGAAACTGAAATTCCACAGGTCCCGCATCAAGAACACGTTAATAATTTTTTTCAACTCTCAAGGCATAATGCACAAGAATTCTACCACAGGGATGAACAGTAAATGCAGAATTTTATAAAGGAGTAATGGATCGCCTTCTGAAGCGCATTCAACGGGTTCGGCCAGCTGCATTCTGCTCGAGATTTTTTCTTGTTGCACAATAATGCACCCACCCACAAAGCTGCAAGTGTTTGCTAATTTCTTATCCAAAAAAATGTTACAACCCTTTATCACCCCCTGTACTCTCCAGATTTATCTCCGCCAGAATATTTTCTGTTCCACAAGTTGAAAATGAAGTCAAAAGGACTCCACTTTGTGGATGTTGCTGAGATCCAAGAAGCCGTAACTGATGAATCAAAGAAGGTCCAAAAAGAGGAATTTTCAGCAGGTTTTCAGAAACTGTACAACCACGCAAAAGCCTGTACATATGCCAATGGAGCTTAATTTGAATTAAAAAAAGGTATGTGTCTTCCTCATGTTTCTTTGATTTTCAAAAAATTTAGTCCTAAAACTTTTGGACCACACTGTGTATGTAAGTCAGGTTACATTTATGTATAAGGTAACTTCCTTGCAACATACATGCCAATGGGGAAATTGGCTCACCACATGCAAATTTGAAAAATGGAAATATTTTTATTGCTACATCACGTTTCAGAATGTTTATATGTGCATATTCACAGCTTGCAAATTTTGTGGACAAAACAATAATCATGCCCATAGATAACCTACAAAAACAGAATATAAACCACACAGACAGATATTTAATGTACTCCAGGTCAGATACAGGCGACTACAAAAATGATGTAATTTTTCACTAGAAAGGTTATTAGCTGCAGTGTGTCTCATGAATACCATTTTGGTAGCTGTGAGTCTGGATTTATCTTTGGGCTTCATTATCCAGATTTCATTACCATTAAGGAACAGCTGAAAAATATGTATTAGTCCTACAATTATTAAGTTTACATTCTTTTCTACTTCATATGACATTAAGCATCCAAGAAAACTGAGTATATCAACTTGCAATACTTAGTTTTTGACTCCAAGCAAAAGCTAGAAGCACCAGTTCATATGAAATAAACCCAAATTACAATATCTGCAAGAATTAAGTTACAAACTTTCTGTCTGATACTGTAATCAGCCACTTACAAACCTTCCAAGATCAACATCTGTGCCTCATAGTGTCTTGTTGCACAGAAACACTGACACACTTGAGAACTAAGGTATCTCTAATAACTCTACAGAGTCCTATAACAGGAACTTACAAATTTGAAAAGTCTTTAATTTCAGCTCAGATCATCGGTACAGCACTTCACAGAACAGCAAGTTATTAAATTATTTCAATATACATACACAATACTTTGGATACTGACATACTTTAGGAATACTCTCCTCCATCCTCCATCACTTCCTCCACTTAATCTCATCTAACATCCTACAGCAAATGCAGAAATGTAAACTGACGATCACAGTCATATGGAATATGACACTTTACAGACTTGCTGTCTCCACCATCAAGGTAGCTAAAGAATAAGTTGTTGGGTCTGCAACCAATTCTTCCAGAAGCTTATTCTTCTTTAACTACCCTGAAGAATGGGGGGAATCAAGCGCCTCCGAAACATCAGTAAGAATATTCCCAATCAACATTGTAAAAAAAATTGCATCATGCAGAAATCTGAAACACTGCAAAACTCACACTTGTGCTGAAACACAAATCATCATCTAGTTTCTGGATGGTGAAGAACCTAACCGGGCAGGTAGAGAGGCCTACTCTCTACATGAGGCAGCATTGGGAGGGTTTTGCTCTGTTTCACTTGCCAATCAGCTATTGCTATAGGTGCAAAAGTGATTTGCTCCTAGCCGTCTGCTTTAAAATTCCACCAGCCAAAAACTTAAAGATGTAGTACACTACTGAAGGTCTATAAAAGAAAGAATTACCTCCTCATGAGGAGCACATTCCCACATCTGAAGAATCTTTCTGACCATAGTTCCTTTATCTGTTGGAATCGTGGGGGCACTATTGTTATGCAGATATTTAAAAAGGATCTCTCTTGACACTCTTTTACGTAGTAACACAGATTCTGCTGTAGGTGAGTGTAGCATAATAGCATCCATGGCCTCTATAATGCAAAATATGACAATGTAATTTTATTTCTATTATACCTCTTTCTGTAATTATTTATCTTCATTACATACAACAGACATAGCTAGCTAAGTTATAGACGTTTTCAGTAAGTAAACCAGAAATCCATGAATACTTATGTTCTAGTAATCAAAGAAATTCAAGGAAATTTTAGAGTGACTTGAAAATTGTACAATTATGCAATTATGTGAAAACTTTCACTTATGCGGTTTCAGCAATCATGAATTCAACATTTCCATGTAAAAGGGTCTCTCTTATGTTGATGTGTGCTGGGAGGGCCGTTGGTCTTAGTAAAGTGATAGGCTATGGGACAGCTTTTGACTCCAAAGAGAAATGGGGATTTCTCCACTGCTACAACCAGCTCTTCAACCAAACCAACCACTAATTCAACTAGCAATGAATACCTGGACCAAACTGGTAAGAACATGAAGCTAATTACTATGGTCAGTTACTCTTTGCCTCCACACAACCATATGCCTTATTCACTCAGAGATTAGACCAGGTGGAGGGGGGACTTTACTTATACCTTATATTACCTTAACTTTTTTATCCTCCTAATTAATGTTTATACAGCTGTCCTCAGAATGTTAAAATTGCCAAAGATGTGCATAAGTCACTGTGCATATTAACTGACATTATTTTATCATCTGTGAAGTTTAATTTATCTGATTTCTTAAATTTCATTTCTATAGTTTCAGCTTTGCAATCATAAGAAATTAAGAAGAAACTCAATTCTGAGAATACCTGCTACCATTCAATCCAGTATTGTGTTCCTCTTTGCTACTCAAAAAAATAAAGATTAAAATGCACAGAACTTTAATGTTGCTGGTTATTTCATACGGGTGTGAAACTTGGTTTCTCACACTAAAGGAACAACAAAGGTTGAGGGCATTCAAGAACAGGGTGCTGCAGAAGAGATCCAGGCCTGTGAAAAACTGGGGGTAAGCAGGGGCTGCAGGAGACTGCATACTCAGTTTTATCATTTATACTCCTCACTAAATACTATTTGGGTGATCAAATTAAGAAGAATGAGATGGGGAGCACATGTGGCATAAATGGAGAAGAGAAAATGAGCACACAAAGTTTTTTGTGGGGAAACCTGCCAGAAATATACCACTTGGAAGACCTGGACATAGAATGGATTATTCTGGCTCAGGGCAAAGACATGTGGGAGGGCTTCTTGTGAACATGGCAACCAACCTACCAGTTTAATAAAATGCAGGGAATTTCTTTACCAGCTGGGGAACTGTTAGTTTCTTACGATGGACTCTGCTCCCTGTAGTTTGTTCTGTGCTTAACATATTTTGTAAGTTCACACATCCACTTAAGTACTTTCGTAGAGCATTTCGCTTACCTTCTACAGTTGTTGTAATAATCATATTACTTGTGACAGTTTGCGCCAGCATATGCACTTCCTCTACTGGCATTAATTTCAAGATATCTTTAATGCCCTTCCTTTCTTTCTCATGTAACATCCTACAACAGAAAGTGAGAACCCACTGCACGAATTGTCACATATCTACTGCTATGTGTTAACACCAAGTTGCCGGAGTTATTTTGGAGACACTTGGCCCACAGAAAGTTTATCATAAAATACCAATTTTTACATATTATTTACTACTTACTTTGAGGCCTAACTGTATGCAACGAACCCACATTCGTGTCTCACAGCAACATTCGCAGATCAAACTCGTTAAGACCCATTACTTGTTTTCTACCACACAAGGTAATTTCTACGTACCTTTTCGACACTGCACATATCACGGATCCACGCCACGGATAATCTGAAATCTCACACAGTGTCATTCACGCTTACTTACGTTTAATTCTGCCCGCACCCCGGCGGTCAAAGGTCCAGTGGTCCCATATGTTTCCAAAGTAATCTGAGACCACGGAGAAGCTGTTGACTGATTTGTATTTCGGTGAGCGTTTTGTATATGTGTAAGGTAATCTGTGAGTTTCGTCAGGAAAGTGTTAGTGTGAGTGAGAAGAATCTAAACACGTGTTTTAGGCTATATAGTTCATTTGAATTGTCTTTCATCATAAATTTTACAGTTCACTTCATTCATTTAGTAGGCGCTGTGTGTGCAAATACAGTATTTTGTAACTGTTTCTATTATGAAAGGTTATAATTGTACACGTCATTGTGTGTATGTTTCCCAATGCTTGAAATTGGAAGTGTGGTGATAACGATCAGTAATGGATATATTTGTGTCAGAAGGTAGCTGTAAATATTCTCTGACTCCTCGACAAATCCCACCTCAAAATATTATTACCAGGTTATCAAGACGGGAGATATATGGGGCTGTCAAACCTGGTACTCATTTTCATGTTGCTCGGGAATTTCACCAGAATGTGTTCCCCAATTTCACTATTGTCAACGTTGAAAAGCCGCCTTGCTTTCTGAGAAAGTTCAGCCCTGATGGTCACCATTTCATTGCCTTCTCATCAGACCAGACGTCCCTGGAAATTTATGAATATCGTGGTTCATCCGCAGCTGCTGATCTAGTGGATGGTTGCACAGGGGAGTACATTGGCAACGAGAGTGATAAGAAGAGTGATTATATACGCAGTAAGGTGTTTGAACGATTCTTCAGACTGAAATATGTAGTCAATGTAGCTCAAAGTGGGGATCAACTCAACAGAGAATGTAGTCTTTTCACAGACGATGGCCGTTATGTCATTGTAGGATCTGCGGTGTACGTTCCGGAAGACTTACGACCACATTTCTATGAGATATATACTAATAATGAAGCTGTAACGCCCAATCCTCGTTCACCTCTTGAGGATTATTCTTTACATTTGGTGGACTTACAGGCAGGCCAATTGTGTGACACTAGAACATTTAAAGTTGATAAAATATATCTTTCACATAACCAAGGCTTGTATCTGTACAAGGACACTCTAGCTGTGTTATCTGTTCAGCATCAAACTATCCACATATTCCAGGTGACTGATGGAATTTTCATCAATGTTCATACAGTTGGGAGATTCTGCTATGAAGATGATGACTTTCTTCTGTCACCTGCAATTTCTCAGGGAAATGGATCTAATGTATATCGACCTTTTAGGGATGCAACAATCAATTCACTGAAACATAGACTCCTTGTATTCTTATTTAAAAGAGCAAAACACATATCTGACACAACAAGTGACCCATATGAACTTCGGAAATTTTACCGTCACTTTGACCAGGTAATGTTAAATGGGTTAGAACAGGAAGTGTGTAAAATAAATTAATTTTATAACAGGGATGGGGATTTTCCTCGTTTTTGATATGGTGTTCAGACCAGTCTATTTTACATTGAATAGGAGAAGCCCCATCCCTCTGGATAATGGTGATTGAGCTTGAATCTGGTCACTTACTCATGTCTAGTGCCAAAGTTAGGAAGATGTGAAGCTGTACCTCTGTTTCCTAATGTGTTTCTATGGAGTAGTAGCCTTCTTTTTCCTGTTCTTTAGATGTGTTTGTAAGAAGCCGCATTCCACTATGCTGCATGCACAATAGGAATATTTTAAAATTATGTGTGAAAAAAATATTTTACCAATTTAAGGATGCTTTCTTGCTGTCATATTGTTTTGCACGCCATACCGCACCACTCCATTTGCACAGAAGAATCAACAGCACTGTGCCATGTCACACTACTCTGCTCCACCTACCATCTTACTTAAGAGGAGTGTACTGCATTGTCATAGAAATTACTGATAATAAGTGCCAGAAAAAGTACTTGCTATTGGTTTTGTATGGTTGACTGAGTGACACTCAGTATCACAGACTAGTGTTAAATGATGGGGTGATAATTACAGCGGTGCATTAATCCCACATGGTTGCCTGAGTAACTACATTCTTTACAGTAGTGCCTAATATTTATGCATCCTCAGAATGGAACTTTCTTCATGTCACTCTTCTGGTGAAAGGAGACTCCTGTATTTTTGGAATTATTCTGGGTCCCTTGATTAGTGACTAATGAGTCAGAAAGGATATAGAAGGAGCATTTTTGGCTGAACCTGAGGTAGTATTCTAATTTTTGCCCAGAGAGACCAAAGAAAACCATGAAAACCTGCAGCCAGGGTTAGTTATTGTCAGGCTGAAATTCAAACTGGGCTTCCCCAATATGCATGTCAAATATTACTATCTGAGCCAGTTTTATGGTTATGTTCTGTAATTTAGCTGTTTACAACAGCAAAAACAAAAAAGTACGCCATGAATTATAATGCTGTTTGCATGCAGTACTGACTACTTTTATGAACAGCAAGAAGACTATGGAAAATTCAGTAATTTCTTTAAAATATTATGCAGATCATTTAGCGGATTCTTCATTGTTAAAGGTTTATTTTATGAAAGGATACCATTATGCAAAGATGTATAGCTGTCAAGGAAAGATTAGCTGTAATATTACACTTTGTACATTCATTTATCTTTTCTGTAATTTCTGATACTTAATTTCAGTAGGTTATAAGTTCATTCTGTGAATGGGATACCAATATGGGAAGGTGCATTCTGTCAGCAACATTACAGTATGCAATTCTTTTATCTTTCCCTTTCTGTCATTTCTGTTGTGTAACTTCATTTTCCTTCCTGGAAATTTGAACAAGTAATCAATAGAAAGAAAGAATGCAGTAAACTAGTATGCATTTATTACATCTGGGACAATTAAACTTTTGTTAAATTTGTGGAGGGTATTGAGCAATAACATGACATTTACTAGAGAAGAAGAAACAAAGATCATGACAAAAAAAACTGTTGGTTCTTAGAGTTGCTAAGAAAATTGATCATAGTATATGTGGCAGTTTTGTGCTTGATGCTTCTGATCCTGATGGAATGAACTTCATGTTCTGTTGAGGGGACTTTTAGATTATATTTTTCCTGGTACCCTAGATCAGGCTACACATTAAAAGAATCACAAAATAGTTGGGAAATTGGTTGTTCACATACATTCATAATTGTGTTAGGGAAGTGACAAAACATTGTGAAAAAAAAGAAGATTTGAGTTGCTGCATTATAATTATAAGCACGTGATATTACTTCTGCTTTTAGTAGTCTTTATTCTAAATTATACTGTCATTTCTTTTGACATTGATGAATTTAGGCCATAATTGATATTCATCCATATTTATAAACTCAGCACTGTGCTCAAAAGCTGGCTTCTAACAAATTTGACCTTTTCTATCCAGTTGATTTTATCTGGCATGGGTAAAGTTAAGTAGCCTCCCATGTTTATTACATAGGAGAGATTTGGTTTGAGAAGCCACCTGTGTGGAGGGAGGATAATTTGGTAGACCAATTTTGCACACTTTGAATTATGAAGGATTTGTAAGTGTGTGATGTAAGAAAAAGGACAGTAGGATGACATGTAATGCCTTTTGTGATACATTTTCAGATTATTTGACCAGTGCTAGTGTGTTGCCATGTCATTATAGAACAAGACAGGCATTGTACTTATACATTACATTGAGGCATGTTTGTGCACCCATTATTGCAGTGGCAAGGCAATGGGCACTGCCTATACTGAAAGTGCATTTGTAGCCTTAGGTATCCAGTGTGCAGTGCGCATGTGGCATATTGTCATCTATGGCCTGTCCAGCTCTACTGTGTTTTTCCACATTGTCCCATAAATGGCACGGATTTCGAAAAAAAAAAGTTACTGCACATAAAATGTGTGTTTTGATTTTCTCTACAACCTTTATTTGAAACATTCCTCATACTAAGGAGAATTTTATTGAGATATTATCAAAATGGTATATTTGTCTTCACATAAAGTACCTGTTGTTCATGTCAGATTTTAATTAAACTTGAATTTTCTTGGCAGATTTTCAAAAAAGATCAAATTTCATGAAAATCCATCCAGGGGGAACCTAGTTGGTTCATGCGGATGGACAGACATGATGAAGCTAAATAGTTGGTTTTTGCAATTTTGCAAAGGCACCTAAAATTGGAAGTGGCTCAGAATGAAGGGAATTGCTGTCTCTGATATTATGATGTAAAATTCACTTCTTCTGCAACTATGACTTGTAATTTTTAATATTACTGTACTGCAGTATAAATTATATTGCTTAATAATATAAAACATCTTGAAATTGCAATTTGGAAATGTAAAGTATTCTGTCTAGTCATGATTCCCACAGAAAACCCTTCAATTTGAACCATTCATATTTGTCGTATCCCTAGAGGGATTCTGTGAAGTTCCAGTTTCATTTAATATTCATGCCATGCATTTGAAAAGGTTCTTAAGAGGTAGCTTAATAGATGTTATCAGCAAAGTATGAAGCTACAATGCTGATTGAAGTTTGATATGCCAAAATCCTCACCTCTCATGAGTCACTTCTCTTTACAAGTGTGTGCAAATGTCAAGTTGTTATTAGAGATTGTAGGAAGTTAAAAATTAGGTGCAGTTTGTTTGGCTCCAGTGGCATAATTCTCATATCGAGGTTCATGAAAACTGTTTGTCTGGTTTAAACTTTGAAATGAGACACATAGTCACATTGGTGGCATGTTGATAATTTATACTATACTGCTGTCTTTGTTTAAGACAGTAAAGTACTCTAAGTAATAGAATAAGTAAATTGCATACCCATTTCATTAAGCATTCCAGATTGAAGAAACATTTTATTCCATCTACTGAAAGTGGCTGCGTTGTAACTTGTATGTAAGCACTTTTAAATCTGGATGTGTGTGTAATTGTTAATAATTGCTGAATTTGGAAATAGGTGAACAGAGACTTTGTGTTGCTCCCAGTGGTTCAGGGTGGAACGTAGAAGCTGATCATGTGTAGACCTCTCTGCAAGCCACTCTTTCTAAAGTGGTGTGTTGTGGATACAAGTTCACTCTGTGAAAGTTGCCCAAGGTTCATTCCAACAGTAAGAAACCTTCTGCACTGGAGCATATTTAGAATATTCTGTAGCCTGTCCTATCAATACGTAATTGTAACTATGAAAGTTATATTTATTTAATTAGTTAACACATTTTTAGTGTTAATAAATACAAATATTAATAAACATCACCCAATAGACCATGCTGTGAAGTCTGGTGGGCTCTAGGTTTCCATCACTGATATAATCTTCTTCAGAATGGCCTTTACTTTGGTTTAGGGAATTACTTAAATAAATTTCTCATAATAGAACTTACTACATATTTGGGAACTGTTAATATCCATCTGTTATACCAGAAAGTTAATCACATGAATTTTTTGTTTAGTTTAAATCTTTACGGATGTGGAAAATGCAGTTGCTGGATGAGAACCATCTACTGGTGAAGTATGCAGGGGAGGATGTTGTCACTCTGAAAGCATCAGAACCAAATTTGCAGTCATCCTTCTTTGTTGTTTATAACATCTTCCGTGCTGAAGTTTTAGCCGTGTATGAAAATACATCTGAAGAACTACTGCAGCTGTTTGAAAATTTTTGTGACTTATTTCGAAATGCCAAATTACATTCTGAGTCACAATTCACATGTTCTCCATCAAATAATATTTATGCAAGGTAATTCATTAATGTATTTTTAAGTAGTAAGATCACATTACACCCACTGTTTACTATTGCTCTGAGTACTTGAATGCATAACACTAAATTGTAGAGCTCCAGATATACAAATTACATCTTCTAACTTTGTAACAGAATCTACTTGCAGTATGCTTGGTAGAAAAATGTGTATACAATATATTTAAGAACTCTGCACTGAATATTAGCCATGTTATGATTTTTGCAATTTGTATGTGATAATTTATTTCATCTGGAAGTGCTCAGGCTTTCACAGTTATTGTGCATCAAATGATTGTATTCTCTTTAGTTTCTGCACCATGCAGTGGTTAAATGTTCTAGTGTTTAGGGGGAACATACTGTTGCCATTTTCATGGTGACTGAATTTGTTCAAGTGGATGCTGCATTGATATGAGGGAAGACAGTGTGTTCATTATATAGGGCAGTTCTGTGTTACCAACACACTTCCTTTCCTTGTATCACTGCAACATTTACATGATCCTATTCAGCCACCCTGAAGATGGAGGCAGTATGGTCTGTTGAAACATCAGGAGGCTTAACCACTCTTCAGTGCAGAAACCTGAAAGGAAACCATTATTTAAAATTATTTGCTATAATATCTTAATGCATTCACAGCCAGGCTCAGGCTACATTGTAGCCTCTCCCTCTCTCTCTCTTTAATACATAAATTGTGTCCAAAACGTAATATGGTTCTGGGCAGGGGAATGTGGTTAAAGTGTATTATGGTTCCTGGCATCATTGTATTACATTTAGACTGAGGGTAGAATGTATTTGTCTGCAGTGTTTCTGGCAAGTGGGCAAGCATATTTTTGGAGCCTTGCTTGGATGTTATTGTAAATGGTGTCCTGTTTTATCACTTCACACTGTGGAGGGAGGGGGGGGGGGGGGAAGTTTGTTGTTTTTGTTTTTCCCTGGATTATGGTTAAAAAAATTAATTCTGTTTTGCACAATTTGGTGCACTAGGGTTATATAAAA